>Ga0187780_10001430_pt1 | contig 18040 bp, 15 predicted proteins | sample 1015_Q2_SP10_20__FD_132429 | JGI IMG/M metagenome (GOLD analysis project Ga0187780, IMG submission 132429) | Tropical peat soil microbial communities from peatlands in Department of Meta, Colombia - 1015_Q2_SP10_20_MG | ecosystem: Environmental > Terrestrial > Soil > Wetlands > Peat | place...
CAGGCAGCGGCGCTCGAATGCCGGGTCGTGGGTCGCCTCGGGCGAGGGCATGGCGGCAAGGTAACTGCTACGGCGATTCCCGGGCGCGGCACGCCCCGACATGGTAGAGGGTGATCGCCTCCTGCCGCTGTTCCTCGCACGCTCCCACGGAGATCATGCTGGTCAGATCGGCATCGACGCCGGCCTGCAGGATGTAATCGTATTGCTGAGTGACGACGGGCCAGGGTAGCTCTGGGGAGCCGGCATTCCGCCAGGGATCAAAGAGCGCGACCGGCGGATCGAGTTCACGGAAATGCGCGAATTGTGGGGAGACGATGGGCGGCTTCCCGATCGGCGCGACCACATAGGAGAAGAGTCCCCCGACCCGCGCTCCAGTCTCCGTGGTCTGCCACAGGGCGTAGTGCAGGTAAGGCTCCACCCGGCCGTAGCGGTGAGGACCGCCGACCACTGCCAGGACCCGGGCGCCGGGTGGCAGCTGGCGTCGGACGGCATCGAAGTCGTCGAGGTCGTGGTCGATCCGGTGGCCGAAGTACAGGATGATGCCCGCGTGCATAAGACAGGCGACGAACAGCGCTCGCGTCGCCGAGACCACACGGTGCTCGGCAGGCTCCTCGGCCGCCACGAAGATCAGCAGCAAGCCGGGGATGAGCCAACGCACGTCGAGATGACTGGCGCCGCCCACCCGTTCCGGTGTGAGCAGGTAGAGCAGGGCGAGTGCGGCCGTCGCGAAGCCGAACACGCGACTCGACGCGTCGGGGCTCCGCCGCTGCCAGGCGGCTGCCACCGCGATGCCATAGGCCACCACGGTGACGACCATCTCCCACGGCGTGAAGGTGTAGAATGGCTCGGTAAGCTCGGCGAGCTTGGACAACGGCGAACGCATGGCAATCGTCGCGGCCACATCCCCAGCGCCAAGATGCTGCATCTGCCACAACAGGACGATCGCGACGGCCCCAGAAGCAGCGCCGATGCTCAGCCGCCCCAGTTGCCGCCGCCAGATGCTGCCGGCGTGTGATCGGAGGTCCGCCGTAACACTCAGCAGGGCTTCGACGCCGACGACGAGCAACGCGAAGCTTCCGGCGTAGGGATGGATCAGGAACAGCAACCCCATGCCGAGCACCAGGCATGCCGCGGCTCCAAGCGAGGGCCGCTCGCGTCGCGGCCACCAGGCGGCCAGCCACAGCAGCGCTCCACCAATCCCGATCTGGTAGTTGAGCAACCCCTTGATCAGGAAGGGCGAGCAAGAGAGCAGGACGGCCACGAGGGTCCACCGCCGTGCGTGTGAGGCAGCGGCACGGAGCAACCGGTACATACCGAGGGGAGGCAGGCCGATCGCCACCGTAGTCATCACCCGAACGGCCAGATGGGGACCAAAAAGGTGGACCAGCGCAGCGCCGAAGAGATCAACGGCGATGTATGGGCTCCACACCAGTCCGACCCGAATCCACGGAGGCCCGACCCCGGACCAGACGCGGTCCATGAGAGTGTAGCGGGCGACGTGGTTCGCCATGTCCTGGTACGGCAGGTGACCGAGCACCCACGGAAGCGCGAGGTGCACGGCGACCGCGATCAGCGTCAGCGAGGCGACTGGGTCGTGGTGACCGGCGTCGGTTGCGGGGGCAGCCCCCGCCAGCTTCCATCGCACGGACTATTTCTTCCCAGCCGCGGAACCTGCGGCCTCGCGTGTAGCACCGGCCGAACCGCGATAGCGCTCGCGGGCTTCATCGTAGAGATCCTCGAGCGCCGCGACCCGGACCCGATTGTCATATTCTCGACGCATCTTCTCTCGTGCCGCGGCGCCGAGACGTTCGCGAAGCGCCGGGTCGCGCGCCAGCCGTCGCAGCCGGTCGGCGATCGCGCCGACGTCCCGCTCCGGAACCAGGAATCCCGTCACTCCATCGTCGATGATGTCCGGAATCCCTCCGTGGTGAGTCCCGATCGGCACCGTCTCACAGGCGCTCGCTTCCTTCGCTACGATCAACCCGGATTCACGATTGCCTTGGCGATCCACCACGCTCGGCGCGAGCAGGACATGGCTGGTCCCGAGGAGAGTGGCCACCTGGTCCGGCGGCATCGGTCCGGTGAAGGTGACACGGCCGGCTATTCCGAGTTCGTCGGCGAGCTTCCGCAGGCGGGAGCCTTCGGGCCCGTCGCCCACAATCACGAGGGAAAGCATCGGCTCATCCCGCGCTACCTCGGCGAAGGCCCGGAGTCCGTACCCGAATCCCTTCTTTTCCACGAAGCGTCCAATCATCACCACCCGGCACTCGTTGTTGGGCCGCGTTCCGGGAGCGAACCGCTCGAGATCGATCCCCAGGTGATGCACTCGCAGACGATCCGCGGGCACGCCAAGCTCGAGCAGCATCTCGCGGAGTTCGTGTGACGCGCACAGCCCCAACGTCATTTCATGAAGGACACGCGGGCCGAGAATGGCGTAGCGGAGATGCTCCGGCAGCCAACGTGTGGGACTGGAGAGTAACGGGACGTCATAGCCGTGAAAGGTGACGACCAGCGGCAGGTCATGCCGGGCGGCAAACGGTCGGGCGTAGACGGCGCCCAGTCCGAAATGGGCGTGCACTAATCGGAACGGTACCGTGCGGAAACGGGCATCGAAGGCGACCGAACGGCAGGCCAGCGCGTACAACGGGCCGCCGACGTGGACCGGCTCAAAGGGAAACCGATCAGCGAGCAGGCGACGCCGGCAGAAGACCTCGACCGCGTAGCGGACGTGGTGGCGGATCTCCTCGTAAACGAAGGTCTGCGAGTAGGGAAGGAAATTGGTGTTGAACAGCGCAACGGAGTCGGTCACGGGGCGAAGGTAGCCTGCACCTGAACGACCCGCCACGCCCTTCCGCCGTCTGCGCGGGAGGGTGTATGATTCGCCCCCACAACTCCGGAGCCTGCCCCTGTCGTCTCGCCCGTTCGCGGCCGCCCTGATCCTGTTGTGCCCCCCAGCGGCGCTCTTCGCCCAGGATACCATCCCCCCCGTCGATACGACCTCTCAGGAGCCGCTGCGTGACTCGACGGTCACGGCGGCGCCGCGGACGGTGGTGCAGACGGATACTCTGGGCCGTCCGATCATCAACTACATCGAGATCGATCGATCGGATGTATTCACGGAAGCAGAGGCGAAGCACTGGCTGCCCCGTCTCGTGAACGGTCTTCATATCACCACGTCGGAAGGCGTCATCACCCGCGAGCTGCTGGTCCACGTCGGTGATCCCTACGACTCCGCCAAGGTCGCGGAGACTGCCAGGCACCTCAGGGCGCTCGGGGTGTTCGCCAAGGTCCGGATCGATACGGTCTCGACGGACTCAGGGTTCGTGATGACGGTGAAGACCCAGGATGGCTGGTCTACTCAGCCTTCCGCCCGGTTTCGAAGCGCAGGGAGTCAGACCGATTGGCAGCTGGCGCTCATGGAGCTGAACCTGCTCGGCACCGCCAGCTACTTCGCCGGCAGCTACCGGCACACCCCGGACCGCAACCAGACCTCGTTCCAGTTCATTCAGCCGCGGTTGATTGCGCGGACCGTCTCCCTCGGCCTGACATATCAGTCGCTGTCGGATGGCTCGCGGGAACGGGTCGCGATCAGCCGACCTTTCTTCTCGCTGTCGGACCAGTCAGGCATCACGACCCTGCTCGATGTCTCGAACCAGCGCGTCCTGCAGTTCCGAGATGGGGTGGCGACGCCCTCGGACTCGCTCAGACGGATCTACACGATCGGTCGAGTCGAAGCGGCGACGGCGCTGAATGCGTCACCGGCGGGATACGTCCATGTGGGTCTGACCGCCCAAGTGAAGCGCGAAGACTATGGCGTCTGGCCGGTGACTCCGGGCACCCAATCCGTCTCCGCAACCGTGGGCACCTTCCTCGAAATCCAGCGTGCCAAGTACGTGGTCACTCGCGGATTCACGACCCTCGCTCGGGATGAAGACGTGGACGTGAGCCGCTTCGCCCGGCTCGGGGTGTACGCTGCGCCTTCTTTCCTCGGATACGACCGCGGCGGGGTCGGGTTCCTGGTTCAGGGGAGGCTCGGCACGCGATTGCCGAACGGGTTTGCCTGGCTCGATGTCCGGGCAAACGGCCTCTATACCGCGGCGGGGCTCGACTCGGGGTCGGCGACCCTGGGAGGTACGGCGGTCTTTCTTCCTGCACGCAAGCATCTACTGATCACCCATGCCGACATCGGCTGGATCAAGAATCCCCAGCCATCGACCGAATTCGATCTCGGCTTCGCCACCGGCCCCCGGGGCTTCCCGATTCACGCCTTCACCGGCGACCGGACCTACTTTGCTACCGCCGAGTACCGCTACATCGTCGCCGCCGATCTCCTGAAGTCCCTGGATCTCGGGCTCGCCGGTTTCGTCGATCATGGTGGAGCGTGGTGGCACGACGAGAATCGGCGCACTGGAACCGACATCGGCTTCGGATTCCGGTTGTCACCGTCGCGCGCCGCCGGCACCAACGCCACGCGTCTCGACATGGCCTACCGCTTCAAGACCGACGTTCAAAGAGCCGGATGGCTTTTCGTCGTTGCCTCGGGACTGGTCTTCAGTACTCAGCCGCGGCAGTAGTCGCCAAATGACAGCCGCTTCATGTCGTGCGACGGGTTGGCGCGTTCCCCAGCTGCGCGGTAGGTTATCTGCCCATGTCCAGCCCTGAACCAACAGCCCCCGCTCCGGCGAGGCGCTTTCACTGGCGCCGGTACCTGGTCGGCGTCATCGTGATTCCGATGCTGTTCCTGGTCGTCTATACGTGGTTCGTGCTGCACTGGGACTACTCCAACGGGTACCGCAGCGGGCTGTTGCAGAAGTTCTCCGAGAAGGGCTGGGTCTGTAAGACCTACGAGGGGGAACTGTGGCAGTCGGTCGTGGCCAACATCGCGCCGACGATCTGGCCGTTCAGCGTTCGCGACGAGCACATCGCCCGCCAGCTCGATACCCTGGTGGGGAAGTCGGTCCGGATGCACTACACCGAACACCGGGGCGTGCCGACTACCTGCTTCGGGGAGACCGGGCACTTCGTCGACAGCGTGACAGTCGTGGCGCCCTGAGGTTCCTCAGGGCCAGCCGATTTCGCTCCGCAGCACCCGCATCACCAGTAGATCACCCTCCCGCCGAACCAGGCCGACCAGTGTCAGGCGCTGTCCAACCAGCCCCGCGAAATACCGGGGCGCGGCGTTGCCATCGGCGTCCGTCAGCAGATAGTGCTGGGTGCTGCCAGTAGAGTCCGTCGTCATGAGGATAGGTGGTATCCCGCCGCTCAGACACCGGGATGCGCATCCACGGTGGACGGTTCCGGTGGCGGGCTTCATCACTCCCAGCCAGCACTTGCTGTCGACCACTTCGCCGGTGAGCGTCTGCTGGCCGAGGTCGGCTATGGGTAGCGACACGTCACCGGACCCCGGGGCTACCGAGACGCCTCCCGCCGATACCTCAAGCATCTCACGTTCCGGCCGCGCGATCCGAGTTCCCTCGACGTCCGCCCACTGTCGGTCCAAGCCGGCCACCAGCGCCTCGGCCCCGTGCTTTCCCTCTGCGACCAGCAGATATCGGGCATAACGGGTCTGACCTTCGCTCGCCGTCTGGGGGACCAGCAGGGAAGGATACGGGAACTCCCGAATCTGGCCGTGAAGCGATCGTGGATGGCCGTACTCGAAGACCCCGATATCCGCCCGGCGCTGTGCCAGCGCGAATACCGCCGCGGAACCCAGGACGATCAGGGCGAGGCCCAGGACGGTGCGCCGGACAGCCGCCGCGACCGTCGCGGGGGCAACCGGGTGGTACCCGACGTAGAAGGAGTCGTCTTCGGTCATGAGGTCTCTCGGATCCCGGGCCTCAATCGATCTGCGCCGGCTCCACCCGGGTCCCGGGTGGGTTCGGGGACGGATCAACCAGGATTCGCCCCTGTTGAACCCGCACGTTGAAGGTCGGAATCTTCTCAGTGAATGGTGGCGGTGATTGTCCCGTGTCAGGCAGGTACTGATAGCCGTGCCAGGGGCAGGTGATGCAGCCGTCGACGATCCTGCCCTCGCCAAGGGGACCGTTCTGGTGCTGGCAGACGTTGGAGACGCAGGAGATCCGGCCCCCGTGGCGGAACACCGCGATTCGTTCCCCGCCCACCATGGCGATGCGCGCCCGACCTTCACGGATCTCGCTGACGTGGCAGACTGCCACCCAGCCGTCCGGTTCCACCGGGGGTCGACGTTGATCGGTGCGGCGCTCGCGGTTCCCGGTGTAGAGATGCAGCCCGAACACGATTGCCGCGCCGGCCACTACCAGCACCCTGGCCGCCGTTCCTTCCTCCACTTGCAGGCTGCCCAGGGCGACGTGGGCCAGCACCAGTCCGAACGCAGCATATACCAGCATGTGAAGGGCCTTCCACACCGGGGCAGAGAGGGTGGCGAGCCAGAAGTCGTGACTGGTCGCCGCCATCACTACGAGGATGAGGAGGGCAAGGAGCCCAGTCAGCTCGAACGGAAAGACCCGGACTCGGGTTACATCGCCGGCACCGCTCAGCAGGCTGACGAAGGGATTCACGTCTCCCAGGGCGTGGAACTGGACGACGGCGAAGGTCGCGTGGCCGAGGGCCAGCAGGCACATCGTGACCCCGAGGTGGCGGCGGTTGTAGAGCAGTGGCAGGAATCGTGGGTCGAGCCGGGCCAGCGGGCCGAGGGCCAGAATAATCGCGAGCAGCACCAGCGCCGCGCTGCCCACTGCGCGGATCAGCGTGGTCTCCAGGGTGGCGTTGGGATCTCTCAGGCTGATGCTGGTGAAGAGGGCGACGTAGCCCAGCACCAACCCGGCGAGGATGCCGTCGTAGATGAACTTCTGGCGGTTCCAATTGACGGCCCGATAGAACGCGCTCATGGCCGGTCTCCGACTGCGGCACTGCCGGGCTGCAGTTGCCTGGGCGCCCTCACCAGCGCCCACCCGACTACCAGGGCGGTCAGCAGTGCGATCACGACGATCATTCGAAGATGGCGGCGGCGCAGGGGGCGAATCATGCGGTGGTGCGCCGATGGGCGGTTCGCTCGGTCGGTGGCGACCGGTCACCCCGGAGCACCCGCGTGAGCAGGAGCGGCCACAGCAGCGTGGCGCCCGGAATGATGAGGACGCGGAACGGTCGCGTGCCGTGGGCGGCCACCGGATCGAGCCGATTCACCAACCAGAAGGCGAACCCGATCGCGAACAGGAACCCGGCCAGGAGGTAGGCGCCAGCGGCCCGCACCAGCCAGATGGCTACATCAACGGGGAGCATGAGGTCCTCCCTAATTTCGTTTGCGGCGTTGGTCAGGCGGACATCCGGATGCGCGGGGATATCGTACCGCCGCCAGGGACCCCACGCGAGTCCGGCGCGGTGAAACAGTCTGGCGCGCTTCCGTCCCGCGCCTCGTGACGCTAGGTTTTCGTTCCTCCCGGCGCCGTAGCCAAGTGGTAAGGCAGAGGTCTGCAAAACCTCCATCACCGGTTCGACTCCGGTCGGCGCCTCTCCCGCGCAACAGCCTCGCACAAAGTCAATGCGGCCATCCGTTTAGGGTGGCCGATTTTTGTTGCGCGGACCTTGTGACCTGCGACACCGGCCTCCCTCTTGCGCGCCGCCTACCCTACTCCTCCACTCCGGCTCGGCCGGGTTACACCTGGTCCATCTGATCACGCGCGCACTGAGGCGCAACGCCATGGGCACCTTTCTTCGCAATCTCCGGAAGAGCGCCTCCTCTGAGGATCTCGCCGAACTGCAGCAGCTGGTCTCACGTCTCGATTCCCAGAAGAGCTCCCTCGAACAACTGGTGCAGCACGCCGATCGCTCCATCGCCCAGCTGCAGCGCCTCGGAACCCTGGGCGAACGGGTCAGCGCCCTGGAGCGCCAGCTGGCCTTCATGGAGCAGGTGGCCGCGCGGCTCAGTGCCGCCGAAACTCAGCTGAATACTCTCGCCGGCTCGCATCAGCGTCTCGAGTCCGAGCTGGCGGAGACGACCCGGGGCATCACTCAGGCCCGGAACGACGCGAACGCCGTCACCGCCGCGGTCGATCGGGCCCTCTCGCTCAAGCAGGAACTCACCGGCTTCCTGTCGCTGGAGGGTCCGTTCCGTCAGCTCAAAGGGGAGATGGACGCTCTGCAGGGGCAGGGCGAATCGTTCCGCGGCGACCTGGTGCGGCTCAGGGAGCTGCACGAGAAGACCGTCGGAGATTACAAAGCGGCCGGCAGCCGCATCGAATCGTTCGACTCCGATTGGCAGAGAGTCGCCCGCACCCTGGGCGAGGCCGAACACCGCATCGCCGGTCTGGAGCAGCTGGTAGGCGACATGGCTCCGGTCGCGGAGAGCGTCGCCCAGACCCGGCGGCAGCTCACGAGCGCCCGGACCGCCGCCGATCAGCTGGGGCAGAAGGTTGCCCTGCTGGAGCAGCAGCGCGATCAGATCGACCGCGCCACCGCCAAGCTCGAGCACCTCACGGCCCTCATGCAGCGCGCGGACAGTGGCCTCGAGCGGCAGGCGGACATCGTACGAACCTTGTCCGATCTGCGGACCCAGCTCGACCAGCTCCACGATGAGCACGCCAGCCTGCACGAACGCACCCGGGTGGCGGCGGAGCGGCTTGACCGCGTCGAGACCGGGCAGGGCAGTGCCGACCGCGCGCTCGCCTACGTCCGGGAAGGGCTCGACCAGAATACCGAACGGCTGGCGCTGGAGAGCCGAAGCATCGAGGGCGTCGCCCAGCGTCTCAGCGATCTGCGTCGGAGCCTTGCCGACTGGGAAGAGCGGATCAGCAATCTGTCCGCGGGAGCCGAAGCCATCAGCGCCGCCGCGACCCGCGCCGACTCCCTCTCAGCCCAGGTGGACGACCTGTCGGCGAGCCTGGGCCGCCTCTCCGAGATCGGCCACCGCGCTAAGGCAGGGCTGAGCGACCTCGAGCGGCTGGAGGAAGAGGTCGCCGGCCTCACCCAGCGAACCTGCCGGGTAGAGGAGTCGCGGCCGGCGCTCGAGCGGGCCGTGCGGGACCTGCAGTCGCTCACCGCCACCGCGGAAGCAATCCGCGACGCCCTGGAGCAGCTGCGCGCCGCCCGTCAGGAGCTGACCGACGCCCGGGGTCGCGTGGAAGGTACCCGCACTTGGCTGGGAGATGTGGAACGGCAGATGAGCACTCTGCAGTCCGATGTCGTCGGACTCGACCGGATGCGGTCGACGTTGGATGACTTGCGGCAGGAGGTCGAACAGCTCACGGCGGCCATGAGCGTGGTGGAGGCCCGCCGCGGCGTGGTCGAGGATGTCCAGCGGCGCCTGAGCGATGCCGCCGCCCTCGGCGCCTCTGTCGAAGAGCGGGCCCGGACGCTCGCGGAGCGTCTGGCCGCGGCGGAGGATCATCTGGGCACGCTCGGCCCGAGGCTCGATGATGTCAGCCGGGCCGGTAACCAGCTCATGGCCTTCGGCGCTGAGCTGCGCGAGATGGAGCAGCGGGTGCGCGGAGTGCAGGGGACGGTCGGCGGGCTGGAAGAACGCGCCGGTGCGGTCGCGGTGCTGGCCGATCGGATGCAGGACCTCGCCCGGGAGGTCGAGCAGCGCCAGCAGGCGCTCGCCCGGGCGACCGAGCACCTGGATCGCGCCACTACCCTGAGGCAGGAAGCCGCCGAAGCGGCGCAGATCCTGGCCGAGCGGGCCCGGGAGATGGACACGGTGCTCGACCATGCGGACGACCGGCTGGAAGCCTGCGCCGCGCTTTCTCAGGAGCTGGAGGCACGAATCGCCTCTTTGGCTGCCGTGCAGGACCGGATCAATGCCTTCGAGGGGAAATTGGCGGAATGGCGGCTCGCGGAGCAGCATCTCGCCCAAGCCACCGAGCAGGCCACGATGCGCCATGCGACGATCGCCGCCTTGCAGGGTGAGATTCGGGCGCTGTACGAGGTTGCCGAGCGGACCCAGGCCGACGCCCGCGCCGTGGCCGACGCGCAACCGCAGGTCGCTCGCACTCGCGCCGAGCTCGACGCGCTGCTGAATCGGCTGGGGGACGCCGATGGGGTGATGCGGACCCTGGAGGAACGGCGGCGTCAGCTAGACCGTACCGAGGAACGGTTGGCCCACGCCGATACTCTGCTGGCCGATGTCCGGATGGCGCTGGAGACCCTCCTGTCCCAGAAGGCGCAGGTGGATCATTTCCTCGAGAAGGCGACGGCCCTCTCCCTCGAAGCCAGGCGCGTCGAAGGCCTGCTCGACACCCTGCGTGAGGAGCGGCGCATCACCGACCGGATCCAGAACTCCCTGGCGGAGCTCCGGCGCCAGGATGAACTCGCCAGCCGCGGGACCACCGCGGAGGCCTGAGGTCCCCGCTTCCGATCCGGAGGTCTGGTCGGCACGTTTCCATGCCGACAACCTCCGGATCGAATCATGACTTCCGCAGAGCTCCGCGCCCTCCAGCTTCCCCTCAAGACCCGGTACCGCGAAGACCCTGAGACCGCGCGGGTGACCTCCACGGCGGAGGCAAGCCTGCCCGCCGGCGCCATCCAGGCCGACGTCCGGGCGGGTGGGGCCGTGGTGGAGGTGGGCCTCCATCCCGCGACCGGCGGTGATGGTTCCAAGCGATGCTCGGCGGACCTCCTCCTGGAGGCGCTGGTGGGCTGCGCCGGCGTCACCCTCCAGGCGGTGGCCACCGCCATGGGCCTGACCGTCCGAGGCGGTCGGATCCGCGCCGAAGGTGATTGGGATGCCCGCGGTACTCTCGGTGTGAGCCGCGACACTCCGGTCGGTCTCACCGACGTCCGGCTCAGCTTCGACATCGACAGCGATGCCACGCCCGAACAATCGGCCAAGCTGATGGAGCTGGTCGAGCGGTACTGCGTCGTGGCTCAGACGCTCAAGGCCGGCACGCGGATTCGGCTGCTGGACGGCCGCTAGGAGGAGACCCGAACACACGTCGACCTGTCCCGGGCGATTGCTTACTGTTCTCCAGTCCGTCTCGTCTCATGCGCACCCGCTTCGCTCCCGCACCGACCGGCTATCTGCACCTCGGTCACGTCGCCAATGCCCTGTATGTCTGGGGGGCGACGCTGAGCCGTGGGGCCGAAGTACTGTTCCGGGTGGAGGACCACGACCGTCAGCGCTGCCGCGCGGTCTACGAGCAGGCGTTGCTTGAGGACCTGGACTGGCTGGGGCTGGTACCCGACCTCGGGACGACCGCCGAATTCCGGAGCGGGCCCTCCCCCTTCCGGCAGAGCGACAACAGCGAGGTATACGCTGCTCACGTCGAGCTGCTCCGTACCTACGGCCACCACGTGTACGCCTGCGATTGTTCCCGATCGACCCAGGGAGGGGCCGCCGTTCCCGAGGGTGGCGTCACGCGGCCATACGACGGACGCTGCCGTAGCCGTAACCTGGCCCCCGGTCCGGGGCGGGGTCTTCGGGTCGTGATCGAGGCGGGCGACGAGGTGTTCGAGGATCTCCGGCTGGGACCGCAGGTCCAGTCGCCGGCGGAGCAGTGCGGGGACCTGCTGCTCCGCGACCGGCTTGGGAATTGGACCTATCAGTTCGCGGTGGTGGTAGACGACCTGCGCCAGGCGATCGACCTGGTGATCCGGGGCGAGGATCTGCTCGACTCGACCGGGCGTCAGCTCCGTCTGGCCCGGATGCTCGGACGGCGTAAGATGCCGCTGTTTCTGCACCATCCGCTGATCCGCAAACCAAGCGGAGAAAAGCTCAGCAAGGCCAGCCGCGACACCAGCGTGCGGGCGCTTCGCGCCGCCGGAAAAAGCCCGGAAGACCTCTTTGGTCAGGCGCTGTTCGCGCTGGGGCTGCTTCCGCTGGCGCGGCCCGTCACCCTCGACGAAGCACGGGGGCTGGTCCCGACTTCGTGAGGGCGGCGGTCTTCACTGTACGGCCTACCTGTCTGTCGTTCCGGCAAACAATCCGTGACGGATCCGCGCGGCCTTGGGCGAGGCATTCGGATCGGCCTCGACGTGAAATTCGGTCCGCGCCACCAGCCGCACGTTGCCGGCCAGGGTCATGTCCTTGCCCTCGCGGCGAATCCGGATAGGCAAGGCCTCGCCGCCACGACTGGCGTAGACCCGGCGGAAGCGAGGGAACGCAGAGTCCGCATCGATTGGAACTTCTCCAAGGGCGAGAAGCACATCTCCGGCCTGCAGCCCGGCCTCTGCTCCGGCCCCCTCAGGAACCACTTCTGTCACCTTGATTCCCGCCGAATCGCCGGTGGTATTGATGCCGAGGCGCGGCTCCCGAATCGTGTCCGTCCGGCTGCGAAGGCCCGCCAATGGCAGGATGCTATCCCAGGGAAACGGATCGCGGCCATCCACATACCGGGCGTCAAATCCGTTGAACTGGCGTCCTCCAGCTGCCCGGCTCACGGCCCCCCACCATTCGGCCGCCCCGAAGCCGCGGCCCTTCTTGTAGGTGGAGTTGTAGACCTCCCGCATCGCGTCGTCGAGAGAGTGTCGGTTATTGGTCGCATCCCGAATCAGCACGTCGAGCATGAACCCGGCGAGCGAGCCCTTGGGGTAGTAGATGTAGCCCGTGCCGTCGGTCGGGTGGATCCAGGTCGAGAGGGAAGCGTCCTGCAGTGCGACCGGTGGTACTGCATCCACGGTAGAGATCTTTCCAGCGGTGGTTTCCAGGAACCCGGTCGAGTCCACCAGCCCCGCGCGGATCAGCGTCAGGTCGGCGTAGTAATCGGTGATCCCCTCGCTGACCCAGAGCCACGCCGTCGGCTCCGCGACGTCATAGCGGTACGGGACCATTTCGGCCGGGCGCATCCGCTTGACATTGAAAGCGTGGAACATCTCGTGGGCCGTCACCGAGTTCACCCACATCGCGCCAATGCCGGCGCTCACGTAGATCCCGAGGTGGGAGTTCTGGTGCTCGAGCGCGGAGCCGCCCGGGAAGCTGTCCGAGAAGACGATTAACGTCGTGTAGCTCTCATAGGGCCGCTCGCCGAAGACGGCCGCCTCTGGTGCGAAGAGCTTCTTGTAGGCTCCCCAGAACGCGTCTCTCGCGTCTCCGGAAAGCTTGCCGGCAGGGTAGGTCGCGAGCCGCACCTTGAGTCCATCGACAATCGTGCTGTCGTAGTCGAACCGACCCACGAAGAACGGCATGTCGGTCAGGTCGTGGTAGTTCTTCTCCGACAGCCCCGCCATCGCCGACGGGCCGTGCATGCCGGTGGCTACCTGCCAGTCGGGCTCGGTGTGGATGCGCACCGTGGCCGGGAAGTCGAGGCTTCTCCCCTCGGGATACAGCAGCACATTGGTGCCGTTGAAGAACGCGAAGTCCGGCCGGCTCCAGGCCATGGCATTGTCGAGCGAGTCGGCGCGGTAGCTGAAGGTGACGGTAAGGTCGCGCGCTCCGCCGGGGTGAATCCGCCATGTGTCATAGTCCAGCTTGTCCCAGCCGAGCGGCTTCCCGCCCGCCGTCGGCGTGAACCCCGATACCCAGCGCGCAAAATTGCTGATCTCGTATGCGCCCGGGGTCCAGGCCGGCAGCGACAGGAGCACGTCCCCGCTGCCGGTGACGTCGAACTGCATCGCCACCGTGAGGCTCCGCTTGGCCGCGGTCTCATGGTTGAAGGTGATGTCGTAGCGGATGTTGCTGATGGGGGCCGAGACTGCAGGGGCCGGCCCGGCGGAGGTGAGACCGGTAACCAGCAGACCAATACACAGCATGGGGGTTCGGATCCTGTTGTGGAGTTGCGGTACAGACGGTCGAGGTGGCGAAAAGGTTGCAGTCGCCGTTCGCCACCTCGCAGACTGCTCTACTCAGGCGGAGGACCGCTCGCCCCATTCCCCTTCCCACCTCGCCATCGCCGCCGAGGCGAGGCAGTTGCCCAACAGGTTGACCGAAGTCCGCGCCATGTCCATCAGGGCGTCAACCGCGAGGATGACCGCCACCCCCTCCAGCGGAAGCTTGAAGGTGGCGAGGGTGCCGGAGAGAATGACCAGCGAGGCCCGCGGGACCGCGGCTACGCCTTTGCTCGTCAGCATCAGCGTCAGCATCATCAGGACCTGGTCGGCGGTCGAGAGCTGGATGCCCGCGGCCTGGGCCACGAAGATCGAGGCCACCGCCAGGTAGAGCGTCGACCCATCAAGGTTGAACGAGTACCCGGTGGGGAGCACGAAGGAGACGATGCGCTTCGGGACCCCGAAACGCTCCATGTTCTCCATCGCGAGCGGCAACGCCGCCTCGGACGAAGCGGTCGAGAAGGCGATCAGCCAGGGTTCCTTGACGTGGCGCCAGAACTCCCGGATCGGGATCCGGAACAGCAGCGCGACCGGCACCAGCGCCACCGCAATGAACACGATCAGGGCCCCGTACAGCGTCCCGACCAGCCGGGCCAGGTTGCCGAGGACCCCGAGGCCGCTGTGACTGATCGTGACCGCGACCGCCGCGCCGATGCCGATGGGAGCGAATTTCATGACCAGTCCGGTGAACTTGAACATCACCTCGGCCAGCCCTTCGAAAAACGACAGCACCGTCTGCTTGTGTTTGCTGGTGGTCTGCGCCAGTCCGATGGCGAACAGGACCGAGAAGAACACGATCTGCAGCACCTCGTTCCGGGCCGCTGCGTCGACGATGCTTGCGGGGACGGTATGCTCCAGCACACTGGCCAGGGTCGGCTTGGCGCTGCTGAGCTGCTGGACCTGGCTGGTGTCGGCCGCGGTGGTGAGCTGGATTCCCTCGCCGGGTCGGGTCAGGTTGACGGCGCAGAGGCCGACCACGAGCGCCACGGTGGTGACGATTTCGAAATAGAGGATCGACCGGAATGCGAGACGCCCGACCCGTCGAAGGTCGTCGCCGTGCCCGGCGATCCCGACGACCAGGCTGGCGAACACCAGTGGGGCGACGATCGATTTGATCATCCGCAGGAAGATCGAGGAGAGCGGCTGCAGGTAGGGAACCAGATTGGCGTCATGCCAGACGGCGTGGTCGAGGTACCCGATAAGCACCCCCACGACCATCGATATGATGATCCACCAGGTGAGCGAAATGCGCCGGAGCAGGGCGAGCATGAGTTCGGTTGGGTTTGAGAGTAGGGGAGTCGGGATGGGACCCGCGGGAAGTATGCGCGTCGATTGGTCCAACCGCTACCGAACCGCCCCGGACCCGGGGTAGGCTTCAGCCGTCATGGCCTCCGACTATCTCCGCCGTATCCTCAACGCGCGGGTCTACGACGTTGCGCTCGAGACGCCCCTCGAGGTGGCGCCCATGCTGTCCGCCCGGCTTGGGAATCGGCTGCTGCTCAAGCGGGAGGACGCCCAACCGGTCTTCTCGTTCAAACTCCGCGGTGCCTACAACCGGATGGTCCAGCTGCCGCGCGCGGTGCTGCGCCGCGGAGTCATCGCTGCGTCCGCCGGCAATCACGCCCAGGGAGTGGCTCTCGCCGCTCAACGGCTGGGCTGCCGGGCGGTGATCGTCATGCCGGTCACCACCCCCCGCATCAAGGTCGAGGCGGTGCAGTCGCGCGGCGCGCGGGTCCGGCTCCATGGCGACACCTACGACGAGGCCTATGCCGAGGCCCGCCGCATGGGCCGCCGCCTGCGACTCACCTTCGTGCACCCATACGATGATCCCGATGTCATCGCAGGACAGGGGACGATCGGCCTCGAGATTCTCCGCCAGGCCACTGGAAAGGTCGACGCCATCTTCGTCCCCGTTGGCGGAGGCGGGCTGATCGCCGGAGTGGCTGCCTGTGTCAAGCAGCTTCACCCGGAGGTGTCGGTAATCGGGGTGGAGCCCACCGACGCCGATGCCATGGATCGCTCGCTCCGGGCCGGCCGGCGAGTCACGCTCGATCAGGTGGGGCTCTTCGCCGACGGGGTCGCGGTCAAGCGGGTCGGGAAGGAAACCTTCCGGCTGGCTCGGAAATATGTGGATGAGATGATCCTGGTCGACACTGATGCCATCTGCGCCGCGATCAAGGATGTGTTCGAGGAGACGCGCAGCATCCTGGAACCGGCCGGCGCCCTGGCCATCGCCGGGGCGAAGGCGTGGGTGTCCACGCATCGCGCCCGGGAACGGCAGTTGGTGGCGATCGCCAGCGGCGCCAACACCAATTTCGACCGGCTGCGCTTCGTCGCCGAGCGGGCCCAGGTGGGCGAGCAACGGGAAGCCATTCTCGCGGTTTCCATTCCCGAGCGTCCCGGCAGCTTCAAGCGCTTCTGCAGTACGATCGGCCCGCGGAGCATCACCGAGTTCAACTATCGGATGGCCGATCCAGACGTGGCCCACGTCTTCGTGGGCCTCGAGGTGCAGGATCGCCGTGAGGCGAGGGCGATCGCCCAGGCGCTCGAGCGCCGCGGGTTTCCGACGCTGGATCTTTCAAGCAACGAGATGGCGAAGCTGCACGTGCGCCACCTCGTGGGTGGACGCGCCGCGCTGGCCAGCCACGAACTGCTGTATCGTTTCGAGTTTCCGGAGCGCCCGGGGGCCCTGATGAAGTTCCTCAACGCCATGCGAACCGACTGGAACATCAGTCTGTTCCACTACCGCAATCATGGCGCGGATTACGGGCGAGTGCTGGTGGGAATGCAGGTGCCGCCCGGCGAGATGTCCGCCTTCCGGAAGTTCCGCGACCGCCTCGGCTATCCCTGGGTGGACGAGAGCCGGAACCCCGCCTATCGGTTGTTCCTCGCCTAGTCTCCGCGGCTAGACGAGCGCCGCCGCCTTCTGCTCGATGACCTTGAGCAGTGACTCGAAGGATGCGGCGAAGGAGGCCACCCCTTCGGTCTCGAGGTCGGCCGTCACTTCCTCCAAGCGGACTCCCAACGCGGCCAGCTGGCCCAGGACATTGCCTGCCGCGGCCAGGCCCTCGCGAATCCGGAGCGCCGGTCGTCCATGATCGCGGTAGGCGGCGAAGGTCGCGGGCGGAAGGGTGTTGACCGTCCGCTCGCCGATGAGAGCCTCGACGTAGTAGACGTCGGACAGCCTCGGGTCCTTGGTGCTGGTGGACGCCCAGAGCGGACGCTGGACCATCGCGCCCTTCGCCGCGAGGGCGAGCCACCGCGGGCCGGCGAACAGCTCCTCGAACGCGCCGTAGGCGGTGCAGGCATTCGCGATCGCGGCGCGGGAGCGGAGCGACGTCGCCCCGCGCCCGTCGAGGAGGGGATCGATCTTGCCATCCACCCGCGAGACAAAGAACGATGCGACGGAGGCGATCCCCGCCACCGAACTCCCGGCCGCGAGCCGGCGCTCCAGTCCCGCGAAGAAAGCCTCCACCACCTCGCGGTAACGGGCCACACCGAAAAGCAGCGTGACGTTGACATTGATTCCCTGTGCCAGGACGTGGCTGATGGCGGAGAGCCCTTCCACGGTGCCAGGGATCTTGATCATTACGTTGGGCCGGCCGATGCGTCCCCACAGCCGCTCGGCCTCAGCGATGGTGCGCCCCGAGTCCCGCGCGAGCGCGGGTGACACTTCGATCGACACCAACCCATCCTGGCCGGCGCTCTCCCGGTAGACCGGAAGGAAGAGATCGCAGGCGGCTCGGACATCCTGGACCGCAAGCGCCTCGAAAATCTCCTGCGCCGGCGCGCCCTCCGCGGCGAGACGCCGGATGTCGTCGTCGTAGAGCTCGCTCCCGGCGACGGCCTTCTCGAAGATCGTCGGGTTGGTCGTCATCCCCCGGAGGCCGTCGTCGACAATCAGCCGAGCCAGTTCACCCGAAGCGATGAGGTCCCGGGTGATGAAATCGTACCAGGGGCTCTGCCCGAGGGCGCCCAGGGCAACGAGTGGATTGGTCACTGAGCGGTCTCCATGGTGCGCTTGGCCTGAGCGACGATCGCCTCAGCGGTAAACCCGAATTCCCGGAACAGCCGATCGGCGGGGGCAGAGGCCCCGAAGTGATCGATCCCGATCACCGCCCCCCGATCCCCCACCCAGCGGTGCCACCCGAATGTCGCCGCGGCCTCAACGGCGACCCGGGCGCGCACCGCGCTGGGAAGCACCGATTCACGGTAGCTCTCCGGTTGGGCCTCGAACAACTCCCAGGAGGGGAACGACACCAGCCGCGCCGCCACCCCCTCACTCTGGAGCTGCCGCACCGCCGCG
>Ga0187780_10001431_pt1 | contig 18019 bp, 20 predicted proteins | sample 1015_Q2_SP10_20__FD_132429 | JGI IMG/M metagenome (GOLD analysis project Ga0187780, IMG submission 132429) | Tropical peat soil microbial communities from peatlands in Department of Meta, Colombia - 1015_Q2_SP10_20_MG | ecosystem: Environmental > Terrestrial > Soil > Wetlands > Peat | place...
GGTTTTCACCGCTATCCACAGCATGGGTTTTCAAAAGCTGCGTGTTCTGATTCTCCCCACGGACTTCGCAACAGATTGGGCGGATAAAGGACTGTCGTACGACAAGGCCAAATAGACATCGGAAGGGCGCGGGCGGTGTAGGATAATCACGGCTCAAATCACGCCGGGAGGGTCGTGCTATGAAACTCCGTCTCGCCGTTGGGCTTATCCTGATTCCTTTCTCTTTGGTGATCGTTCTCCACAGCCAGCCGCAATCCATGAGTTTGGATGAAGGCCGCATCCTGGCCCTGGAAACTGCCTGGAATCACGCAGAACAAAGCAAAGATGTTGCCGCGCTGGACCAACTCCTCTCCCCCGAGCTTGTGTACATTGATTACGACGGCAGCATTTCCACCAAACAAGAGTTTCTAGCAAGCGTCAAAAGCGAAGGGCTTGCGCCCGAGCAAATCGTGAATGAGCGGCAAACGGCGCACGTGTTTGGCGACTGCGCCGTGGTCACGGGCATCTACCGCGAAAAAGGCGTGAACAAGGGCAAGCCTTATAGCCGACGCGGGCGCTTCACCGATACGTGGGTGAAGATCAAAGACACATGGCAGTGCGTGGCCAGCCAGTCAACGCTAATCCAGCATTAGCTCGTCGCGAGTAAGTTGAAAATCTAAATCTGCAAATCTCTGGTATGCTCACCGTTCGTCTTTTTCTGTGGAGGCACCGCTCATGTCTCGCAAGCAACTCGCATTTATTGTTCTTCTGCTTTTGCCCGTGGTTCTTTTCGGGCAGTCGTCCGCTCCCGCCTTGCATTTCGATGGTAATTCCTGGTGGGCTCACGTTAAATTTCTGGCGGACGATTCCCTGGAAGGCAGGGACACGGGCAGCGAAGGACTGCGCAAAGCCGAAGCCTATGCCGTAGAGCAGTTCCAAAAAGCAGGGCTTGAGCCAGCGGGCACAAACGGTTTCTATCAGCCGGTTCTTTTCAACCAGTACGAGGTGGACGAGTCGAAATCATCACTGGCGCTCGCAGGTGGAGGCAAAACTACAAACTTGTCCTTTGCCGACGATGCCTTCTTCAGTAGCCGCGGCACGCACGTCTCCACACAGCTTACGGCTCCGCTGGTTTTCATCGGCTATGGCTTGAGGATTCCGGAGAAGAATCTGGATGAACTGGCCAGCCTCGACGTGAAGGGCAAAGTTGTTGTGCTCATCAGCGGCTCGCCTTCGGAGATTCCAACGGCGCTGGCTTCGCATTATCAAACGGTGGCCGAGCGATGGAAAATCCTGCGGAGTGCGGGTGCCATAGGGATAATCAGCATTCCTAATCCCGCCTCCATGGATGTTCCGTGGACGCGCATCAGCATCAACCGCAACCATCCTTCCATGGACCTTGCGGATACGGCGTTCAACGAAACGGAAGGCCTCAAAGTCAGCGTGGTCTTTAATCCGGCTTCCGCGGAGACGCTATTTGCCGGATCAGGACATACGTTCGCAGAAATCGCAGCTCTCGCGAAGGATCGCGGGTCTCTGCCACACTTTCCGCTGAGCGTTTCGCTGGAAGGACGCGCGGAAATCCTGACGAAGAAGGTGGAGTCGGCGAATATTGTCGGCAAGTTGCCCGGTTCCGACCCCAAGCTGAGGGACGAATACGTGGTGCTCTCGGCGCATATCGATCACGTGGGAATCGGCGCTCCGGTGAACGGCGATCGGATTTACAACGGCGCGATGGACAATGGCTCCGGTTCGGCGGCGGTAATGGATATTGCCGCCGAGTTCAAAGCGCATCCCGAGAAGCTAAAACGCAGCATTTTGTTTTTGCTGGTGACAGGCGAGGAAAAGGGGCTATTGGGCTCCAAATATTTCGCCGGCCGGCCAACGGTGCCGCTTACTTCGATTGTGGCGGACATTAATATGGATATGTTCCTCCCGATCGTGCCGCTAAAAGTTCTGAAGATCCTCGGGCTCGATGAGTCCGACCTCGGCACACAGGCGGCTGCGGTGGCCCAATCGCTGGGCGTAAAGCCTATTGCTGATCCTGAGCCCTTGCGCAATTCCTTCGTTCGCAGCGATCAATACAGTTTCATTCACAAGGGTGTGCCATCGGTTGCGATGGACGTGGGTTTTGAGCTGGGAACCCCCGAGCAGAAAATCTTCAAAGACTGGCTGACCAACCGATACCACGCGCCGTCGGATGATGTGAATCAGCCGGTGGATTTGCAGGCTGCGGCTCTTTATGAAGAGATTGTGAGCCGATTGTTGATCGGTACGGCGAACGCGACGGCGCGCCCGCAGTGGAAGTCCGACTCGTTCTTCCGTCGCTACGCCAGTACCAACTAGGCGGCCGAAACTCTTCAGTTGCCTGTGGGAATGATTCCTACGTTTTCTACCATGAGCACAACGGTTCGCTGCGCTGCGCGAGTGCGGTGCAGCACGCCCTTAGGGACGACAAGCCCTTGCCTGGGATCAAGGGTTACGGTGCGGCCTTCCAGATCGATGAGAAGCTGGCCCTCGACTACATAGAAAAACTCGTCATCTTCGTCGTGCTTGTGCCAATGGTATTCGCCGAGAAAAACGCCAAGCCGAACCACCGAGCCGTTCACCCGACAAAGTGTCTGGTTGTACCACTGGAACCTGCACTCATCGGCAAGTTTCTTCTCGTCGACCACTTCCAACGGCTGGTAGTAAATGTTCAAACGAGTTTCGTAGGGAAACGACTGAGTATCGCTCATTTCCGATCCTCCCAGACCCTCGCCACGATATTATCTCATGGCAAAAATCGGGAAGGCACCGCCCAATTTGAGCGGTCATGGCGGGCCACTTCACTTCGCCGGCGCAACCACCCAGACGTATTCCAGGACTTCCGTGCCCGTGTTGGTAACATTGTGACGTGTACCGGGAGGAATGTACGCGAGCATCTTGGCGTGCAGCGGAACGTCGGCATGGTCTTCGATCTTTGCCGCGCCACTGCCCTTCAAAATGGTGAGAGCCTCTTCGTTCTGCCCGGTCGAATGCCAGCCTACACTCTCTCCGGGCTTTAGCCGCACGGATCCGCCTCGCATCCCGCTAGTCTGCGGCACGCCCTTCAACAATGGGCAATCGCCACCGGGGCAGTCCAGAATAAATGTGAGAGGCTCACGCCTTGGTCCAGGTTCTTGCGCTGCGATAACTAATCCCCATTGTGGTGATTGCCAGCGCTATGGCTAGTCGATTCCTGTTCATGATCCTGCTCCGTTCTGTCCGTCCTCATCGTAGCCCCAATTCGCTTCCAGAGATAACGGCTCCGCGGTAGACTAACGCCGCTCGGGTTCGCCAAGGTGCCGCGTCATGAATATCGATCAACTGCGAAAAATTTGCTTGGGATTCCCTGGGGCCACGGAACACATCCAGTGGGAAGACGATCTCCTATTCAAGGTGGGCGGGAAAATGTTTGCGATTACCCCCCTCGAACCGGCTCGTCTGTGGCTCTCCTTAAAGGCAGACCCAGAAGAGTTCGCAGAACTGATCGAGCGCCCGGGAATTATCCCTGCGCCCTATTTGGCCCGCGCAAAATGGATTGCGATCGAATCAGCCGAGGCGCTACCGCCAATGGAAGTGGTGGACCTACTGCGCAAGTCTTATGCGCTGGTGCTGGCAAAGCTGCCGCACAAAGCACGCACAGCCGTAGCCACGAAAACCTCTTCGCCCAAGCCCCGGAAGCAAAAACGCACCAAGGACGCAAGGCGCCGTTAAGTTTCTCTGCGTGGATTCCCTCGCCGCGCGCCTGTACCTATGACCCGCCTGAGCTCCAGGACAGGAAACCCATTGCGCAAACGACGCCTGGCGCCCGCAACTAAACCCAAAAGGCAGGGTTAATCTGCATACAAGCCCGAAGTGGCGAGCCGTTCCAGTCCTCACGGCAAGACGCTCGGTGCCATTCCAAATACTGCTAAGGAGAACCCACGACGATGAGGTATATCGCCCGAGGTATGGCTGTTGCAGCATTCTTCGCATTTTTTCTGACGCTGGGTTTAAGCAGCGCCTCGCCGCAAGGCAGACACCCCGCGTACCTGCACGCTCTAACAGATCTTCGTGCCGCTCGCGCGCACTTGGAAGCTCACGATGGCGGCGAATTGCGTCATGAGGAGAAGGAAGCGATTCACGCGATCGATGACGCTATCTCAGAAATCAAGAAGGCTTCCATCGACGATGGCAAGGATTTGAACGACCACCCGCCTGTGGATGCCGGGCTGGATCACACGGGCCGGTTGCACCGCGCCTGCCAGCTCCTGGAGAAGGCTCATCAGGACATTGCCCACGAAGAAGATAATGGGTTTGCCCAGGGTTTGCAGCAGCGTGCGTTTGGACACATAGACAGGGCGATCCATGAGGTCGACGAAGCAATCCGTTTTGTCGACTCCCATTCGTAGACTCCCACAATTTTTCTCTGGTTTGGCACCGCGGGCAGACTGGCCGCGGTGCCCGTTTTCGGTGCAGTTTTTTTCAGTGCAGTGAGGATGCGAAAAAGACGTTTTTCGTTGCAGAAGCCAGCCGACAGAATCTTGCAATGATCAAGGGGGAGTGTTGGCTAACCCTTGGCCCCGGATACACGCCGGAGCGGCCTGGCACCCGGCAGGGGGAACGTCATCATCCAGAAATTAAGATCGGGGTTCACAAATTCCAGCCCCACATACATCTTCCCATCGCGCTCTCTTCGAACATGGGCCACGCGCACTTCCGCGGAACGGCTGGTGTTTTCGTTTACGATGAGCAGCGGCTGGCCAGGAACTACTATTTCGTCCATGGTCAACAGAGCGCCTTGCTTGTTGATGGACCGCGTCGTGGCGCGCACGCAGAACTTTTCGCCCACGTCATTCTGCCCGTGGACAATGATGGGCAGGGCCATTGCCACGCGCAACGTTCGCCGGCGTTCCCGATATCGGAAGTGTAAAACGCCCATGAGGACCTTCTCCTCAGCTATCCTGGGTCCGCCCGGAACCACTCACTGGGATACCATCGGCTGGCATGTTAGGCAGGGGGGCAGTTGCCTTGAGCCGCGCTCGGCTCACATGCCGCCAAGTCTATGGAACATTTTGTCCCGATAGTATGCTGCGGACAATAGCTGTGCCGTACTAATCTACAGCCTTGATGTACAGTACGCCAGTACTTACCGCAAGCTCTTTGCGATTCTGGCCAACCGGGACTGGGAAGGCTCTGGGGTCTTCTGAAAGCTCGCGGCTATTCTAAAGCAGTCCCGAAGAACCACAAGTTAATTTTGTGGAGAAACAAACGGGATCATATGCCAGAACCAAACCACCAGAATCCCGTAGTACACCATCACACCGCGTGGGTGGTATTGTATTCCATTGAAAATAGAAGAATTGCTGGGATTAGTCCCTGTGGAAACGCGGGAGCCCGCCAAATTCCACTTGCGCTGCGTGTTAGCTCTCAATTCTCAAAGCCAGTATGTGCCCGGCGGTGGGTTAGGGTCAGGAAATTTGCAGTGTGCATGTGTCCTTGCGCCAGCTTTGCGCCAAGCAGTACGCTCGGCAGAAATGAGGGGCAACAAGACAGCATCTCAGAAAGGTCAGCCTCTGCTGGTTGACACGGATTCGCCACGCTCTGACAACCTGCCCTGCTGCGGAATCAAGAACCCCTCGCATCCTGGGCGCTGCGAAAAGCTCCGTTGGCTGAAGGAGAATGCGGAATTCGGTTTGCGCGCCAAAACGCTACTCGCACCGGACGGCCAGCCGTGCGGCTACATCGAATACACCCCGGGGGAGTTTGCCTGGCGTGGTGTGGATGCCCGCGGTTACATGTTCATCCACTGCGTCTGGGTCCATGCCAAGCAGTATCAGCGGAAGGGATGGGGACGATGGATGGTGCAAGCCTGCCTGGAGGATGCAAAGAAGGAGGGCAAGAGCGGCGTTGCGGTCATGGTGCGCGGTGGTCCGTGGATGACCGACCGCCGTCTATTCCTGGCGAACGGGTTTGAGTCGGTCGATATCGCGCCCCCCGATTGCGAATTGTTGGTTCGGAAATTCGACAAAGGCGCCGCTAACCCGTCGTTCAAAGGAGATTGGGATCGAAAGCTCCGTCGGTTCCGTCACGGTCTGACTTTGATTCGCTCCAGCCAATGTCCCTACATTCCGAAATTCACGGCCGAAATTATCGAGACCGCAAAGAAAGAGTATGACGTCGAGCTTAACGAAGTGGATCTTCGGTCCCCAGACGATGCCCAGAACGCTCCTACTCCCTACGCTGTTTTTTCTTTGATTTATGAGGGACGGCTGCTGGCCGATCATCAGATCAGCCGCACTCGCTTCCGAAACATCATGAATAAACTCAAAAAGCAGCGCCTACCACCATGGTGAAGCACGCGCTCCGCATTCAGCGAAGAAGCTCGAGAATTTCCGGCTTCCACGGGCGTTTGCCAAGGTCAAGCAGCGCCAGAGAAACCGGCAGATGAAAACGTTTGGGACCGGCACTCCCCGGGTTCAGGTACAGAACGCCATTTCGTTCGTACTGTTCCGGTTGATGCGTGTGCCCGCTGATGACGAAATCGAATTTAGCCGATTCGGGTTTCAGGTCTAATTCGCGAAGATTGTGAAGGACGTAGAAGCTGGCGCAGCCAGCCTCGACCAGGGTTGTGACAGGCAACTCCTGCGCCCAGGAGTCCGTATCCACGTTCCCCCGCACGGCAAAAACCGGCGCAATGAGTTTTAGCTTAGTCAGTATCTCAGGATGACCCAAATCCCCTGCGTGGACAATGAGTTCAACGCCTTGAAGCGCTTGCTCCGCCTCAGGCCGCAACAAACCATGAGTATCCGAAATGATTCCGATGCGCATTCTTTCTGCCCGAGGTTGCGGCAAACTCCGCGGAGTGGCTAATCCTTCTCGCGATATTCTTCCGGCACGTCGTCTTCTTCCACTTCTCGCGTCCGGACTTCGCCTTCGTCGGGATCAGGCGCGTTCTCCACACCATTGATGACTTCGGCTTCGTAGGATTGCCCTTCCTCCAACAGTTCTTCCACGCTTTCCGAATCCACATCCGGCCCGGCAGAAACACCCTGGGTATCGCCCGCCTGCCCGCCCGAACGCGCGCCCATACCGCGCTGCTCGTAGGAGACAAGTTCGGCAGCGTTGGCGCGTCCGCGCACTCTACGGCGAGGCGGCTTTGGTTTGGGCTTTGCCGATGCTTTCTTTTTCTTCTTTGTCATGCGATTCATTGTGGCTTTTGTTTTTATCTTTTTGGTCTTGCTTACACCTGTTTTTTTGCGCTTCGTTTTCTTGGCGGCCATAAGCTCAACCTCTCGCCTTGAGTCTACCACTCCCTACCATTAAGAACCCCCGGCTCACTTCACTGGAATTTAATCGGGCGGGCACTATAATGCTGGCAGAAGCTGGTCCTAGCCTGGCCGCGGAGGTCCTGCCGCCGGCACTTCGGGGGAGTCGTTCGCTTATGAAATCGGTTACGAAAAAAGAAGAACTACGGGCTCGTGTGGAAGAAGTGGGCATTGTCCCGGTTATTCGGACCTCTTCCGCAGAGGATGCCCGGTTCGCCGTGGAAGAAGTAGCCCAGGGCGGAATTCCTATTGTCGAAGTCACTATGACCGTCCCCGGCGCGCTCGATGTGATTCGAGAAATTGTGCGAAGCGTGCCGAGTGTGCTTATCGGCGCGGGCACCGTGCTGGACGTCATGACAGCACGGGAATGCATCAAAGCGGGAGCACAGTTCATAACCAACCCTGCCTTGGATGTCCCCACGGTCCAGCTGGTCGCTGAGAATCCTGATGTGCTGATGATGAGCGGCGCCTTGACGCCGACAGAGATTCTGACGGCTTGGAAGGCGGGCTCGGATTTCGTGAAGATCTATCCGTGCTCGCTGATTGGGGGAGACAGCTACATTCGCTCTTTGCGCCGCCCATTCCCTGACATCCGGCTCATACCCGGCGGCGGCATCACGCAGCAAAATGCGGCGCACTATCTTCTTGCGGGGGCTCGCGCGCTGAGCATCGGGAAAGAACTCATCCCTAACGAATCCATGCTCCTCCACAAGCCGGACCGGATTCGCGAACTCACGCGGCGCTTCGCCGGCATCGTGAAAAGCACACGAGCGCGCCTAGCGGTGGCTCACGCACAACAAATGGCACCCGCGCGCTGAGAGCAAACGGCGTACTGTTGCAGCAGGCTAGAATTCCAGATGCAATCGCAGGCTCGGGACGATGACCGGGCCCCGGTCGCGGTTGTAACCGGGATTCACCGCATATTGCAGGTCAAAGGAAGGGTAGATTCCTCTCCAGACGTGGAGCGTGTAGTAGCCCTCCAGGATGTTCTCTCGCCCATAATTCAGCTTGCCATCGCCCAGCAGGAAGCCAAGGCCGCCGTAACCGAGATAGAGCGCGTGTGGGTGGCTGATGCCATTGCTGACAAAGACCAGCCCCATGCGATCCGCGTGCCGACCCCAGTGCGCGCCGTTGCCACCCAAGCCGATTTGCCAGGTCTGGTCCACTTCAGTGTATGCGTAGGATTCGTGCTGCCCTTCGTTCCAGCCCCACCGGCCGAACATGCCAAGCCAGTCCGCAAAAGGCTGTTCAAAATTCACGCCGAAGCCATATTTCACCGTGGTCTGCAAAGGATGGTCGGTGATTTCTGGCACGGGGGTTGAGTGGTTCGCCAGCCACTCGTTGATTTGCTGCATGTAATCTCCCATGTTCGCGTGGTTAACGTAGGAGAGCAGCCGCAGGGTTCCTTCCTGTTTCTTGAGGACATGGCCGTGCAGTTCGAACTCGAGGTTCTCCGAACGGGCGCGGGAGAGGTCCGCGTCCAGGTTAATCCCGTTCGCCACCTTGGGCATGAGCGCTTCGGCAAAGCGCACCACATAATTGTGGTCGTGATATTCAAGCAGCGCCGCAAAGGTGAAACCGCGCGTGTCTGCCGCGTAGTCGTAGGCGCCGTTGTTATCCACTGCCCAGTTCATGAACTGGAAATTGCTGTCCGTGCCGTACGTGTTTATGTCGAAGAAGTCCGCCAGGCTCATTTTCCCGAACCGGATTTCCAGACGGCGTTCCGGCAACTCTCGAAATAGATTGAATGGGTTGCGCTCCGTGGCCACTCTTTTGCTGCTCAAGGGAATGATCTGATGCCACATCAAACGTGCTATATAAGGCGCTTTGCTGAGGGTGGGGTTGCGCACCACGTCCAGGTTGAAGAAGCCCGCCACACCCAGGGCCTGGCCCAACCCGTTTCCGCCGGTTTCCTGCACGTCGCATATGAATTCGGTCGAGTTGGTGACCTTCAATCCTGTGAACAGCGTCAGTACTCGGGATGTGGCATCCTGCGCCTCGGGAGAAAGGCTGTGCGGTCCTTGATAGGGTGAATGGAACGTCGGATGGTACTGCGAAATGAAGTTAGCTTGTCCGGAAAGCCAAATGCGGTCCCACTCGGCATGAGGGAACATCGTGGTCAGAGGCTCATCGGGGACGGCGCTGGATACGCTCGGTGTTGCCGCGTCGTCTGAGCCGCTATCGGACACTGTCTCTTGCGCGAACATAGACACTCCAAAGAAAAAACACAACGAGAGGGCCGCCAGGAGCCGCAATAAGAGTGACCCCTGCCAGCCTTTCCCGCCGGCCTTTGGAGTGTGTCGTTTCATGCACGATTCGTTGTGAGCTCGATGATCGTGATCTGTCCCTGACGCGCCGGGGACGGGCCGCCGCCCGGTTCCTCCAGCACGCCCTGCCCCAGCAGCTCCGATTCCGATGCAAATTCCCGTTCATAAGCGCGCATTTCGCTATCGATCCACACGGCCACGAGCGGCGCGCCTTCTCTCGTATTATCGCGAATCCATTTGCAGTAAATTGAGGATGCCCGAGGGGCGCCCCCTTTTTGATGAATGGCCTGTAACATCGCCCCTCCTTCCTTCCAATTTCCAGGCTTCCCCCAGCGGGCTATCCGCCTTACCCTAGGAAGGCGGTGCAACTCCGCTTGTGTGAGGGCCCTGCCTCTTGATACCATACCCCCATAGGGTAGTCAACGAAATATGACACATATGTCACGCGAAAAGCTCGAACTTGTTTCCAGAACGAAGAAGGTCATCGGCCAACTGGAGTCCGCTCAGCGCGCACTCGAAGAGGATGCCCACTGCGCCGAAGTGCTGCAGCGGCTGGCCGCTGCCCGCGGTGCCATCAACAGCCTGATGGGAGAATTGATGGAGGATCACATCCGACATCACATGCCGCGGAAGAGCAAATCCTCCGCCGAGGCCGCGGAGGATATCGTCGAGATCGTGCGAACGTATTTGAAGTAAGCGCGGCGTGCGCCAATCTCGACGAGGCGCCCAGAGTAAAGGAACCCTCTTCCTGGCACTTCGATCGAAGCTGTCAGGGCTGCCGTTGCGCAATTTGCATGGCGTTGACCCGGGCGTGGTCGATGGTCAGCCCCCAGTGAAGATGCGGGCCGGTCACCCGGCCGGTCGCCCCTACCAGACCGATTTCCGCACCAGCTTTTACGCTTTCCTGCGCTTGTACATCGATCTTGGACAAATGGGCGTATAGCGTGTAGATCCCGTAGCCATGATCGATGACCACCGTGTTCCCCGAATAGTAGAGGTTTTCCGCGAGAACCACTTTGCCGGACTGCGATGCAAAAACAGGCGTGCCAGCGGCCGCGGGGAAATCCACTCCGGAGTGAGGTGAGCGCGCCTGGCCGTTCAGGACGCGCCGCCGTCCAAAGTTGCCTCCCGTAGTTACGTCTTTCAGCGGCAGACGGAACTTGCCATCCCACAAACGCTCCGGTGTCACCGTGTCGTAGATAGCGCGCATCTTTTTCTGATCTTCCTCCGCGCGCTTTTCCTGTTCTGGATTTGGTTCAACAAACTGGTTCTCCACCTTCAAGTGCTCCGTCGGAAATTTGCCCGCGCGCACGGTGACAGGAATACTGCAAGATTGCGCACCTCCGTCAGGTCCTGTCCAGGAGACTTTCCATTCGTAGCGGCCAGCAGCCTTCTCGAGATCCACTCCGAGCAAGCCGTGCAACGTAGAGGATTTTCCCTCCTGCCACAAGGGAATCGTGCGGCCGTCCCATTCGCTTGAAATATCTGGCAGGGCCTTGGCTGTCATCACTTGAGAAAGCAACACCGAGCCCTGCGTGGTAATACCTGCACTGACTTTCAGCGTTATGCCGCCGGGGCATGCCTGTGCCGCCTGGCCGAAAGCCGTGGAGGATGCGAGAGTTGCTGCCAGGATTAAGAAGGGGCAGAGAACTCCCAGTTTTCGCAAAGTGATGCGAGTCATGTCGTTAGTAGGATACCCGGGGTTCTACGACTGTTGAAAATCTATTCAGTCAAACTGCTGGAAGTGATAGCCGTCACAGAATTTCAAGGGGCTCCCCGGCACACTGTTCCCGTAATGGCTAGACGATCCTTCGGGGTGGTCCTGATCGTCGCGCTCTTAGGCTGGACCGTCAACCAACCTATGGAGTGTGAAAGCCAACACTCTCGGGCAGCAGTTGTGGTGCTGGCAGGAGCTTCACCTGCCTACCAACCTGAACCTTCCCCTACGCCCCACAGCTGCTGCCCACGTGAGAGAAAAACGGCGGCCCAGCCTACTTCTTCTCTCATAGCGGATTGTCCTCACCATTCCTCTCCGTCTCACGGATGTTGTTCGCTCACTCAAGGGACACAGGCCGTTCTGCCGTTGGCCGTCCTGAAAAACACCGGACCCAAGGATTTTGCGTTGGCCTCTGTCGCCTTGGTCGAGCCCATCGTTCCGCCAATGGCGAGAGTTGCTCTGGTCACATCCCCAGTTTCCTACCGAATATCATTGGGCTCCTCTACCGTTCTGCGCCTCTGAGACCATCTCCATCCTGCGTTTGCTTTCGACCCGAAGTTGTGTCCGCGTGGGACGTGCCTCCCACTTTCGAAAACGACTTAAGGAAGATCTCAAGTAAAGGTGAAAGAACATGAAAATTCGGATGATCGCAATCGCATTGACACTCGTGCTGGCTGCCTGGCTGCCATTGGCCGCGCAGCAGAGCGCTCCTGCCCAATCTGCTGCGCAACAGGCCGCCCCTACAGGGGATTCAGGGAGTGGGTGTGCCTGTTGTCAACACATGAAGGATGTTCAGGCTTCCAAGAACATGCCCTGCTGCGAAGGCAAGGATATGGATTGCTGCAAGAAAGGCAGCAAGGACAGCCAGTCCGCCATGGACTGCTGCACCGGCAAAGATGCCAAGGCGTGCTGCGGCAAGGATGGTCAGCAGTGTGCCAAGAAGGACGGGAAAGGCTGCTGCGGAGATCAGTCGGCTGCCAATAACACGAAAGACGCGAAGCACTGCTGCGGCGGGCATCAAAACTGCTGCCACCGCTCGTCGCAAAGCTAATTCAAAGCAAAACACGAAGGGCTCCGGGACGTTGCCGGAGCCCTTTTTCATTTCCTGAAACCTTGACGAACGCAAGACTAAATCTTCAGTCCCAAAACACGGACCAGTTTTTCTTCCAGCCGTTTCAACTCCAATTCGCGGGCATGTTCCTCTCGCGTCCTGTCGTTCAAGGCATCCTTGAGGAGCTGCAGGTTCATACGCAACTCCATCTGGCGGAGTGCCAATCGTCCGAGGGCATTGATGGCTTCTTTCTGTTCGGTGTCAAGTTGGCGCGGTTCCCTGTCCAATACGCACAGCGTCCCCAACGCAAACCCATCTTCATTAACAAGCGGTGTGCCGGCGTAGAAGCGGATGTAGGGCTCACCGGTGACCAGGGGGTTCTCTCGAAACCTCGGGTCCTCCAAGGTGTCTGAGACAATGAACAAATCTCTCTGCTGGATCGCATGCGCGCAGATGGAACATTCCCGCGGGGTTTCCTTCACTTCCACCCCTAATTTGGATTTGAACCATTGGCGGTGGTCGTCTACCAGTGAGAGGGTAGCCATGGGCGTTTCGCAAACGTGCGCGGCCAGGGTGACCAAGTCGTCAAACGATTGCTCCGGCTCGCTATCCAGGATGGCATAGCGATTGAGAGCCGCCAACCGTGCTGCTTCAGTGCTGGGAGAGGCTGCAGCCATAACAGACCTCCGGACTCCGACCAACGGAAGACTATTTTGGCGGAAATGATACTCCAGACCGGCTTGAAGGGACAGCAAAGGATGGAGGGGCCCAAGGGTTCCCACTCAGGACGTGGGGCGCGTTTGTGCAATAGGGCCTGCGGAAATCGCCCGGCGGCGGATGATCCACTCCGCCGCTCCAAGATTTAACATCCAGCTCCAAAACGCGCATGTAACGGCGATTACGGGATCACGCGTCAGAATCAGCAAGGGAAAGGCGGCCAGCCGCACAGTGGCCGCAGCAAAAGTCAGCGAATAGTTGCGTATCATCCATTCGCGGTGCGCGTGGAAACGCCGTTGCCTGGCGCGCAGAAAGGCCAGAATTCCCGACAACAGCCACAGGATGGCGAGGGTTGTGAAACCGACCCTTACAAGAAGGAACTGCTCCGGCGAAAACTTCGAGCTTGCGGTGTAGCCGAGGAAAGCAGGACTAAGTCCCAGAGGGGAAAGATCAAATGTAGTAAGCTCGGCCAACCCATCCGCGGCGAACAAAGGAGTGTCCGGGGAAAGAGCCAAGGATACGCAGCCAGCAAGAAACACGGCACTCAGATATAAATAGCCCATGGCGCGGTGTACTCGCGGCTGAGCATCGCGCAGCCTGGGGATGAATTGGAGAAGACCCACGGAAATGGCTGTGATGCCACCGGCGATATGGACCACTATCCAGGTGGGATGTCGCGCTAGAGCGAGTATTTCGTTCCGTAAAAGCAATTTCGGTGGACCAAGCAAGTAGCGCGCCGAAGTTAAAGCAGTCGCAAGAGCCAGGAACCACATCGTTGTTAGCCCGGCAAGATGGAGGGAGCGCCGCATAACTCCAGCAATTATGCGGCGGTGAAGAATTGTCGTCATCGGGCCGTATTCCTCTGCGCCTTAAGAGCCACGGGGAAACTGGCGTGCTGGCGGTAGCAGGTAGCCGACTGGTTGCAGCTTCCTATTGACAGTCTGTAGGTAGAGGCCTATGATTCCTATCGATTCTCGATAGGAGTGAACCTTGAATTCAGCACCCACGACCCTTTTGCAAGGCACGTTGGACTTATTGATTTTGAAATCCCTGGTTTCCGGCGAACTGCACGGCTTGGGAATCTCCCGCCGAATCCAGTTGATCACCTCCGGTACATTTCTCGTTAAGCCCGGTTCACTCTTCCCTGCCGTGCACCGGATGGAAGAAGAAGGATGGATCTCGTCGTTTTGGGGAGACTCTGAAAACAACCGCCGCGCGAAGTACTACCGCCTGACAAAAGCGGGACGGAAACAACTTGAAGAGGAGACCAAGCGCTGGGGCCGGATTTCCTGGGCCATTGCCCAAGCTCTCGAAGCGTCGTGAAGAGGTATCTGCCATGCCGCTCTTTGTAAGACTAAAAGGCTTCGTGCTCAACGTTTTCTCTTCGGGGCGCGTGGATACGGACCTGGAACATGAACTTCGCTCACACCTCGAAATGCTTGTCGAGGAAAACATGCGTGCAGGAATGACGCCAGAAGAGGCGCAACGAGCGGCGCGTATCGAACTCGGCGGCATTGAGCAGGTCAAGGAGCAGGTACGAGAAGAACGCATCGGCAGTTGGCTGCAGTCTGTCTTCGCCGATTGTCGCTTTGCACTGCGCCAGCTTCGGAAATCGCCCGCGTTCACCGCGGTGGCTATTCTCACCCTGGCATTGGGTATCGGTGCGAATGCTGTCATCTTCAGTTTGGTAAGCACCTTCCTGCTGCGACCCTTACCGATCCTTCATCCTGAGCAGATTTATGCGATTCACCAGGGAAAGCAGAACGATCCTTCTTACTCGCAATCGCTCTCCTATCCGAATTATAGAGATCTGCGCAACCGCAACCAGGTGCTTTCGGGGATGGCGGTCTTTCGTTTCGACCCCATGAGTTTGAGCCACTACGGCAACAACGAACGCGTTTGGGGCTATCTGGTGTCCGCGAACTATTTCGATGTGCTCGGAGTGCGGCCTTTTCTCGGACGGACATTTCTCCCGGAGGAAGAAGGAGCGCACAACGCCCACCCGGTTGTCGTCATGAGCTATGCATGTTGGCGTCGCCGCTTTGGAAGCGATCCCGCTGTGGTGGGCAAGCCCGTCACCATTAATGGCCACACCTTCACGGCCGTGGGCGTGGCACCGCCGGAATTTACCGGGACGGAGAGCGTGTTCACGCCGGAGTTCTGGGTTCCCAGCATGATGCAGGAATGGATCGAGTCCTGGAGCGGCCTAGAAGGGCGGGGCAATGGTTCGTGGTTCGGACTTGGCCGTCTGAAGCCGGGCGTAACTTCGCAGCAGGCCACGGCTCAACTGGGCAACATTGCTGAACAACTGGGCCGCGAATATCCGGATATCAACAAAGGCATGACGCTTCGGCTCACTCCCCCGGGACTGGTCGATCCAAATTTGCGCAGTGCGGTTATCGCTTTCACGGGCGCTCTGATGCTGACGGTGGCTTTGTTGCTTACGATTGCGTGCACGAACCTCGCCAGTTTGCTCCTTGCTCGCGCCGCGCAACGGCGCAAGGAGATAGCCGTGCGCATGGCGATTGGCGCCACGCGAATCCGGCTCATGCGGCAATTGTTGACAGAGAGCTTGCTGCTTTCAGTTATCGGAGCGGGATTGGGGTTCCTGCTCGGGGCACTCCTGATGCGACTGGCGCGTGCATCGATTCCCTCCACCGACTTTGCTCTGACTCTGGATTTGCGCATGGATTGGCGGGTCGCTGGGTTCGTTACGGCACTGGCTCTTTTGACGGGGATCGGATTTGGGCTGGTGCCCGCTTTCTATGCGGGGCGTTCGGACCTGGTTACGGCACTGCAAGACGACCTGGCTGGAAGCCGCCGCAGGATGCGGCTGCGCAGCGTGCTGGTAACCATGCAGGTCGCGCTTTCTTCCGTGCTGCTGATCGCAGCGGGACTGACCGTTCGGAGTTTGCAACACACGGAAGATCTCGGGCCGGGTTTTGATCCGGACCACGCGTTAACCTTGTCCGTGGACTTGGGTCTCCAGGGATATAACGAGCAAAAAGGGCAGGTTTTCTACCGGCAATTGAGGGAGCGTGTTCGGGACTTGCCGGGAATACAAGCAGTCGGCTGGATACGCAGCCTGCCATTGGGATTGGACAACAGCAGCACCGGAGTCTACCCGGACGGACAGCCAGCCCCGCGCGGGGAGGAGATGCCTTCCGCATATTATGAAAGCACGAGCCCCGGTTATTTTGCCGCGATGGGAATTCCACTGCTTGCAGGGCGAGAGTTTGCGGAAAGCGACACTGGCAAATCTCCGCGAGCGGCCATTGTGAATGAGACGCTCGCGCAACGGTTTTGGCCAGGCGAGAATGCCATCGGAAAGCGCTTGCATTCCGGCAATACGGGCAATGACACGCTCGAGGTTGTGGGTGTCGCCAAAAATGGCAAGTACCAAAGCCTGGGCGAAATTCCAACGATGGCCATTTACTATCCGATTCCGCAGATTTATCCCACAAGCGCCGCTTTGGTCGTCCGCACAAATGTGGAGGCAGCGGCTGCGCTCTCGAGCATACGGGATGAAGTGGGCAAACTCGATCCCAATCTCCCCATCTACGAAGCAAAGACTCTGGGCGAACACATGAATCTGCCACTATTTCCGTTGCATGCAGGGGCCGTTGCTGTCGGGAGCTTCGGGCTACTGGCTATGATTCTGGCCGCTGTCGGTATCTATGGAGTGATGGCCTATTCCGTGGCGCAGCGGACACAAGAGATTGGCATCCGTATGGCCTTGGGCGCACGGTCGCTGGATGTGTGGTTGATGGTGCTGCGGCAGGGCATCCTTATTGTGGCGGTGGGGATGATATGCGGATTGTTCGCCGCGGTTGCACTTTCGAAAGTTGTGGCGAGCCTGCTTTACGGGGTCAGCGCGACGGATCCGTTGTCGTTTGTTTTTTGTTCGCTGCTGCTGGCGGCCGTGGGGATGATCGCGTGCTTTTTTCCCGCGCGGCGGGCCACAAAGATTGATCCGGTTGTTGCGATCAAGTGTCTGTAATTGGTTTTGATCTAGGAGTTTCCCATGCCGCTCTTCGTAAGGCTGAAAAGCTTCCTGCGGAACGTCTTTTCTTCCGGGCGCGTGGATGCAGACCTGGATCACGAAGTTCGCTCACACCTTGAAATGCTTGCCGAGGAGAACATGCGTGCAGGAATGACGCGAGAGGAAGCGCAACGAGCGGCTCGTATCGAACTCGGCGGCGTCGAGCAGGTGAAAGAGCAGGTACGAGAAGAGCGCATCGGCAATTGGCTGCAGTACTTTCTCTCCGATTGCCGCTTCGCCCTCCGCCAGCTCCGCAAGGCTCCCGGTTTCACAGCTGTCGCGGTTCTCACTCTGGCCTTCGGCATCGGCGCAAACGCCGCTTTATTGACGGTCGTGGAAAACGTACTGGTTCGTCCGCTTCCCTATGCACATCCAGACCGTCTCATCTACATCGCGCCAAAGACCGATAAGCCAGAATTTTCCAATACGTCCTGGCTGAACTACCGCGACATCCGCGACCAGGCGCGTTCCCTAGAGGCTATAGGACTCTATAGCACCGACGTGAGCGTCATTGAGGGCAAGGATGGGGCGCAAACCGTGGGTGCGCTGCGCGTGACGCCCAGTGTCTTCGCAATGCTGGGCATGCCACCCTTGCTGGGCCGCACGTTTACGGAAGCGGAAGGACAACCGAGCGGACCGCTGGTAATGCTGCTTCCAGAAAAACTTTGGCGGGAAAGTTTCAATGCCGATCCCAATGTCGTAGGACGAGGCCTGAAAATCGGAGGCACGTTGCGCACTGTCGTCGGCGTCATGCCCCGATCCATGCGATTCCCTGAAGAGCTAGGGCCGGAAGTGGACGGGTCGGTTTGGCTGCCGCTGCAGCCGACGCCGGAAATGTTGAAGTTGCGAGGCGACAGTTTCTTCAGCATCGTGGCGCAAATGCGTCCGGGCGTCGACGTGAAACAGGCGCAGGCA
>Ga0187780_10001432_pt1 | contig 18015 bp, 22 predicted proteins | sample 1015_Q2_SP10_20__FD_132429 | JGI IMG/M metagenome (GOLD analysis project Ga0187780, IMG submission 132429) | Tropical peat soil microbial communities from peatlands in Department of Meta, Colombia - 1015_Q2_SP10_20_MG | ecosystem: Environmental > Terrestrial > Soil > Wetlands > Peat | place...
GGCTTGGATAGCCAGGGCTTTCGCGCCACCACCATTCCCAGCGGCACGCCGATCGCAATGGCCGCCAGCATGGTCGCTCCGACCAGCCAGACGTGCTCCACCGTCGCCGCCAGGATTTCGCTCCCGTGCTCGACGAGAAACTGGTTCACTGTCGTTCCTCCTTTTCGAAGCGCTCGAGCGCGTGCAACTGCTCGAGATACGCCGCCGCCACCGGCTCGCTTGACTGCAAAAACTCCCGTGGCGAATACAGGCCCTTGAGTTCACCGGCCTCGATCAGCGCGATTTGCACGCCGAGTAACAGAGCCTCGCTTGTGTCATGCGTCACGAGCACGATTGCCTTGCCCAAGCGTTGTTGCAGCGCCTGAAACTCCAGGCGGATTTCCGCGCGCGTGAGGGGGTCCAGGGCGCCGAAGGGTTCGTCCATCAGCAGAATTGGCGGGTCTGAGGCGAGCGCGCGCGCAAGGCCCACCCGCTGCCGCTGTCCCCCAGAAAGTTCGTGCGGATAGCGTTTGAGAAAGAGCGCTGGGTCGAGCCCGACGAGGGTTAGCAACTCCTCGACTCGGGTGCGAATTTGCAGCGGGGGCCAGCGCTCGAGCCGCGGCACGAGCGCGACGTTTTTCTCCACCGTGTAGTGAGGGAACAGTCCGGTCTCTTGAATTACGTAGCCGATGTGCCGGCGCAACGCAATCGGGTTCCAGTCCAGAGTCCTTCGTCCCTCCACAAAAACTTCCCCTTCGCTCGGGTCGGTGAGCCGGTTGATCAACCTCAGCGCGGTCGTCTTTCCAGCGCCGCTGCGGCCCAACAGGACCAGAGTTTCACCGCGCCCAATCGTGAGGGTGAGGTTGTGGAGCAGTCTCTGACCCCCGGGGAGCCGGTATCCCGCGTTGCGAAATTCAATGACCGGCTCGCCAAGCGAAGCGCGCGAAGGCTCGCTCACCGGAGTGCCTCCCTTTTAAGAAACTGCCGGATCTTCTCTAGAACGCTTCGGAGCATCGCCTCGGTCAGTTTTCCCGTGAAGGTATTCTGCTGGCTTGGATGATAGGAGAGGAACAGGCGCGGCCAGCCAGGTCCGAGCATGTAGCTCGCGCAATGGCGGAATCTCAATCGGGATGGTTTGAGGAGTTTTCCTTGCTTTCTAAGCAACGCCAAATACCCACGCATGGCGATGAGTCCCAGCGCCAGAACGGCCCGCGGCTCGATGAGTTCGAGTTCGCGTTCGAAATAGGGCAGGCAATGTGCCGTCTCCGAGGGTAAAGGCTTGTTGGCTGGCGGTGCACAGCGAAGTGTGGCTGTGATATAGGCGTCGGTAAGCTTCAGCCCGTCATTCAGCCCGACCGATATCGGCTGGCTCGCGAACCCGGCACGGTAGAGCGCCTTGTAGAGAAAATCCCCGGATCGGTCGCCGGTGAACATTCGGCCCGTGCGGTTTGCACCGTGAGCAGCAGGCGCGAGTCCTAAAATCAGCAAACGCGCGTGCCGGTCGCCGAAGCCCGGAACGGGCTTTCCCCAGTACGTGCACTCTCGGTAGGCGCGCCTCCGCTCGCTCGCAACTCGTTCCCGATAACGTACCAGCCGTGCACACTTCCGGCACGCGATGATCGCTTTGTTGAGTCTTTGAAGGGTGTCGCCCATCGAGGGAGACGCTACCACGAATCGGCGCTTCGCTCGTAGCCATCAATCTGACGATGGTCGGTCGACGGGACTTCGCGCTTGACTTGCGTTGCCCTGCCATGAAAACGTGGAGCTTGGTAGCCCTTCCTCCTGACACAACCGGATGGGCGTCGCGCTTTTACGAGTGATTTCATGAACAAGGCTGCTGAAAAAATCGTGATCGTGGAGGCCGAACCAGGCGGTTCGGGTTCCCTGCTCTCCCAGATACGCGACGCGGGCTTTGACGCCACGGCCGTTCCAACCGTGCGCGACGCTCTCGAAGCGATCCGCGAACCGGGCGCGGATCTTGTTTTGCTCGACCTAGCTGCTTCGCTCGATACCAGTGCCTTGAGCGGCAACGCGGCTGTCGCCGCGATCCGTGGCTCAGGGGCAACCGAACACGTTCGCGTGATCCTGCTGGTTGGAGCGAGTGCGGAAGAGAGAGCGGCAGCCCTCGATCTTGGCGCGGATGACGCGATTTCACACCCCTGGTCCCCCGTCGAGGTATTGGCGCGTGTGCGTGTGCAACTGCGCGCGGGGCGCGCCGATCGCCTGCTCATCGAGAAGGCAGAGATCGCAGAAGAAGGACAAAAAATCGCCCACACTGCGTTCGGCGCCCTCGCGGTTACCGAGAAGATGGCCGAGGACGCTACTTCACTCGATCGCCGGCTGAAAAGAGGCGTGACGGGTGTGCTGGCCATCGCCGTGGTGATGGCGGCGATTTACTTTCTGTTTGTCCGCAAGACATCGAAGGATTTGCAGCTCAGCTCGGCCACGATTTCGCGGCTCGAAAGCAGTCTCATGCACCAGGAGAGCCTGATGGCCGAAGCCCGCAAGCTACGCGAAACCCAGGCCGCGACCGGCACAGTGCCTCCAGTACTCGAACCGACTTCTGGAAAGAAGGCCGGCCCAGGCGGTTCGGCGGCGACCATCATCAGCGAGGACGCCCAGAGCGTCTGCCTCCTTCATGTTTCCGTGGCCTTTCGCAACACACAAAGCGGGCGGCGCTTGCGCTATGCCGGCTTAAATCAACAAGGCGAGCCGCTGCAGGATAGCGACGGCAATCCGATTCTCACGCTGGAAGGCAACGGACCGGAGCTAAAGCTGGACGTCTTTGGCACAGGGTTCACGGCTGCTCGGGAAGGGCGGATCATGACCAATCGTCACGTGGCCGAGCCTTGGTGGAAAAACGAGAAACTGGGAGATCTGACCAGTCAAGGCCTGCAGGCCGAAATCTCTTCGATCCACGCCTATTTCCCGGGTGATCCACGAGCCTTCACAGCGGAGATTCAGGATATTTCGAAGGAAACGGATCTTGCCACCATGCGCGTCAACCTCGAGGATTTGAGACGGCCCATTCTCTCGATCGATCCGAGCAAGAATGCATCTCAGCCGGGTGAGGCAATCGTGCTGATGGGGTACGCCACGGGTTTGGCCGCGATCTTAGCGCGAGCCGATGAAGACACCGCTCGACAGATCGTCCAGCAAAGCGGCGGCGACCCTTCTCGGGTTCTCGCCGAGTTGGCACGCCGCAATCTGATTCGCCCGCTCATCACACAAGGTCATATCGGCGATGTCTTACCGGACAAGATTGTCTTCGACGCGCAGACCACATCGGGCGGTTCCGGGGGGCCTCTGTTCAATCCAGAAGGCAAGGTTATTGGCGTCACCTACGCGGTCCTCGAGGGATTTGGAGGATCGAATTTCGGGATTCCCATTCGATTCTCCGAGCCGCTGCTTGCCGGAGCCCTACCGACTGCGTCAAATTGACACTCCGACTGCGCGCGGCTAGCATGGTGTGAGCGCCCATTCGTCCCCCGCGTATGGAAAACCATTCACACGGGAAAAACATCCTCGAGCGGATTGTCGAGGCCCGGCGCGAATCCGTCGCGCACAGGAAGCGTGTGCTCCCGGACGTGGCGCTGAAAATCGCGACCGAGAAAATCTCGCCGCCCCGCGATTTTCCGGGTGCGCTTTCGCGGGACGGATGGAACGTGATCGCCGAACTGAAACGGGCGTCGCCTTCACGCGGCGTGATTCGCCGGGAGTATCGACCGACGGATCTTGCTCCCCAGCTGGAAGCGGCGGGGGCAATAGCTCTCTCCGTGCTTACCGAGGAAGATTTCTTTTCTGGCTCTCTGCAAGATCTGAAGGCTGCGCACCAAGTCACCGAGATTCCGCTTTTGCGGAAGGATTTCATCATCGATCCTTGGCAGATATGGGAATCACGCGCCGCGGGGGCCGATTCGTTTCTGCTGATCACGGCGATCTTAACAGATGAAGAGTTACGCGAAATGCTCGCGCTGGGACGTTCGCTTACGATGGAGCCGCTCGTGGAAGTCCATTCGCGCGAGGAGCTCGATCGTGCTTTGGCCGCCGGTGGGCGCATCATCGGCGTCAACAATCGAGATTTGCGTAATTTTGAAGTGCGCGTAGAAACATCGCTCGATCTGATCCGAGCGATTCCCGACGAATGCCTCGCCGTCAGCGAATCTGGTTTGCACAGCCACAACGATCTAGCTCGTCTGCGGAGCGCTGGATTCGACGCGTTTCTAATCGGGGAGTATTTGATGAAAGAAGCGGACCCGTGTGTTCCGCTGCGCGATTTGATGGGGCTCAATCAGACGAGTCAGACCAGAGCCTGAGTGGTCGGCATGCCAAACGTGAAAGTGAAAATCTGCGGAATCACGAATTGGGCCGATGCCCAGCGTGCCATGAACGCGGGCGCGAGCCTGCTCGGCTTCAATTTCTACGCGAAGAGCCCTCGGTATATCGCGCCCGCCAAGGCCCGACGGATCGTACGGCGGCTGCCTCAACGTGTCTTGGCCGTCGGAGTTTTTGTAAATGAGACCGAAAAGAAGATGCTTCAGATTGCTCGGTCGGTCGGGCTCGACCGTCTGCAACTACACGGGGACGAATCTCCCGATACCGTCGCGCGGCTCACACGCTCGCTTCCGGTCATCAAAGCCTTCCGGGCAGGCGATTCATTTCGTCCGACGAAACTTGCAAAATTCAAACGGGCGTCGGCGATCCTGCTGGATGGTTTCGATCGACGTCGGCCCGGCGGGACGGGCAAGACATTTGATTGGCGCCTCGCGCGCGGCGCAAAACGCTACGCCAGAATCTTTTTGGCGGGTGGCCTAACGCCGGAAAACGTCGGAGACGCCATTCGCATCGTGAAGCCATACGCAGTGGACGTTTGCAGCAGCGTAGAGGCCAAGCTCGGCAAGAAGGATCCCGAACGGATCGAGGCGCTCATGCGCGCCGTTCGAGCGGCTGCCCGTCTGAAAGTGGGGCGATGAGTTCCGTCCTGAACAGCACGCGGGAAACCGGGCGCTACGGCCCATACGGCGGGCGCTATGTTCCCGAAACGCTGGTGGCCCCCCTGGAAGAGCTAGAGCGAGCCTACGAGCAAGCCCGCACGGACCCGAGCTTTCAGGCCGAACTCGATACTCTGCTCCGCGACTTCGCGGGTCGTCCGACGCCCTTACAATTCGCCTCGCGTCTGACGGAACGGCTGGGTGGTGCCCGCATCTATATCAAGCGTGAAGACCTGCTGCATACGGGAGCACACAAAATCAATAACTGCTTGGGCCAGGGCCTTCTCGCCGCACGCATGGGCAAGCGACGGGTGATTGCGGAAACCGGAGCGGGCCAGCACGGAGTGGCCACGGCTACTGTGGCGGCGCGACTGGGCCTCACCTGCACCGTATACATGGGCACCGAAGACATGGAGCGCCAGCGGCTGAATGTGTTTCGCATGAGATTGCTTGGCGCTGAGGTGATCGGGGTTGATGCCGGCAGCCGCACACTCAAGGACGCCATCAATGAGGCCATGCGCGATTGGGTGACGAATGTGCGCACGTCGCACTACCTGCTTGGCTCGGTCTTGGGCGCACATCCCTATCCCATGATCGTGCGCGATTTTCAGAAGATCATCGGCGAAGAGGCGCGCGCGCAGATTCAACGAGTCGAAAAGCGGCTGCCCGATCACCTGTTCGCGTGTGTCGGGGGTGGATCGAACTCCATCGGGCTATTCCACGCATTTCTGAAGGATGCGAATGTGAAGATGATAGGGGTGGAAGCCGGAGGTCGCGGACAAGGTCTCGGCGAGCACGCGGCGAGACTTGCCGCTGCCCGCGGTTTCGCCGGTGCGCGTCCAGGCGTTCTGCAAGGGACGTATACATACGTTCTGCAAACGTCCGACGGCCAGATCTCGACCACCCATTCGGTTTCGGCAGGGCTCGACTATCCTGCCGTTGGTCCTGAGCACGCCTGGCTTGCCGACCAAGGCCGCGCGGAATACACGGCCGTGCCTGACGGGGAAGCCATCGAGGCCGCCAAAATGCTGGCGCGCACCGAAGGACTCATTGCTGCTCTCGAGTCTGCACATGCCGTCGCGGAACTCCTGCACCGCGCGCCGAAAATGAGGAAAGATGAACTCGTGATCCTGAACCTTTCCGGTCGCGGCGACAAAGACATGGAAACCCTCTCGCGCTATGTCTGAAGCCGCAACATCCGGATCCGCTCCTCGATCTCCCTCTTCCCCAGAGCCTGTAGGGAGAATCACCCGTCGATTTCAGCGATTGGCCGATCGAGGCGAACTGGGACTGGTCGCCTACGTCACGGCCGGCGATCCATCCCTCGAGGGCAGCGAAAAGATCATTCTGGCCGCGGCGGAAGCGGGCGCGGACGTAATCGAGCTAGGTGTGCCTTTTAGCGATCCGGTTGCGGACGGGCCCACTATCCAGCGTGCAAGCGAGCGGGCTTTGCGCAACGGCACCACACTGGCGAGCGTGATTGAATTGGTTCGTCGCCTACGCACTCGTACGGATGTACCGCTCGTGCTGTTCAGCTACTTCAATCCAATTCTGCAAATGGGCCTGGAGAGCTTCGCCGAAGCTGCCTCTCGTGCAGGCGCCGATGGAGTGCTGGCGACCGATTTAACGCCGGAAGAAGCCGCTCTGTATTGCGCGGCAATGGGTGCGCGCGGCCTGGACACGATTTTTCTCGCGGCACCGACTTCGACCGACGCCCGTCTCGCCAAGATCGTGCGCTGCTCCCGGGGCTTCCTCTATCTCATTTCGCGGACGGGCGTGACCGGCGCGCAGGAAGCATTTCCCGAGGACTTGCCGGTCTTGGCACGGCGCGTACGGCAGCTGACGACGCTACCGCTGGCCGTCGGCTTTGGGATTTCCCAGCCCGCACATGTCTCAATTCTTGGTGGTATCGCTGACGCGGCTGTGGTTGGCTCAGCACTGGTCGCGGAAATTGAAAGGGCTGCCAATGCGGAGATGGCGGCGGCAGCCGTAGCCGATCGAGTGGGAATCCTCAAGCGAGCCGCACGCGAGGGAATCAGTCGGCGAGGCACCGTATCCTTCCCTCCAGCAGCTGAGCGCTGAAGCCCCGCGGAAGCTGTAGTACACTGCCTTTCTTCCGCAGCGATCCAGATCAGGGAGCAAGGAATGGATAAGCGCGTGAGAAACGCCGAGGCGGTGATTGATCGCATCCGGGAGGGAGCAACGATCCTGGTCGGTGGATTCGGTGTGTGCGGCTGTCCCGAAAACCTGATCGGCGCGCTGATCCGCCAGGGCACGAAGAATCTGACCATCGTTTCCAACAATCCGGGCATCGATGGCTTTGGCATCGGCGCGCTCATCGAGAACCGCCAAGTGCAAAAAATGATTGCGAGCTATGTGGGTAGCAATCGATTCTTCGAGAAGCTGGCATTGAGCGGCGAAATCGAAATGGAGTTGAACCCCCAGGGCACATTGGCTGAGCGAATGCGTGCTGCCGGAGCCGGGATTCCGGCCTTTTTCACGCCCACAGGTTACGGAACAATGGTCGCAGAGGACAAGGAAGTGCGCGAATTCAGCGGACGGCCGTACGTTTTGGTTCCTGCGCTGCGCGGGGACTTTGCCTTCGTGAAGGCCTTCAAGGGGGATCGCTGGGGCAATCTCGTGTACCGGAAAACGGCGCGCAATTTCAACGCGGTTGTTGCCACGGCCGCCGATTACGTCATTGCCGAAGTCGAGGAGCTCGTCGATCTGGGCCAGCTCGATCCGGACAGTGTTCATACGCCAGGCATTTTCGTGGACGCAATCTTTCAGGGTACGAGCTATGTAAAACCCATGGAGCCTGGCCCGAAGCGAAAGCGCTAGGAGAGATGATGCTGGACAGCCGAGAATTCATTGCGCGCCGCGTGGCGCAAGAGATGCGCGATGGATACTACGTTAACCTGGGGATTGGCATACCGACGCTGGTCCCGAACTTTCTGCCATCGGGCATGGAAGTGATCATGCAGTCAGAAAATGGCATGCTGGGTGTCGGACCCTATCCGTACGAAGGCGAAGAAGACCCCGATTTGATCAACGCGGGCAAGGAGCCGGTCACTGAAATCGCTGGCTCCTGTTATTTTTCGAGCTCCGAGTCGTTCGCCATGATCCGAGGCGGGCATATCAACGTGAGCGTGCTGGGTGCTCTCCAGGTGGATGAAAAAGGGACGCTCGCAAATTGGGCCGTCCCAGGGAAAATGCTGAAAGGCATGGGTGGCGCGATGGATCTGGTGGCCGGGACCCAGCGCGTAATTATTGCGATGGAGCACACGGCCAAGGACGGTGCGCCGAAGATCGTGAAAAAGTGCACGCTGCCCATCACCGGTGTCGAAGTGGTCGACTTGATCGTCACGGAACTTGCTGTAGTCGAAGTAACGCCCGGCGGATTGCTGCTGCGGGAAGTGGCGCCGGGCTGCACGCCAGAAGCCGTACAAAAGGTAACGGAACCGGCCCTGCGCGTATCGCCGGATTTGAAGACGATTTCGGTGATGCCAGAAACGGTTCGGCCGTAACCGAAGGACGCGATTGGGTTAGCTGTTGCATATAAGGCGGGCCAGAACCTTCTAGGAGAATGGATGCAGCCACGTTCCATTGTGGTGGTGAGCCTGCACAGTCCAAAGGAAAGAATCTGGGGTGAGCTGGCGGATCTTTCCAACGCCGGTGTGACCGTACGCGGCATCGACCTGGCTTCGTTTGACGATTTTGTCAGCCAAGTGCTGCATCCGGAAGGGGATCGCATCGGATTGCCGACGCTGTTTTTCCCCATGCTGCGAATCGAGCGGATCGCCCTAGATGAAGCGCGCGGCTCGATTCCCTCTCTTGCGGAGATGTTCGAGAAAAAGGTGGGCCGCTCACTGGCGGAATATCTCGCCCAGTTTGCCTGAGCGGGCGCGAGACGTTCGATGATGCCATGAACCGACGGATACTGACCGTCCCCAATCAGCTGACGTTTCTGCGCCTCGCATTCCTGCCCTTTTTCATCATCGCGATCGAGTATGAGCGCTACGGCGTGGCTCTGGCGATCTTGGTAGTGGCGGGTATCACGGATGGGCTCGACGGATGGCTCGCGAGGGGACTGGACCAAAAGACGCCGCTCGGCGCGTACCTGGATCCGATCGCAGACAAACTGCTGCTCTCTTCGTCCTTTTTTGTGCTGGCGCACAAGGGGAAGATCGCCTGGTGGCTTACGATTCTAGTTCTCAGCCGCGACATTTTGCTGCTGGCTGCTGCCGCGGTGATTCTGCTGACCGTTGGCTACCGGCCTTTTCCGCCCAGCATTTGGGGGAAAGCAACGACTTTTTTTGAAATCCTGCAGATCGTTCTCGTTTTGGTGCTGGCTGTGTCGGGCCGCGAAGAGCTGGCAGTGGGAAAAGAGGTTTGTGGTTTCGTCGTCGCCGCGTTCGTGCTGATTTCGGGTCTGCACTATTCGATCATTGTGTCACGACGATTGCATGCAGAGCCCTGACTCGGGCGGCTGAATGGGGAAGTTACCCTGATCGATGGAGCCAAAGAGCCATCATCACGAAGCTGGCTACTACGACGAAGGCCGTTAGCCAACCGAGGAGATAGGCCCACTTTCGTGCCTCGGGCGTTACAGGTGGCCGTTCCGCCATGATCTTACCGAGGATGAATCCAGTAACAAACCCTCCTGCGTGGGCGTAGTTGTCGACGCTTGGAACGAGGAATCCCCATACGGCGATATAGATCAACCATCGAACGAGCTGGCGGCGCAGAATTTGCGCATCCAACCCTCGCCGCCCCATGGTCGTGGCAAGCAGGACGCCGATCAGGCCCAGCAAGGCTCCCGAGGCGCCGACGCTGCTGTGGCCGATGACGGCACTGCTCACCAGATAACCGCCAACCCCGGTACTCACATAAATAAAAAGGTACCTCGCCGAGCCATAGAGCTCTTCAATCTCGGGCCCAATGTCCATCAGCACCCACATGTTGAATACAATGTGGAGGAGGCTCGCGTGAAGAAAAATGGCTGTGACGAATCGCCAGGGCTGCATCAAGTTGTACGGCAGCGGCAATGATTCCCCAAGGCGAACCAGAACGTCGCCTCGGATTCCGCCCAGTCCGAAAACGGCGAAGATTCCACCCGTCGGGGTAACCAGGCCGCCTTCTCGAATCGTTGCCAGTGATGAGACGACGTAGAGCACGCAACTAACGCCGAGGATCGCGTAACTGACAGGAGAGGTTGCCGGCATCAGGCGACCGAGAGATTTGCTCGCGGCCGCAAGCGAGAAGTTAACGTTGGCGCCGCATTGATGGCAGTGCGTTGCGTGCGCGCCAACCAGAGTCCCGCAGGCAGGACAAAGCTTTGGGCGAGGCGGCTCTTTCTGCCCCCGCAACGCTCCGCTCGTTTTCTTGCGAATCTGATCGAGCTTCCACCGCAGGCGGGGCGAGAGTGACAATCGGGTTCGCTTCCTTGCGAGAATATGGCTGCATTCCTATAATACCGAACTTGAGTCGAAAAGAATTGAATCTGAAAGCCCATGGACGCTGTGCCACTCGCTGGCCCGCGCCAGCTGGCGTGTGAGCGCCATTCCTGCCCTCATCCCTCGACACAAGTTTTTTCAACGGTTTGCAGTAGCGCTGGCCTTCTTGTTTCTGGCCGGCGGCTGAGGCCACCGCACCTACACCACGCGGCCGCCTGCCGCGCCGCCGGCGGCTCCTGTGCCATCGGGTGCCCCCCCGGCCGCCGAGCGGCAGCCAGCTCTGCCCGGCGAGTACGTCGAACAGGGCATTGCGTCATGGTATGGGGTACCGTTCGATGGCCATCGAACCTCGAATGGCGAAATCTATGACATGCACCAATTCACAGCCGCACACAGGACCCTTCCGTTTGGAGCCATTGTCCGTGTGACGAACCTCCGCAATGGAAAACAGACGGAGGTTCGCATCAACGATCGAGGCCCCTTTGTGGCGGACCGCGTGATCGATCTTTCTCTATCGGCCGCGCAGGCAATCGACATGGTCGGGCCCGGGACGGCTCCGGTCCGGCTGGAAATGATCGCCGGGTCAAGTCCTTTGGTTGGCTTCTTCGGCGTGCAGGTCGGCGCGTTTCAACTCGAGGAGAATGCCGAGCGGCTTCGGGCCCGGCTGGCAATGAGCTATTCTCCGGTCAGCATCGCCCTCTATGATTCTCCCAACGGCCTATTCTATCGTGTGCGCGTCGGAAGGCTTCCCAGCGAGGCGGCTGCTCGAGACCTCGCCAGTGAGCTACAGTCGAACGAACAGTTGACGACGTTCGTCGTGCGTCTGGATGATTGATCGTGGGCATGAGATTGGTAAGTGACGGCGGCATGGCCGGACCATCTGGGCGTGATCGGCACCGGGGCGCTCCTGCCTGGATGTTGGTAGGTCTGTTGTTGGGGGCTTTGGTTGCACCCGCTCGGGGGCTTCGAGCGGCCTCTGAGACCGTAACTATCGTGCTTCCGCCCAAACTCATGGCCGGTCACCCCGCAACACTGGCTGTGCTGGGAGTGGATGGAAGGCTCGCTCCTGCCTTCCACGTGGAATTGGGCGATGGGCAAACCATCACCACCGATCGCACCGGACGTGCAGTCTTCCACGTGCCTGCAACTGGCGATTACTTACTTGCGAAGGGTTCAGGTGCCGAGGCTGCAGCACTAATCGATCCGGCCGTCGCCCAAACGGAGCCTAGCACCCTCCGACTGCCCCCGATTGTGTCTCTGAACGATCGCTTCTGGATTTGTGGTGGCGGGCTACGTGGCAATGCCGATGAAGATAGTGTCGAACTCAACGGCCAGTCTGCACTGGTACTGGCGTCATCGCCGATCTGCCTCGTTGCGTGGCCAGGGAACGCCCAGCCGGGACGCGTCGCTGTCTCGGTTGAAGCTCCGGGAGTGCAATGGAAGGCGACCACAACTCTCGTGTCGTTGCAATTTTCACCTCCCAATCCCCCTCTGAGTCCCGGTCAACAGGGTCAGCTCGTTATCCGAACCCTCGGAACGAACGAGAAGCTTGAGATCGTTGCGCAAAACCATGCGCCTGGAGTACTTCGATTTGTGCGAGGAGACACGCAAGAACTTATGACCGGAGGTGGGCCGGAGAACCTCGCGACAATGAGGGTCGAGGCCATCTCATCCGGTGATTTCTCCTTTAGCGCGCGTGTCCGGGGGGTCCCAGACCTTGTGTCGGCGGAGCGATACCTGCGGGCCGCCGTACCTCTGGCACCAAAAGACTCCAAGCACAGGATTGCCGAATTGGCTCGCCAGCTCGCCGAGCAGCACTCTCGAGACGTTCCAATAGTGCGCGCGAAAGTCGCGCAGCTGGCCCGGGGCACGATGGCCGGTGATTTTCAAACGCTGCTCGAGGCAGCCGAAGCCGCACTGTGAATCCATCGTGGGCGAAAGATTACTCGTCGGGAGCCGATCCGAGTGCGTTCGGTGCCAGCTCCGAAACTCGGCCCTGGGACATCTGCTCGACGGCCGTGCGGGCACGGTCCAGCCTGCTGTCGGCGTCTTCATAGTTGAACTGAGCGTGACGCAAATGCGTCCCTAGCTTTTCGTAAACGGCGGCGAAAGAATCGAGTTGTTTCTGCAGCCCGGTAAGACCGGTGAACAGCTGGCGTGCGTTTTCTTCGATCTGCTGTCCGCGAAGGCTCATGGCGATAGCGCTCAAACACGCGTAGAAGGTGTTGGGCGATACAGGGAAGACGCGTTTGCTGCGGCAGTATTCGTCAAGCCGGCCGTGCTTCGGATCTTCACTCATCAATAGCTCGTAGTACACACCTTCGGACGGGACGAACATCAGCGCATAGTCGAACGTGTTTTCATCCGGCAGAATGTATTTCTCGGCGATGCAGTCGGCATGTTTGCGGACGGCCTGGGAGAAGTCTCGGCGAGCCTCTTCCCCGATATCGAGCAGACGTCGATAGGCGTCCAACGGAAACTTGGAGTCGATCGAGAGCATCCGGTCGGAGCTGCGGACGATCGCATCGACGATGGCCCCGGTTGAAGTGAAGCGATACTGCATCGAATACGCGCTTTGCGGCAAGGCGTCTTCTAGGATACGGTCCAAGGTGATCTCCCCGAGCGTGCCGCGCGTCTTTGCCCCACCGAGGACGGCCTGCAAGGTTTGTGTAGCCTTCGAAAGATCCTGGCTGGTTTGATACACCTCGCCGATTCGTTGACTCATTTGGAGCAAAACGTTTGTGGAAGATTCGAGCCGCTCGGCCACGTCCCGCTGAGCCTGGGTTGCAAGACTGCCAGTGGAGGCAACGCCGGTCTGCAGTTCCTGTCGGACCTGTCCAAGCTGCTGGCTCACGGACTGCATCAGGTGATTGATTTGGGCGGCCATGGTCTGGCTCTGCGCAGCGAGAGTGGCCTGCATCTCCTGACGTACGCTCGATAGCTCCGCGGCAGATCGGCGGCTTGCTGACCACAGCAGCGCCGCTAGTACTACAGCAATCACAACGATGCTGGCTGTGATCCAGGCAAGCCCGACCATCGATTCCGTCCTCTCAAGCTCCGTCCTCGTCGACCATTTTAATCACTTTAGCGCGAACGGTGCTCGTGGAGAAGCAGTTGATAAAGCTGAAACGAAGCTTCCGTTTCGCTATACTAAAACGACTGGCGCGGTACCCAAGTGGGAAGGGAGAGGTCTGCAAAACCTTCATTCGTGGGTTCGATTCCCACCCGCGCCTCCATCGTTTTTATTGGCATTCCTGAAGGTTCCAAAGAATTTCGACACGATTCCGACACGCTCCGCTGGCGATCATCCCTTGATTGCAAAATAGATTGCTCGGTACAAAATCCACAAATCGAAGCCATAGGAATTCCCGAAAGCCAAACCAGAAGGCCAAACGAATTACGTGTGATAGCCAAGACTTGGACCTTGCGGACAGCCTAGCCAAGGCTCCACGTATCGGACACAGATTGGTTGCGACTCGGGGGATTGTGAGCGTAACAGCGATAGAATGGAGTCGCAATGCGCGAGCGTTCATATTATACGCGCGGCAGATCCGATTCGGAGAAAGGGAACACGCGGCGGCTACAGATACATGCACCTCCATATAGAGCACAAAGGCCACATTCATTTGCTTTTCCTATTTGGCAAGGATGAAGAGGAGGATCTGACCGAAAGCGAACGACGAGTCATTCGCCAGATGGTTGCTGAATTGAAACAGGAGTAAGGACATGGGGAAAAAGATCAAAGTGAAAATCTATGACGATTTGCGAGAATCGCTGGCCGACGCCTTGGCTTACGAGCGTGGGGCAAACGTCAATTTGCGCGTGACGAAGTTGGCCGCGGCCCCGAGACCGATGAAGCCCGCTGAGATTCGGGGAATTCGAGAACGACTTCACGCAAGTCAAGCGATGTTCGCAGCCTTCCTGTGCGTTAGCGAAAAAGCGGTACAGAGTTGGGAGCAAGGGATCCGACAGCCACAACGCACGGCGTTACGTCTTCTCACTCTCGCCAAGAAACGCCCGGCAGTTTTATTAGAAGCTACCAAGCGGCACTGAGGGATTGCAGGTTAGTCGGTCGGCTCGGAAGAGGTGGATGTAGCCACTGTCTCCTTGCCAAGACAGACTTCAAAACTGAGGGTCTCGTTTCAGACATTGCCACGGCAATTCGATCCTTTTGCGGCCTTTTAGGCCATTTCTAACGCCTGGAAATCCAATGGATGCGTTGTATTCTTGCGTTTCGATCCCCACTCGCGCCTCCAAACAAACCAACATGTGTATGCGGCTCCCTGAAGGCTTGCACGAGCTTGAGTCCTTTTCAGGCATTGTAGATCCTTGAAAGGCTAGGGATCAGGTCGCGTATTTAGTCGAGATGTAATTCTGGAGACGCTCGATAGTTTCTTCTTGCTCCGAGACAACCCACTTTAGCAGGTCACCGATGGAAACAACTCCTAACACTTTTTCGTTTTTCATAATCGGAAGATGACGTACACGCCTTCTCGTCATGATCTCCATACACTCGACAACAGTTTGATCAGGAGTCACGAAAATCACTGGGCTCGTCATGATGTCGTTGACCAGGGTCTTGTTCGAGGATTTTCCCTCGAGGATAACCTTCCTGGCATAATCGCGCTCTGAAATAATTCCCACAAGATCCTCCTCTGAAATTACAAGCAGTGCTCCCACCCCCTTGTCGGCCATTCTCTCAATGGCCTCATAGACTGTCTGATCTGGTGTGACGAACCAAACTTCGCGTCCCTTCTGTTCCAAAACGGAGCCGATTCCACTGCTCAGTTTGATTAGGTATTGTCCCGGCCACAGGGACTCCAACTGTCGTACGAGTTCCACAGCCCCGTCAAGCTCGTCGCGGGATGCTACGTGTACGGATTCTCCTTGCTCAAGTTTTCTGAACACGCGATACATGACGTCGACTCGCCTTCTTATTGATTCCGCATACCCTTGCAGACCATAGGAGACGGTGATGGAAATCACGCGTCGATGTGATCGCGAACACATCGGGGCACTGAAAGAGTTCTAGGCCGGACGATGTTTGCTCGATTTAAAAGGTTTCTTTCTCCTCTAACGAAGGGCCACATCCACCGCAACCACGTCGGGGAACTACGGATGATTTGGCTCCGGAGGATACTGTCGTGTCGCCGCAATGACGTCGCGCCTCTGGGCCGGAAGCCCGTTAATGGCGGTGCAGTTAGCATGGGCGGCGCAGAGGCGGTTGCAGCTTATCCATCACCAGCGTTCCAGCTCGTTCTGTTTTGGCCTGAGCAGCTTCACGAATCGTCAACTATGAAGCGCGATCGACGATGGATCCCCCGGCCCTAGCGCAGCACGCAGGAGAGATGCCGCCGAAGGGAGAACACCATGAATAGGACGAGCGGTGGGCTTCCATCCAGGGATTGGCGGATGGCCTTGGAATCAGAAGGAGCCTCGCTTCGATGTCGCGGAAGGCGAGTTGAAGGGTCGTCCTGTGTCCCAACTATTTTACTCGGTCGTAGGTCAACTTTTGAGTCGCATGGAACGGGGAGACTCAGCCGTTCCAGCGTCTGGAGATCTCCCGCGCCGCCGCTTTCACGCACCGGATGGCATCCGATGGGCATTCCCAGATGGCGTGACCCGTGGGACCGACCGCGCTGACCGCGGCGCACACCTTTCCGAAACCGTCCACGATCGGCGCGGCCGCGGCCCGACCTCCGATAAACTCCTCTTCGTTCGAGCTGGCATATCCCTGTCGTCGCACGTTCTCAAGTTCCAGTTGTAACTTCGCTTTGGAAGTGATCGTTCGAGCGGTTCGTCGCGGCAGGCCGTGTTCGCTGACGAACACGTTGAATTCATCCGGGGAGAGGTTTGCGAGTAGCACCTTGCCCGCGGCACTAGAGTGCGCATAGTGTGGATACCCGAGATCGACATCGAGTTTGATGGACTCCGGGCTTTCGACTTTATCAACGACTACGGCGCGGCCTCGCACCCATACGGAAATGAGGGCGGTTAAGCGAGTCTGCTCAACCAGCCGGTGCAGTGCGGGCTCGACAATGGGCCGATGGCCGATCGTCCTTAATGCACCGTAGGCAAGCTCTAGAAGTCTCATTCCGATCTGATAGCGCCCGGTTCGGTCATCTCGTCGCACGTATGCTTCCCGCTCGAGCCGGCTCAAAATGTAGGAGGAGGTGCTGGGCGCCATGGCCATGCGCCGGCTAATATCGGCGTTCGATAGCCCTTCGCGTTCTCGAGCGATGATATCGAGCAGCAGGAGTGCCCGCTCGAGCGAGTTCGTTGGGGAGCGTGTTTCCATCGGTGCTAGCCGGAATTATACTCACTTTCAAGGTGCTTACGTTGTTTGACTAGCCTCGTTCCCAGACGCCTAGCGAGAAGCCGTCCGTTCAGCAGGACTTTGAAGATTCTTTTTCGGTCCTTCAATATGCTGAACAGCAATCTTGCACGCTTAGAACCTACACCGCAGAATGCCCTCGCCGCGGAGGCGAGGCAACCTTGATAGACCAGCACCACTTCGCGAGACAAGATTACTGAGATGCAGGAGGGACTTTCATGGCTAATTGGCATGACTATGCGGTGAAAGGCCAAATTCCTGAATGGCCCTACCCGATCAGGTACCAAAATGAGCAGCTCATTGAGACGGACGTGCTCGTCCTTGGTGGCGGTATTGCCGGTTGCTGGGCGGCAATCGGAGCGGCGCGCCAAGGGGTTCGTGTAGCTTTGGTCGAAAAATCAGCCACTGTCCGCAGCGGTGCAGGCGGGCCGGGCTGCGATCACTGGTGCGACGCGCCGGCTAATCCTTCTTCGAAGGTTGATCCTGATGAATGGGCGCAGCGGCTGGCAAATAGCAATGGCGGCTATACGAACGGCATCGGGCGCCAGATCCAGTGCCGCGAGAACTACGACACCATGCTCGAACTGGAGAAGATGGGCGGCAAGATCCGGGATACGGAAGGCGAATTCCGAGCCGCCGAAGGTTACGACGAAAAGACCAAATTCGTCTTTTCGCCCAGAAGCAACCCCTTCCATGAAAGCAATGTCGTGATGCGGGTTTGGGGGACCACTTTCAAACCGGCGATGGAAAGAGAATGCAAACGGCTGGGCGTCAAGATTTACGATCGGGTGATGGCAACGAGTTTGCTCAACGAAGGAGGGATCCAGGGCCAACGAGTCGTGGGGGCTACCGGGTTTAACAATCGAACCGGTGAATTCATGGTGTTCAAAGCCAAGGCGACGATTCTGTGCATGTCTGGGACGGCGCCCATTTGGACTTTTGACACGGAGCTCGCGGCACTAAGCACCTTCCGGCCGCGCACACTGTCAGGGGATGGAATTGCAATGGCGTGGCGTGCGGGCTGCGAACTGGCCTTACTGGAAAAATCGGAACCGCACCGTCTAGGAGGCGGACACAAACATCAGTGGTATGCCGGTGCTGGAGACGCGAGCTATGAAAATGTCCCCTTGGTGGATGCCAATGGCAAGGCGCTCCCAGGCGGACTTAGCTTGCCCCATTGGGGACGGAAAATGGAGGCTGGCGACGCCCGAGTGCAGGGCGGAGTGTGGGGTCAGGTACGAGAGGGTGTGCTCCA
>Ga0187780_10001434_pt1 | contig 18000 bp, 18 predicted proteins | sample 1015_Q2_SP10_20__FD_132429 | JGI IMG/M metagenome (GOLD analysis project Ga0187780, IMG submission 132429) | Tropical peat soil microbial communities from peatlands in Department of Meta, Colombia - 1015_Q2_SP10_20_MG | ecosystem: Environmental > Terrestrial > Soil > Wetlands > Peat | place...
CAATTTTTCGAGGTCTTCAACCAAACTTGATTCATCTCATTTCTTTGATTGCCTTGCTTGCCCCGCAAACTAGGCAATCAGGTACTACAAGTTAAGGAATGTAAAAAGAATTAACAAGGTTTATAAGAAACATGTGTATACAATGTAATCTTGATATCAAGTTAAGCCCTGTATCGTTGTGTGATGAATAACATGTCTAGCAACGCTGTCTTGATTCGCGGGTTGGACCGGGATCTCTACAACACCGTGATTTCGAGGGCTAAGCAGCAGGGTAAGAATGTGGGTGACTTGGTGAATGAGGCGCTGCGACAGTATGTTAGTGCATCTCCATCGGAAGATCATAATGTGTTTGACACGAAGAAGCTGGTTATCGCCGGATCCGTGTTGTTATCCAAGTCTGACATCTTAGGTCTTCATCAGGAGCTGGGTAACTTTCACTTGGAGAACAGTGGCGATCTAACGCTCGATAAGGATGTTGATCGGGAGGCGTTCTCGAAGATTGAGCGGATTAACAATACTGGGAAGCTTCGAGTACCTAGCGACGTGCATCACTTCGCGCTCCTAAAGGCAGGGCACGTACGCGGAGAAGTTGAGAAGTACTAGGATGATTGGTTAGAGATTGCAACGTTCGTAGCCTATTTTGGGGCTTTCACACGCCCAGCTTTTCAGGCTACGACAGCTCAATTTTCAGCCATTGCTGGTAGTCGTTAATGATGCGTTCATGTAGGGGTCGTACATGCTGAATTAGCTCCTCGTGCTGGATGGATGAAGGGGATCTGGATCGTATGGTCGCTTTCGATACGTAACGGTGCAGCGGGGTTTGAGAGTTACAAGTCACTTGTGAAAACGGTGAGATTGAGGGGGACCATACTAGTCTTCTGCGACGTTAAATTCTATCATCCTGTTACGGTCTGGACGCCGAATTTTCCAGTTTCCCACAATTCGACCTGAACTCTAGACCTGAAGGCCTCTGTCAGATGCTCCTGTATCTGCTTTGCCAGACGCTCGCAGGTCATGTTCCCTATGTCACGATGGTCATACTTGGCGTCAACCAACCCATCTACAGTCTTCTTGATCTCCTCAAAGTCAAGCCATTCACTACTCTTCCCGTACACTCGCGCAATAAGTTGGTAATTGTGGCCATGCATTCGTCCACACTTCGGATGACCAGCGATAATATGCGCGGCTGCGAACTCTCGCCTATACACTCTAGCTATGTCTGATTCTGCCATCTCTCTAAACCGGCTTCCGCAACATGTCGAAGAACTCGTTTCGAGTCTCAGATTTTTCAAACTGACCCCTGAGCTCTGACGTAACGATGTCAGCAGCACTCTTGACACCTCGCATCTGCATACACAAGTGTCTCGCCTGCACTACGACTGCTACGCCATAAGGATGCAAATTCTCATTCAACGCATCTGCAATTTGTTTGGTCATCCGCTCTTGGAGTTGAAGTCTCTTACTGAAACAGTCAACTAGCCTGGCGAGTTTAGAGAGGCCAACAACAGCTCTTGACGGAATATAGCCAATGTGCACCTTACCATAAAACGGAAGCAGATGATGCTCACATAGGCTGAAGAAGTCGATTTCCTTCGCAATGACCATCCCAGTAACCTCATTCCATTCTCTTGAAAGGAGCTCCTTAGGATTCATGGAGTAGCCTTCAGTTAGCTCCTCGTACATGTCGGCAACACGCCGAGGAGTATCTAGAAGCCCCTCGCGTTTAGGGTCCTCACCCATTACCTCCAGAAATTCCCTAGTCAACGCACGCATTCTACTCTTATCCATTACAGGCACAATCCGAAATGGTAAACAATAGATCGTGCGGTATACTCGCCAGCAATAAGCCCTTGCCTCACGGGTGCACGGTGAAGCCGGCATGTCCATTACGGAAGAATCAATCGACCCTCTACCTCGCTCTTTCTATGAGCGAGGAACCGTAACTGTCGCAAAAGCGCTCCTCAACAAGCACCTAGTCAGGGTAAGTGGAAGTACCGTACTGATCGGGAGAATAGTGGAAGTCGAAGCGTATGGAGGACGAAACGACCCAGCCAGTCACGCTTACCGCGGAAAAACACCTCGGAACATGCCCATGTTCGGCGAGCCTGGTCACGCATACATCTACTTCACATACGGGAATCACTATTGCCTAAACGTTACGACACGGCCGCCTGGCGTCGCAGGCGCAGTTCTCATTCGGGCAGTTGAACCTTTGAAAGGTTTGAACACTATGAAGAAACTGCGTCCTGGTGTATCAGAATTTCAGTTAGCCAACGGACCCGGGAAACTGACCAAAGCGTTCGCAATCGACAGATCACTCAACGAGGTAGACTTGACAAGACGAGGCGTGCTCTACGTCGGTAAAACTCGTACTGAATCCTCCTTTGCGGTCGAACGGTCGCCTAGAATAGGTATAACCCTAGGAACCGAACGGTTATGGCGATTCTACATCGAATCCAACGAATACGTCTCAAGATACGTGTTAACTCCGGGTAACCGTTGGATCCGCCGGCAATGGCAGTGAAAACCATGCTTCTAGGCCTAGTCGGCTCAAAATATCATGATGCGAGGGACTTCAACGCGTAGTGGAGATTCCTCATCCGCAGACCAAAACTGAACTTGGTCTTTCCCTTCCGCGCTCTAAATCCAACAGGGATCTCAACAACACGCAATCCTTCCTTCAGGATCTTCACGAACAGTTCTAACTCAATCTCGAAACCCGTAGACTTGATCTTAGGATAAATTCGCTTCACAGCTTCACGAGTAAACAGCCAGTATCCAGTTTGAATGTCTGTGAATCGACGCATAAATTTCGCTCCCAGCAAAAACGATACCGTCAAGTTCGACGCGACGCTTAGCGCAGGCATTGCACCCCTCTCCCTTTTTCCTCGAGTGCGCGATCCTAGGACAACGTCCGCCGAGTCTGACTTCGCAATAGTGACCATCTTCACAAGATCTGCAGGAATATTCGTCACGTCCCCGTCGATCATCGCAAGAAGGTTCGCACTTCCATCGAGGAACAATCTCATTCCGGTTCTGACGCCGCATCCTTTCCCTTTTCCAAAATCCTGCAAAACCACTCGCGCGTCCATAGTAGCCGCCACCTCTCGGGTTCTGTCAATGCTGAATCCATCAACCACTAGGATATCTCTGAAGCCACAGTCATGCGCCTCTTGAATCAACTGTCCGATAGCTTCTTCCTCATTCAGGGTAGGAATCAGGAGCAAAACGTCAGGGTACATGGACAGTTTATTGTCAGCGCTAGTTGACTGGGGTTCACTACGACTTCCAATAAGCGCGCACAAACTAACTCTGCCTTATAGTGACAAGTTCCTTGCTCGAATTCATACTACTTGTTGGCTGTTGTTATTCCAACATCTCTAACAAGCACGTATGGTGTGAGAGTTGGAGTAGGTACCTCCCACCATCTAATCCAATGTCTCTCTTTCGAGAGCATCTCGATAGACTGGAGTATCCTTATCATATTATCACTTACCCTCAGTCCCTTAACAGGATTTCCGAGCTTCCCGTTCCTGATCTCAAAGACTCCGTCCCGGCATATTGTTGAAAAGTCGCCTGTCTGATAATTCTGAAACCTCGTGTACCAGTTGTTCGTAATGTAAAGTCCTGACTGTGCCCTGTCAAGAAGGTCTTCAAATTGCTGCTCGCCTGGCTCGACGATGAGATTTCTCGGAGTAGGCACCATTCCTGCTGCTCCCCCCTCAAACTGGGCACTTCCGGTGAGTCGAGAATTGTGTTTCGCCGCAGTATACGAAGTGTGAAGATAATTTTCCAATGTTCCTCTGGTGATCAAGTGCGTTTCTCCCGTCGGGTAACCTTCATCATCAAGTCCTATTGATCCGGGACCGTTCGGCAGTCGCCCGTTATCGTATAACGTGAACTTCTCTGAGGCAACTCTTTTCCCTATACTGTCGTGGAGAAATGATAATCCGAGGTCCACACTATACGCTGAGGCAGAGTCGGCCGCACGGTCTACTAAATCAGCGAATATTGCCGGCCCAAATACTACATTGAATTTTCCAGACGTACCATTCGTAGCTCCACGAGCTTTTCTAGCAATAGTTCCAGCCATCGATCCTGCTTCGGCAGGGTGAAATCTGCTTAGGTTCGTAGCGATCGATATGCCTTGTCCAGTAGCATCACTCGCTGCAAAGCCCCGTACAGTAATCTCAATACCTGTCCCTTTACTCGAACCTTCAGCACCTGCGGACGTGAGAACGAAATGCTCCCAGCTGCCTGAGATGACAACTCCTGAAACTCGCTCGGCACCCGCTTTGATTGCTGAATTTATCGCGGTTTCCGCAGCATCAACCAATCCACTGTCAATTTCGGTCAATCTCTTATCGTAAATTCCCTCAATTTCCTGATATGCGAATGGCCCCGCTGGGAGATCAAAATCCACATCGCCACGTGGCATAACCTTCATCGAGTCTGCCAACTCTCTGGCTATTACCTCGAAATTTACATTCTCGTCCTCAATTCTGCATGCAGCTCGTTTTCCTTCGGATGCCAAGTAAATAGACGGCACTTCATTCTGCCAGCTGTTCACTACTGTAACAGAATTATTGCTGAACCTCACCATCTCGTCACGAGAACGCGTGAATCCAACAGCAACTGACGCAACGCCAAGTTTCTTGCACGCAGTGAGGATGCTATTCATCACGGCGAACGGATCCAATTACTCATCCTCCTAGGCGAATCTTCCGAATCCTGATGGGAGGTCCCCCCGTCCAAACTGGCGCTCCCTGTTGTGGATCACCTTTCCCACACGTTGCACCAGCGAATTCCATTTCCTTCCCTACCGCATCTACGCTTCCATAAAGTCCAGGAGTTGTGACTTCGAGGATTGGATTCCTAACGGGCATCGCAATCTTTCCATTCTCAATGGCGTATGCTTCAAGTCCGACGTACCTTTGATTGTAGCGACGATCATCTATGTTCCATTCCATGAAACTCTTCATATACACCCCACGCTCGACATCTTCAACCAATTCGTCGAGAGTGTAATCTTCAGGTTTCATGAACGTGTTTCCCATTCGAATTATCGGCTCACGATCGTATGCGATCGACCTTGCGGCCGCATTACTTGACACGCCGAATTCTGCTGCAGTCTCTCGATTGTGCAAAAAGTCGAAGATTACGCCATCTTTAATGAGAGTTCGCGGTTTTGCTCGTACTCCTTCGTCATCATACATGTAGAAGCCATAAGAGTTCGGCAGGGTGGGATCGTCGATTATCGTCACATGCTCGGAGCCAATTCTCTTACCCAACATTTCGCGCGTTACATATGATTCTCCCGCCTGAGCCCCTTCTCTGCCAAGTATTCTGTCAGCTTCCTGTGGATGTCCACATGATTCATGACAGATTATGCCAGTCACTTCCGATCCAAGAACCAGATCGATCTCACCCGTTGGCGGCTGCTTTCCTTCGCGAAGCATTCTTCCAAGCATCCTAGCCTCACCCGTTGCGAGAGCCGGCGGATCCCATTCCTTCACTGCCTCCCACCCTCGACTTTGCGCCTCGTGACGCATACGCTGAATTGTTCCCTTCCCCGTCTCTTCAGCAGTGAGGATGAAGAATAAGCTAATCCGTGGCACAATTCCTCTAATCTTAGATCCTTCACTATTGAGGTAAAATTTCTCCGTTAACTCATCATCGAGAAGCAATATTCGTGAAGGTAACGAGACGTTCACTTGATCTAGACTTAGCGCCTTCTCAATCGAAAACAGGACGTCGAGTTTCTCTTCTATCGAAACTTCTCCTATGTCAACCTTCATTCTTACCTCCCATTTGTCTTCACAACTCTTTTCAGGAGCCAGTTCCGAAGGTTTTGAGATGAGCCTAGTGGCTGCTCTAGCGATTTTCACAGCAGTTTCTGCTGCTGTGCGTATTTGTGATGATTCAAGACTGTTTGTGGACGCGAAACCCATCGATCCGTCCACTATAACTCGGATGCCTATGCCCAATCTTCTCGTAACCGTAACCGGTTCCGGAATGCCATTGTTCAGCGTCAGAGTATGTCCGAAGTCGCGTTGGGCTCTTGCTTCAGCATAATCCGCACCATGCTTTAGGGCCTGTTCGACCGCAAGTCGCGTTTTGTCTTCCATGATTGTTTGGCCGAGTCGACAGATTTCGACAGGTAATTAAGAATAACTCCTGAAAGTGTGAGTTCGAGAGAGATAATAAGAAAAAAAATAAGGGATTGTTCGAAATCGAATATGGCATTCTACGTTTAGTATTGGTCGCGTCCGCGGCCTCTGCCGCCACCATACCCTCTTCCGCGGCCTCTACCGTAGCCTCCGCCGCCACCGCCATAGCCGCCTCTGCCATAGCCTCCGCCTCGGCCACCACCATAACCGCCACCCCTTCCGTAGCCGCCTCCACCATATCCCCTTCCGCCTCCGTAGGATCGGTATGGGCGTTCCTCAACGACTTTGTCGGATAGGTTGTTCTGGGTGTTGACATCTCCAAGAGCTGATTCTGAAGGTTCAAGACTGCCATATCGGCCAATGTTCAGTCGCATTGACCCTTTGAATGGACGGACGTAACCGTTCTTGACCATTACGCTGTCTCCTTCGTTCACTTTGTCTATGTTCTCGTCCCATAGGGTCATGTAGATTGCTCCGGTTTCGTCTCCGACGAGGGCGTCTAGAACTCGGTGGGTCGTACCGTCTTGTCGAGACACTGTCTCTCGAGCTTCACCTTTTTGCACGATCTTTACAGTTGTGTTCACTTGTTTCGAGTAGGGCTGTAGGTCGCTTACTTTTACGATAGGTGCCGGGGCACCACTGGGCTGTCTTTCTTCCTCTGACATTTTCAAGTCTACTTCTTTTCAAACGGTGAGGCAACAACGCTGGTGCAAAGTCTTAAGGCTTATGCCCTTTGTAAGCTACGCTAGAGGTAACGGGCCAGCAAATCAGCATTTTCAATCACAAGTTCTGGCTTTGCGGTTGAACGTTTGATGGAAGCTTCAGTCTCAACTCCACTAAGCACCAGTACAGTGTGTACGCCTGCCTTTTTGGCGCCTATGAGATCTGTTTCGATCTGATCACCCACCATGACTCCGTACTTTGCCTCTTCGTGGGCGAGTTTTAGTGCAAGCCTGAACATACGGGGTGAGGGCTTACCGATCATCACCGCCTTCCTACGCGAACCGTACTCCAGCGCCTTGATTATTGGACCTGCGGAGAGCGCCGGACCATTCTCGCTCATGTAGACCGCTCCGCCGTAGCTGCCGATGAGGGGTGCCCCTTTCCTAAGGAATCGCAGTGCGGTGTCCAGTTTCTGGTAGTTCAATTGTCTATCGAACCCAACAATCACAACATCCGGTTTCGAGTCGGTGAAGTGATGGTTTTCAGCTTCCAATTCATTTCGCAAGCCGTCTTCGCCTACGAGGAAGAAGTTGACTTCTCCAAACCTCTGAGTTAGGTAGACGGCTGTGAGGTAGCTTGAAGTGAGAACGTCCTCAATCTTGAAGTCGAATCCAAGATGTACAAGACTACGATGCACCTCCTGCCGAGAATGAGTTGAATTGTTCGTTAGAACGAACGTCTGCCTTCCAGACGACTTGATGCGCGCCACAACCTTTCGGCCCGCGAGATACCGCGGGTGTTCTTTGCCGATTGAGAGCACACCATCCATGTCGAAAAGAAAGAGTCGCATCTTGTCAAGTTTCATTTTGCCGGAGCCCTTCGAACGCGTTCTTTGTTGATACTCTGAAAGTTGGTGGATGTTTTCAGCTCTTTGGTATTAGTCGAGCCGTAGCAAGGAGGCCGCGCTGAGCACTCTTCGCAATCGGGATGACGCCGATCAAATCTTCGAATATTAAAAGAACTCTTGAAAGAATTGCAAACGCAAGAGCCAGTTTGACATCCACTCCTAGAAGCAGAAAGATCCCGACGACGGCTCCTTCTTGGAAGCCTATTCCTGAAGGTGTAAGTGGGACAAACCCGAAGGCTGTGATAAGTGGATGAAGCAGGAAGAATCCCAGCCATCCGATGTTAGTTATTCCTAAAGATAGGCCGAGGAAGAACCATTCGAACCCTTTCAGTACCCACGAAAGAAGGGTGATGAGGAAAATCTCAGGAATCGCACTCCGAGTCTTCATTGCATTATTCCCAAACTCGTCAAGTTTTGCAACAATGCGGCTCGTGAATCGAGCGAGAAATCTTGAAGTTGCAACTTTCTTGAACAGCTCAGCCGCCGGCGGAGACCAAATTATCGCTGCCAACACGAATGCTCCAAGCAACATGAGTCCGATCCCAATTACGGCAAGCGTGAATATTTCTCGGGTCAACGAAGTGTGATAGAGAAGATATACGAGCGCTCCTGCACCCCCAAGCACCTTCACAAGAAATTCGATTGATTGTATGCCGAGGATGCATGCCAGGCTCGCTGATGGATCAATGTTTTGATTCATGAGATATATCGGAGTAAGCATGTAACCCGTTCTTCCTGGCGTAACATCGCTGCTTAGCATTCCCGCATACTGAGGGAGAATTGTCTTCTTGAACGTCGCATTGACGTCTTGCCGCTCGAGAACTCTGATGATCCTAATAGTGAACAGGACGTTGATCAGAAAGTAGGCGACAAATGCGCAGAGCAGGTAGAACGGATTGGTTTTGGTGATGATGAGTAGCAGAGTGCCAGGTCCTGCATACCAGAAAAGCCCTCCGAGGATAGCAACCATGAGCAGTAGTTGTAGCACGAGGCGTCGTCTATTGCGAAGCTGTTGGAATTTGCGTCACCGTGTTCGCCACATCTGAGTGCACTATATCTCTCTTACGTACTACTGATTATGTCATCACATAGGCCAACGGTTTAGCTCCTGAAAAGCCGAATCCGAGACGGCTCGGCTTAGAGTTATTGCTGACTACGTGCCCGTCATGTAGAAACTGAACGGCGCGTTATACTCTGAAATCGTAAAGTTGAGCGGGGCAGGATAGTGCGGGCCGGTAACGCTAGGAATAGGAGTATTCTGAGAGTAGCTCCCCTGAGGGAAACTGATCTGAGGAAAGCCAAGCGCGTATGACGCAGGGAAAGAGTAACTGTAATACGCGTAGTTGTAGAGAAATTCACCGCCGTATGCACCTGTGTAGGTATAGTGATAAATTGTTCCATACGCCTGGCTGGCCAATATGCAGAGCCAATAGACGCCCGGCGTATTTATCGTCAAATAATCAGATGGCAGAAGCTGCCATGTTTCCCAAGCAGGACCCCAACTCTCTGTTACTTGAAGACAATAACCGTTTTGAGTGGCGCTCACAAGTCCCGAACCTAGTGGACCATTCCCGTTACCTGCGTCCGCGTAAATTCCAAACTTTAAGCACTGGCTCCCGTCAGAACCCTGGTACTGTAAATACAACGAAACTGATTGCATAACAGTCGGATGAGTCACATAGATTCTAGTCAATGCGACAACGTATTGTTGTTGAAGCGTACTCGTCAGCGCCTCGATATTCGTATCACCATAATTACTCGAGGCAGATACTGCCGCAGCCTGCGACGCGAACAGGGATATTGCAGCCAAGATGAACAAGACTACGATACTACGCTTCTTCACGCCATTCATTGAACGATCATGTAGATATGTGACCTTCCCCGATATAGGGATTGACGCTGTTCAGTGCATGCATTAACGTTCAACAACTTAATGTTCAATAATGAATTGGAAATACCCGCGTACCGATTGGCAAGCGCATGCTTTTCTAATGGCAATGCACACCCATCGAATGGCCGTTGAGTCGCGTGTTGCAAGTTGACAAGAGTGAATGGGAGACTTTCCTTTCGGAGTTCTCAGGGTTAACGAAGAACTACGAATTCATTCTCAATAAGCTGGAACTCGCACATACCCAGATGAAGGAGCTTTACCAACGGAACGAGGCTCTAACGCGAGAGCTTCAACGAACCCTCTCAGATCACCAAGCCGTTATGGAATCCAAGGATAAACCAGGAGAACCTGTCGCACTTAAAGAGTCTAAATCAGTCGAACCAGCAATCAGCCAGCCAGCCAAACGCGGCCTTTTGAAAGCCTTTCGTGATCGTTTGGCGAAGCCGAACGCTCAGGCGCTGTCACGTGGTTATATGGCCTGTCAAAGGTGCGGTTTTCCGGTCAGAAATGCAAGCAGATACTGTGTGGGATGTGGTACAGATTTTGGGTCGATTATCTGTCCTTGTGGTCGGGCGTTATCGACCCGTGACAAATTCTGCGATCGGTGTGGCCGCGCAGTGGGGAATAGCCAGTAGTTTATTTTGAAATCCGCTTTTCAGTCTCTCTGACCAAGCGTGCCATAGTTTCCCTAGCTTTGCGCAGAGATTCATCAGATTGACTCTTACTCGTGTTCACAGCCGCTTCCAACGAATCCAATTTCTCTTTTGAAGTTTTCAGTTCATTTCGCAACTGCGAAACTGTTTTCTCGAGAGAATCAATTTTCTCAATGAGTTTCTGCGACCTCTCAAGGAGAGCTTGATTATCCGATAAGAAGGCTTCAAACTCCTTACGGTCAACCGTCACACGTTCAGACATTTCTACTCCTGACCTATGATCTAATGCTCCGATATTTGAGGTCTTTCAAGACCACTAGCAAGTTTCATGGAGTCAACAGTCGAACACTACATGTGGATCCATTATTCGGTCCATGCAAGAATTACGTGAAACCTCTTTCCAACGTTTTATTGTTCAACCGATGGGGAGAGCTGATAAAATCGTCAATGTTTTTGTGTTGATCTCTGAAATAGCCCAGATAACATACACTTTCAATTGATCAAGCGACGGAACATGTCTGAATCCTATTCAGCAGATCAAATCCAAGTATTGGATGACTTGGAGGCTGTACGAAAAAGGCCTGCCATGTACATTGGCAGCACTGACCCGCGCGGCCTCCATCACCTCGTGTTCGAAGTCGTCGATAACTCGATCGACGAGGCTCTGGGCGGATTCTGCAAGAATATCAACGTAACACTCAAGCCTGATGGGTCAGTCACTGTCCGCGATGATGGTCGAGGGATTCCTGTAGAAACGCACGTTCCTACTGGTAGACCAGCGTTGGAGGTCGTCATGACTATGCTGCATGCTGGGGGTAAGTTCGATCACAAAACCTACATGGTCTCAGGCGGTCTGCACGGAATCGGCGTGTCTGCCGTCAATGCTCTTAGCGAATGGCTTGTAACTGAAGTTCATCTAAAGGGGCGGTCATTCCGACAGCGGTATGAGCGAGGAGTTCCAGTAACTCCTGTCGAAGAGGTCGGAACGATCCACGATCATGGAACTATAGTAAGCTTCAAGCCAGATGCTCAGATTTTTGAGGAAACCGTTTTCGATAGTAGAATTATCGCAGCTAGACTTAGAGAACTAGCCTTCCTCACAGACGGACTCGCCATCGCTTTCACCGATGAAAGGGTGAATCCTCCTAAAACTCGCAACTTCAAGTATCGAGGGGGAATCAAAGAGTTCGTATCATATCTCAATGAATCGAAGAACACTCTCCACGGCGATGTTGTCGTTGTTTCAGGGAACAAGACAGACGTGCAAGTTGATTGTTCATTTCAATACACGGATGATAACTCTTGGAGCATACATACGTTCGCGAACAACATTAACACGCGTGAAGGCGGAACGCACCTCGTTGGTTTGAAAGCCGCGTTGACACGGGCAATCAACGACTATGCCTCAGGACACAAACTAATCGATGAAGAGAAAGTGAGAATCCAAGGTGATGATGTACGCGAGGGACTCACGGCTGTCTTGAGTATCAGACTTCCGAACCCGCAATTTGAAGGTCAGACAAAAGGCAGGCTTGGAAACAGCGAAGTGAGAGGAATCGTTGAGTCAGTCATTTACGATGGGTTGAAGACCTACTTTTCGGAGAAACCGGCGGTCGCCAAAGTCGTCGTGCAAAAGACAGCCGAAACTGCAAGGGCAAGAGTTGCAGCCAAAGAGGCCAAGGAACTTGTGCGCAAGAAGGGGTCATTAGAAGGTGTAACTCTACCAGGAAAACTTGCTGACTGTCAACTTCATGACCCTGAGAAAACAGAACTCTTCATAGTGGAAGGAGATTCGGCAGGTGGAAGCGCCAAGCAGGCACGCGATCGGAGGACTCAAGCAATCCTGCCTCTGCGCGGAAAAATATTGAACGTTGAGAAACACGGTTTCAGCCGAATTCTCGATAACAACGAAATCCGCGCTCTTGTAACTGCAATCGGCTCGGGCATCGGAGATGCTTTCGACGCGACCGGTTTGCGCTATTCCAAAATCGTTCTTCTAACTGATGCTGATGTTGACGGAGCTCACATCAGAACGCTTCTCCTTACCTTCCTGTACCGACACATGCCCCAGCTTATTGAAGCTGGTAAGGTGTACATCGCGCAGCCCCCACTCTACCGAATACGTAGAGGTGACAGAATTTTCAATGCTATGAACGAGAAAGAACGAAAACGGATTCTTGAACAGGAACTCAAAGGAAAAGCGGACCTTGTTCAAAGATTCAAAGGACTAGGCGAGATGAATCCTCGCGAGCTGTGGGAAACGACGATGAACCCTCTCACCCGTTCCTTGCTTAACGTCACTGTCGACGATGCGGCTGAAACGGACAAAGTTTTCTCCACTTTGATGGGAGACGTTGTAGAACCACGACGGCAATTCATCCAAGAGAATGCTGACGAAGTCGATTGGCTCGACATTTGAGGATTAGATCATGAACAGCGTGGGAGAGCGCATCAAACCGGTCTCCATAGAGACCGAGATGCGACGATCCTACATAAAATACGCCATGAGCGTCATCGTCGGGCGGGCACTTCCTGACGTAAGAGATGGGCTCAAACCCGTCCAACGCCGCATTTTATTCGCAATACAAGGACTCGGATTGTCATCCAAGAGTCAGCATAAGAAGTCGGCAAGGATTGTCGGAGAAGTACTGGGCAAATATCACCCCCACGGCGAAACCGCCGTCTACGACGCCCTGGTTAGAATGGCACAAGACTTCACAATGCGCTACCCGCTCATCGACGGACAAGGAAACTTCGGTAGTATAGATGGAGACTCTCCTGCCGCCATTCGATACACCGAGACCCGGCTTACAAAGCTCGCTGAGGAGATGCTCGTCGAACTTGAGAAGAATCCCGTAGAATGGATGACTAACTTCGACGACTCATTGCAGGAACCCGTGGTTCTGCCAGCAAAATTCCCCAACCTGCTCGTCAACGGCGCCTCAGGCATTGCTGTCGGAATGAGCTGCAGTATTCCCCCACACAATATGAAAGAGGTCATAAGCGCACTCATACGCTTAATCGACCACCCTAATTCCAAGATTGAAGATCTCTTAGAATTTATCAAAGGACCAGACTTTCCGACTGGAGGAATTGTATACGAAGCCACATCATTGTTACAGACCTACAAACAAGGACGTGGTTCGATTAAACTGCTCGGCCATATCGATGAAGAGGTGGCAAAGGGCGATCGAAAACGACTCGTGATTACAGAAATCCCATTCCAGATAAACAAATCAAAAATTGTTGAAGAAATCGCCAACCTTATCAAAGAAGGAGAAATAGAGGGAATCTCAAGCGTAAGAGACGAATCAAGTCGCGAGGGCATCAGAGTAACAATCGAACTCAAGTCAGGATCAGTCCCAGAAACAGTCAAAGGACAACTCTACAAATTAACCCAGCTGCACACGACTTTCAGCTACATCAACCTCGTCCTAGTAGAAGGCAAGCCTCAAATTCTAGACTTAAAGCAGATGCTACAAGCCTTCATCGATCACAGGATTAAAGTGATAGAACGCCGCGTGACCCACGATCTGCAACAAGCACAAACGCGACTCAAGGTACTGGAAGGCTACATCATAGCGTTAAATAACATTGACAAGTTGATCTCCATCTTCCGTAACTCCACCGATCCAAAAGAAGCCTCCGCCAACCTGAAAGAGCTCAACTTAGACGAACAACAATCCACTGCCATCCTCGAAATGAAACTCCACCAACTAACGCGATTAGAAGTAAACAAAATTCAAAAGGAATCTCAAGAAAAAGGATCAGAGATCGTGACCCTCCAGGAGGTCCTTCGCGAACGTCCCAAGCTCCTTTCGCTTCTGAAGGAGGAGTTAGTCAAAATAGCTAAACAGTACGGAGACCCGAGACGAACGGAAATACGTGCCGAGAGCATCAACTTCGATGTAGAACCCGTGATCCAGGATGAACGTGTGCTCGTACTTCTCTCAAACGAAGGCTACGTCAAACGAGTCGCATCAAAATCCTTTCAACTCACAGAACGCGATACCCCAGGGATCGCATCGATCGACCTAAAAGAACAAGATAAGGTACTCAGGGCGATCTCCGCACATACCCTTCAAACTATACTATTCATCACAAGCCAAGGAAAGGCGTACGCGCTAAAGGCACATGAAATTCCCGAAGGTACAAGATCATCGCGGGGCACACCCATCATCAACTTGATACAACTAGGCGAAGACGAAAAAATCGTCGAAATACTACCAGTGAATGATTTCAGTTCGACGGAATACCTAACGCTCGTAACGCGGAAAGGAATTGTGAAACGAACACCACTAGATGCCTATTCAAATATTCGTTCAACGGGCATTATCACCGGCCAACTTGATGAGCCAGACAACCTTGCAAAAGCGTTCATAACATCCGGCAAGGGACAAATCGCAATCACTACACTTGACGGTCTAACAGTTCGCTTTGAAGAATCCGATATCTCCGTGATGGGGAGGACCGCGAAAGGAGTCGTAGGAATCAGACTTGAGGAGGGCAGTGAAGTTGCAGGGGCGTGTTTCCTCCCTCATACCCGTAAAGGACTAACAATCTTGACTGTTGGAAAACGAGGTTACGGTAAGAGAACTCTAATCGATTCGTTCCGCCTCCAAAAACGAGGAGGATCCGGTGTCGTAGGGTTCAACGTGAACAACAAATCCGGAAACTTAGTGGGAGTTCTCCCCTTGACCGAGGGATCTGACATCCTCTTGGTCTCAGAAAGAGGGCAAGCATTACGGCTCGACTCAAACTCAATAGCACTTCAAAACAGAACGACATCCGGCAAACGATTGGTCGAGTTAGCTGACGAGGATAGAATTGCTTCAATCACTGAGATTCCACCGGGAACCGAAAACCATCGGGCGGAAAAATAATACATAAAACCAATTGGAAAATCATGGAGAAAGAACGTAGAAAAACGTTGTTCACCCACATTTAGCACTTTATCTCTTCATTTTCTTCTTTTTATGTGCTTTTGCCACCTTACGTTTCACTTCGAAGGAAATTTAGCCATTAAGGCTTAAATTCAAACATGTACTGCAATTATGCTTAAAATAATCGTCTTTAAGTTCAACGTGATTTTACGCTTCTATAGATTCTATGGTATTCCTGCTCAAATGGCAGGCGCGTTTTACCTCAACTCAAGCATCTCGACAATCCTGGGAATCGAGGTCATAGATATCCAAATTCGTTTTGTCAGTTTCGTTCGCGCGTTTTCTTTTGGTTCGAGAGACGCGAACGTCGCGTATTGTCAGATTCAGAAGTGACACGCAAATCTTCTTAATTGGTCTCCGCGATGGCGAGGTCATTAGGTGCGTTTAATGTCAGAGAGACGAATTATTGACGACGCCACCTTCCCGAATGAATGGCCCAAGGCTGGTGACCATGAAGGTCATGAGATCAGGAAGAAGGAGGGCGTCAGCAAGGAGCTTGGCGTACACGGTGTCGCCGTTGCAGTAGACTTCGACATTTGTATCGCCGACGGAATTTGCATCTCGGTTTGCCCAGTCAACGTATTCGACAAGATGGACATACCAAGTGAGAAGGAGAGAATGGAGAAGCAGACGCCAAACGATAGCGGAAAACCACTCCTCGACACTTGGAAGGCTGACCCTATGCGAGAGCGGGATTGCATCTTCTGCAGGGCCTGCGAGATACAATGCCCAGTCCAAGCAATAAAAATCACCGAAGGTGTAGGGCCCTTCGCGTGATTTCTCCCTTTTTCCGTGAATCAGCCTAATTTTACTCCGAAACCGGCACGTGACCATTGTAGGTCACAATTTCCATGAGCGAGCAACCCGTACGGAAACGTTAAGTTGATCACCTAGAGGCTAACGAGTCCGAGAAACCATTGAGTAACGAAAACTTCGAGACATTCAGCGTCTATAGTTTTTCGATACAGTATCCACCTGTTTGCCGCGTCGAATTCAACCCTAAGAGCAGGCGCGAAGCCGGAGATATAGTGTTCCACTTCCCCGACCGAGAAAAAGTGTTCCTATCATGGGGTAACCTCAACAAGGCAGAGAAGAAATTCGAAACGGCTGAGAAGCAAGCCGAACATAGCCTTCAGGTTGTGAAGAAGAGCGGCAACGTCAAGAATATGGAAAAGTTGGAGAACGACGTAATGACATTGAACTCGCACAAAGCCGCCTACAATCGCGTTAGACTCGACGAACAACCAGCCGGCCTATTCATGGGAGGAAAACGAACTGTCCCGCACGACGCCTATTCGATTCATCTACACTGCGACCAGTCATCTCGATACTTCGTCATCTACACAATGCTTTCACCAAAAGCGCCAGAAGATTTCGGAGCTGCAATCTTCAAGGTAATGGCAAACTCATTCAGATGCCACTAAAATTGGCAATTAGAGCACTCGCAAAGCTTCGCAGCAAGCCGTCAACCTTAAAACACAAACAGGACCCACATGATACCGACCAATTTTGAAATTTGCTCCTCTTCTAGGCACAATTGCACTCGTCGGCGTTGTGGTACAGGTGATCCTCGGATTGGAAATAACAGGCGCCGGAGTCGACAGCCTCATCATGCCCCATGTTCTGATTGGTATACTCGGATTACTCATCATCATTGTGCTTGCAGTAACAGCCTTCCGAACGAAGACAGCAACAATCTACTCGAGACTAATCATAACGGTCCTAACAATAGTTATTCTGCTCCAAGTAGGTCTGGGTTTTCAGCTTCTCCAAGGAGCTGACGCAATGATACCTTCACATGAAGCAAACGGATTCCTAATCCTAATACTAACCGTCGCGATGGGAGCTGTCACGATGCACAGCGCGAGAAGACGTCCGCAGCTTAACGCGTCCTAGTCTACCTGCATTAGCTTTATGTGCGCCCTGAAACCTACCTGAACTCGCGTGCGGGGTAGGACCCTGGCTTTAGCGGGGGTAGGCAACGAAGCGTATCCCTCCAGCGCCAAACTCAGCGAGGGCGAAGCCAGGTCAAAGGCGCGAGACGCTATGCGCGAAGCTCAGGAACATGACGAATGTTAAGAGACCTCGTCCCGCAGGGGTTCAGGGGTTCAAATCCCCTCCCCCGCACCATTAAGTGAACCTCCCCCTCTCTGGCTAATCTGGGGAAAACGTCAGTTGATGAGCAAACAAGGCTACCGAGATATGCTCTGAATGAACGAAACGTGCACACGTACCTTCGCTGGTGAAGAGTCAAACATTTGTTCATGTTATAGAAACTCATATGACCTGAGCGCACTGAATTTTAGATTCGGTGGTATATTACGCGAGTATTGGCTATCGGCGCTCATCCTGATGACGTCGAATCCTCATGCGGTGGAGTGGTGGCAAAGTATGCAAGACGTGGCCACAAAATCGTAATTGCTACGATGACTAATGGCGATAAGGGTCATCTAGTGATCCCTCCCAAGAAACTTGCCAAGATTCGATTGGGAGAGGCACGCCGAGCAGCCTCTATCCTTGGGGGCCAGTATGTGTGGGTGGGTTTCAGTGATGGAGAGGTCTTCCATAATAGAGAAGCCGTATTGAAAGTGGTCGAGCTCATTCGCAAGGCAAAACCCGATGTGATTTTCACAATGTCTCCTGAGGATTACCACGGCGATCATTCAAATACGGGGAGAATTGTTGTGGAAGCAACGTTTGCGGCAGGGGTTCCGCGTATCCTACCCAAATTACCTGCTCACACGCCCAAGAAGGCATACTATTGCGAAACTGC
>Ga0187780_10001435_pt1 | contig 17993 bp, 17 predicted proteins | sample 1015_Q2_SP10_20__FD_132429 | JGI IMG/M metagenome (GOLD analysis project Ga0187780, IMG submission 132429) | Tropical peat soil microbial communities from peatlands in Department of Meta, Colombia - 1015_Q2_SP10_20_MG | ecosystem: Environmental > Terrestrial > Soil > Wetlands > Peat | place...
CCCATGAGCGTCGCCTACAAGCCGGTGACTTGGACGGCGTCGAAGCTCGTCTACGACGCAGTGCTTGTCGTCGCGATCACCGCCTATCTCTATCTTTTCGTCCATGTCGCGCCGCGCGTCGACAGCGTGACCCTCTACAACGACGAAGGCCTGACCAAGGTGCAGGCCTTCGGCAGCTGCGCGTTCCTGATGTTCACCTTCATACTCTGCATCGGTCCGCTCGCGCGGCTCGATCCGCGCTTTCTGCCGCTCCTTTACAACCGCCGGCATTTCGGCGTGCTCACCGCCACCGTCGCGGCGATGCACGCGGAATATGTGATCGAGTGGTATTTCGACTACGGCCATGCGAGCCGCTGGGCCGAGCTCCTCATCGGGAATACGAGCTACGGGCAGGTGCTGGGATTTCCTTTCGAGGCGTTCGGGATCTTCGCGCTCACCATCCTCATGATCATGGCGGTGACGAGCCACGATTTCTGGCTGCGCTTCCTCACGCCGCCGCTCTGGAAGGCGATCCACATGGCGGCTTATCTCGCCTATGCGAGCGTCGTCATCCATGTGGCGCTGGGCCATCTGCAATCGGCCATCAATCCGGTCTTCCTCGTCTGTTTCGTCGCCGGCGTGGCCGCGGTCGGAGTCCTGCATCAGCTCGCAGCGCGGCGCGAGGCCCGAGCCGAGCGCGTGGCGCCGGCCGCGGCCGATGCGCCGTGGATCGAGGCCGGTCGCGTCGGCGAGGTCGCCGAATCCCATGCGCTCGTGGTGACGCTGCCCGATGGCGCGCGCGCCGCGATTTTCCGCAAGGCGGGAAAGCTTTCCGCGATCTCCAATGTCTGCGCGCATCAGAACGGCCCGCTGGGCGAAGGCCGGATCGTCGAGGGCTGCGTGACCTGCCCCTGGCACGGCTATCAGTACCGCGCCGAGGATGGCTGCGCGCCGCCGCCTTTCACGGAGAAGATCGCGACATACCATCTGAAGCTCGACGGCGCGCGCATTCTGATCGATCCGCGCGCCAATCCACCAGGCACCTATGTCGAGCCGGCTACAATTCCGGGAGCATGAGCATGGCGGAGCGCGATCCGGGTCAGGGTTTCTTCATCGGCTGGAGCAATCGGCTGCCACCGGGAGAGGGACGATTCATCGCGCTCACCGCGGCGACGATCCTGCTAGGGGCGGCCCTCGCGGGTTTTGCCATCGGCGCGGCCGCGCCCGATCCCGGGAATGGCAGCTACACCTTCCCCGAAGTCACGCTCAAGGGTGTCGTCGTGGAAAAGCCCTATCCGATCTTGCGGCTGGACGGCGACGCGCGCCGGCCCGCTCATGCAATCATGCTGTCCGCGGAAGGCACCAATGGCGCCCAAGGCGAGGTCGCGGGCTTCGATGGCAAGCATGTCACGGCCTATGGCCTCCTGATCAAGCGCGGCGATCTCGACATGCTGGAGATCGCGCATGGCGGCGTCACCGCGCTCGACGATGCGCCGGAGGCGCGCAGCGCGCCGGTCCCTTTGGGCCGCTGGCGCGTCACCGGCGAGATTTGCGACGGCAAGTGCTACACGGGTGCGATGCGGCCGGGCAATCTGCTGGCGCACAAGGCGTGCGCCAATATCTGCTTCTTCGGCGGCGTGCCCGCGGTCTTCGTGAGCACGGCGCCGGTCGCAGGCACGCCCTACATGCTCATCGTCGACGCGAAGAGCGGCGAATTCGCCAGAGCATTCCGCAACCTTACGGCGCTGCGCATCGCGATCGAAGGCGAGCTCGAGCGCATCGACGATCTGATCGTGTTTCGCGCCGAGCCTGCAACCGCGAAGGTGCTGTAAGATGAACGCGCTGACGCGGCCGCTCGTCGTGGCAGTGTTCACGGGGGCGCTCGCCCTTCTCTGCTACGAGGCGTGGGATCTCACGCCGGACCTGCTCAAGGGGAGCGTGCTCGCCGATTTTCCCTATCTCTGGGCGCTCGTTGCGATTTTTGCCCTGTTGAGCCTCGCCGAAGGCGCCATCGCCGCCTGTTCCCGCGCTCTGGCGCGCCGCCGCGCGTTGCAATAGACCCTACCGGCTGGTAGGATTTCCACCAGGTTCGGACAAGGAATTAACCACGAGGGACGGCCTTCGGGCCGAGAAACGCCATGGCAGTCGACATGCATTTCCATTGGGGTCCCAAAGGTTTCGCCGACGCGCTGCGTCAGCGGACGGTCAAGCCGCGGATCTTCCGCGGCGATGACGGCGCCGAATATTTCGAATCGAATTTCAATCCAAACAAGCTGCCGGCGGACCATGACAATGCCGATGCGCGGATCGCCGAGATGGACAAGAACGGCGTGAAGCACGCGGTGCTGTCGATGAGCCCGGTCACCGGCATCGAGGCGCTGCCGCTGCAGGACGCGCTGCCGCTGGCGCGCGCTTACAACGACGCGGTCTCGGCGGAGTGCGCGGCGCACCCCGATCGCTTCTCGGCCTTCGCGATCCTGCCGGTCGGCAACGTGTCGGCAGCGGTCGCGGAGTTCGAACGCGCGATGGACCTGCCCGGCATTGTTGGCGCGGTGCTGCCGGGCGACGGCTTCCTAACGAAGAAGCGCGCCGAGCGCTTTGCACCTTTGTTCGCGGCGGCCAACAAGCGCAACGCGATCTTCCTCGTGCATTACGGCAAGCTGCCGGACGACCCGGAGGCGCCGAAGCCCGACGTGACCGACAACAACCGCGACCGCTTCGGCACGCTCGACATGCAGGCGCGCATTTCCTCCAACATGGTCACGTTCTGCATGACCGATTTCCTGAAGCCCTACCCGAACGTGACCGTGATGAGCCACAATCTCGGCGGCAACATCCCGTTCGAGATCGATCGCATGGACCATCGCACCATGTGCGACCGGCCCGGCGAGGAGCTGCCTTCGAAGCGCGTCAAGGCCGCGCCGATCATGGTCGATTGCAACTCGCTGAGCGGGCGCGCGATCGAGCTCGCGGCGCAGGTCTACGGCGCCGATAAGATCGTGTTCGGCTCCGATGGCACGGATTTCGGCATGACCTGGACGCAGAACGCGATCGACGAGGCGCGCATCAGCGACAGCGAGAAGCACGCGATCCGCGAGGCCAACGCAAAGCGGATCCTCGCGCGGGTGAGCAAGCCCGTCGTCGCGGCGGCGGCCGAATAGAGCAGCCGCCGGCAGTGAGCTTCGCGGCCTAGCGCAACAAGCGCGGCGCGATCGTCGCGAGCTCGCTGAACTGCCGGGCTACGGCGGTTGCGCCCGCCGCCATCGCCGGTGCGCCGTAGCCCCAAGCTGCAAAGATGGACGGAACGTCTGCCGCCCTCGCGGCGTCCATGTCGTTCGCGTGGTCGCCGACCATCACGGCTCGCGAAGCCTTGCCGCCGGCCGCCGCGATCGTGCCGAGGAGGTGGTCAGGGTCGGGCTTGCGCGCAGCAAAAGAATCGCCGCCGCCCACGGCCGCGAAGCAGCGCGCGAGGCCCAGCGCGTCGAGCAGCGACCGCGTCGCGGCCGCGGGCTTGTTGGTGCAGATCGCGAGTTCCCACCCCATCTTCCTCAGGGCGGACAGCGCTTCGGGCGCGCCGGGATAGGGGTGGGTCGCGCCCGGCGCATGAGCGACGTAATCGGCGAGGAAGGCCTCGGCATCACGCGCCTCGGCGCTGCGGCCGCGCGCAGAAAACGCGCGCTCGACCAGCTTCGACGTGCCGTCGCCCACCAGGGGCGCGACGTCGCTTGCGGCGAAGGTCGCCAAACCCCACGCGGCCATGAGCCGGTTGAGCGATGCGGTCATGTCAGCGAGGGAGTCGACGAGCGTGCCGTCGAGGTCGAGCACCAGGGTTGGGAAAGGCTGCAAGCGCTTTGACATTTGGCCGGCAAAGTGGGAAGAGCGTTCTAACACCATTCGGATGGCGGCGCATGAACTCGATCCGGCGGATGATCTTCGCCCTCGCTTTCATGGTTGCGCCCGCCGCGATGACCGCGGCGGCGCTCAACGAGCCCGGCGCGCCGCTTTCCCAGGATTTACTTACCGGCCAATTCCTCATCGCTGCGCCCGAAATGGGCGATCCGCGCTTTTATCACGCGGTCATCCTGATGGTGCGCCACGACAAGAACGGCGCTTTCGGTCTGATCGTGAACCGGCCGGTGGCGAGAGAAGACATGTCGCAATTGCTCGCCGATCTCGGGCAGAAGGGCGAGGACGTCAAGGGCAGCATCGAGGTTTATGCCGGCGGTCCGGTCGAGCCCGAGCTGGGCTTCGTGCTCCACAGCGCCGAGTACAGCCGGCCGGAAACCTTGGCGGTCGACGGTCAGGTGGCGATGACCGCGAGCCCGGGCGTGTTGCGCGACATCGCCGGCAAGCGCGGGCCGGAGAAATTCATCTTCGCGCTGGGTTATGCGGGCTGGGGGCCGGGCCAGCTCGAGCACGAAATCGAGCTCAATGCGTGGTTTACCGCGCCCGACGACCCGAAGCTGCTTTTCGACGACGACCCCGCGAAGCTTTGGCAGGACGCGGTCGCGCGGCGCTCGCGCGCGCTCTGAGCCGCGCCGCCGCCCCGGTTTGTGCTGAGCCGCCGGACCGCGCTGCCCGCTTTCCGCCGCGTCCGAAGAGCTCCCGTGAGGCGATCCGCGCGCCCGCGACCAGTGCTTCGAGCTTTGCCCACATGATCGAGGGATGGACCCGGCGCATGAAGGGCCCCTGGGCGAAGCCGCAATCGGTGCTGGCGATGACGTTCTCGCGGCCCACGACGCTGGCGTAGCGCACGAGGCGCTGCGCGACGAGCTCGGGATGCTCGACGACGTTCGTCGCGTGACTGATCACGCCCGGGACCAGGATCCGGCCCTTGGGCAGCTTTACGCTCTTCCACACTTCCCATTCATGCTCGTGGCGGGGATTGGCGCCTTCGATCACGTATGCGCCGGCGCGCACGCGCAGGATCAGATCGACGATGTCCTTGAGCGGCACATCGGTGACATGGGGGCCGGGCCAGCTTCCCCAGCAGACATGGTAGCGGATGCGGTCCTCGGGGATGCCTGCAAGCGCGTCGTTGAGCGCGTCCATATGCATCGCGACCCAGCGGCGGTATTCGGCGAAGGTCTTCGGTGGCACCTGGCGGTCATAGGTCACGGCCGCGCGCGCATCGTCGACCTGCACGAGCAGCCCGCTGTCGACGATGACCTTGTATTCGGTCCGCATCGCCTGCGCGAGGGCGTGCACCAGCTCCTCTTCGCTCTTGTAGTACTCGTTCTTGCGGTCGGGGATGGCGCTCGAGGGCGCTGCGACCGGGAGGAACGCCTCCTCGACCTTCACCGCCGCGAGCGCGGCTTTGAAATTATCGATGTCGCGCTTGAGCTGCGCCTGGCCGCTATAGGTAATCGGCCCGACGCAAACCGCATCACCGCCGCGGGCGCCGCTGTCGCGCGCATCCATCTCGGCGTAGAATTCCTTGAAGCGCGCACGGTCGGCGCCATAGGCATAGGGATCGCGGCCCGTGGCGGAAGGGCGCGATTCAAAGCCACTCAGCCGCTCGAGCACATATTGCGACCAGCTGATCGATTTCCCGAATTCGCCATCGCTGACGACGTCGACGCCCGTCTGAGCCTGTTGACGGACCGCTGCCGCGACGCTCTCGGCGAGGCAGCGTTCATAGGCGCCGCTGTCATAGGGCTCCTGGCGCTGCCGCCTGCGCAGGAATTCGACGAGCTCGGGCGGCCGGATGAGGCTGCCGACATGGGTCGTCAGGATGCGATGTTCGCTGCGCTTCACCGTACGTTCCTTTACGGCGCCACTCCTTGGCGCGCGCCTCAAGGCTTCTTCTGGTCGCCGATATGGAGCGCGTGCCAGGGATCCTTCACCGCCTCGAAGGTGCGAAACGCGACATTCGCGAGCTTGCCGCCATCGACCTTCGCGACGCGCCGGATATAGACGTTCTGGACGAGCTCGCGGGTGTCGGGATCGACCATCACCGGCCCGCGCGGGCTCTTCCACGAATAACCCTTGGCTGCGGCGAGCATCTTGTCGGCGTCGCGGGCGCCGCCCGTGGCGCGCAGCATCCGGAACAGGATCTCCATCCCGTCATAGGCCTGAACGTGGACGAAGCTCGGCAATCCGCCGGCCATGTCGTTGCCGTATTTCGCGACCATCGCCTGGACGAAGGCCTTGTTCTCGGGATTGTCGAGATAAGGACCGTAATGGAGCGAGGTCACGGTGCCGAGCGCCGCGTCGCCCACCGCCGGAAGGTCGAATTCCGGGGTCTCGCCCGAGCCCATGAGTTGCATCCCCTGCTGCGCAAAGCCGCGTTCGGCATAGCCCTTGATCGTGCCGGCGGACATCGGTCCGAGTGGCATGAACGCGACGAGGCAGTTGGGTGTGTTGTCGTGCACGCGCTGGAAATAGGGCGAGAAGTCGGCCGTGTTCATCGGCACGCGGATGGGATCGAGCATTTTGCCGCCGCCATCGGTGAAGCCGCGGGTGAAGGCGTCGATCGCGTCCTGGCCCGGCGCGTAGTCGGCGATGAACATCTCGCAGCTCTTGTATTTCTGCTCGAGCGCCCACTGCGAGGCGGGATACATCGCCTGCCACTGCGTGAAGCTCGCGCGCACCAAATAGGGCGACTTGTCGGTGACGACGGAGGTCGCGGAGTTGAAGATCACGAACGGGATTTTCGCCTCGTTGATCACATCGGGCATAGCGAGCACGGTCGTCGTGAATTCAAGGCCGCCTAGGGCCGCGACGTTCTCGTTGACGATGAGCTCCTGAGCCAATTGCCGCGCGCGCGGCGGGTTGTCTCCACCGACGTCGCGATAGATGATCTCGACCGTCGGGTTGCCGTCCTTGCCGTTGTGCTGCTGCAGGTAATACTCGATCGCTTGCTGGTAGCTCTTGCCCCAATTGGCATATGGACCGGTCGTGGTGACGAGGATCCCGAGCTTCACCGGATCGGCGGCCTGGGCGTGGGAGATCGTGCCCACCGCAAGGGCTGAGGTGAGCAACAGCGCGAAGTGGGACGGACGCTTCATCTTTTCCTCCCCCAAGCACGGCCAGGATTTCTGGTTGCCGCGTAATCGCTCAACCTATATCAGGGTGCGGCGCATTGCAATTTCGCTGCGCCCAGAGCGGCAGCGAAGCAAGCGCGCCAGGGAGGCGAGCCGCGAATGCTGAGTGTCGTCGCAACCTTTGCCGCGCTGTTCGTGGACGGGGTCGCTTACGGCATGATCCTCTTCCTCATGTCGGTCGGCCTGACCGTCACCCTGGGGGTGATGCGCATCGCCAATCTCGCGCATTGCGCCTTTGCCATGGCCGGCGGATACATGGCCTTCGCGCTGGTGCAGTCGGGACATTTCACGCTCTTCACGGCGCTGCCGCTGGCCGCGCTCGCCACCATGATCCTCGGCGCGGCGCTCGAGCGCACGGTCTATCGCTGGGTCTATCTCACCGGACAACTCGGCCAGATCTTGATGACGATCGGCCTCGTCTTCATCATCGTGGCGACAGCCAATCTGCTCTTCGGCTCGAATCTCTACGCGCTCGCACTGCCCGACTGGCTCTCGCGCAGCTGGAGCTACGGCGCGGTCGCGATTTCCGCCTATCGCGTCTTCATCATCGGCGTGAGCGCCGGCATCGCGGCCGTACTTTGGGCGGTTCTCGAATACACCGATTTCGGGGCGAAGCTGCGCGCCGCGGTCGACAACCCGCGCATGGCGCGTTGCGTCGGCATCGACGTGCCCTGGGTGTTCTCGATCACCTTCTCGATCGGCTGCGGGCTCGCGGCCGCGGCCGGCATCCTCGGCACGCAGATCATGCCGCTCGAGCCGTGGTACGCGCTCGAATACCTTGTGCCCGTGCTCATGGTCGTGGCTGTGGGCGGCCTTGGCAGCCTCAAGGGCTCGTTCTACGCCGCGCTCGTGCTCGGCATCGTCGACACGTTCGGGCGCTACTACGTGCCGGCGGCTGGCGCCTTCGTGATCTACCTCGCGGTCGTCGTGCTGCTGCTGTGGCGTCCCTCGGGAGTCTTCGCGAGAGCCTGAGCGATGGCGGTCACCCAAGCCGACAGGATCAAGACCGCGCGCAACGGCTTCGCGCGTCACCGACTGTCGTGGATCGACGCACTGCCTTTCCTCTTCGCGGCGGCCCTGTATTCCATCACGAGCCGTTACCTGCCGCTGGGCACGCAGGTGATGATCCAGATCGTCTTCGCCATGTCGCTCGATCTGGCGCTGGGCTATGGCGGAATCGATTCACTGGGCCATGTCGCGTTCTTTGGCATGGGCGCCTACAGCGCCGGCCTTTTCGCCACGCACGTCTCGAGTGATCCGATCCTGGGAATGCTCGTGGCCGCGGTCGCCGGTGCGCTGACCGGGCTCATCACCGGCCCCGTAGTGCTGCGCACCCGCGGCCTGACTTTGGTGATGATGACCTTGGCGGTCGCGACCATGCTGCAGGAGCTCGGCAATGCCAATGCGATGAAGCCGGTCACCGGCGGCGCCGACGGGCTTTTCGGCTACAAGATTGCGCCGCTCTTCGGGCTCTTCCCGTTCGACCTCGCGGGGCGCACAGGATATTGGTACGCGCTCGGCATCGTCGCCATCGTCTTCTTCATCTGCAAGGTCGTCGTCAATTCGCCCTTCGGGCTCGCGATCCGCGGCATCCGCGACAATCCCGTGCGCATGCGCATGCTCGGCGTGCATGTCACGACGAGGCTCGTTACCCTCTATAGCATCTCGGGTGCACTTGCCGCGATGGCCGGCGGCCTCTCGGCGCAGGTGACGAAGCTCGTCGGCCTCGACAGCCTCGCTTTTCTCCTTTCGGGTAATGCGCTCGTCATGCTTATCCTGGGCGGCACCGGCAGTCTCTATGGCGCGATCGTCGGCGCGACGATCTTCGTCGTGCTCTCCGACCGTGCCGCCGCGGTCGATCCCTTCAACTGGCTCTTCGTCATCGGCTTCGTGCTTATCCTTGCCGTGCGCTTCGCGCCGCAGGGAATCGTGGGCCTGCTCACCGAATGGTCGCGGCGCGCGGAAGCGCGGCGGAGCGCCAAATGAGCGCGCCCGCGCTCGAGATCGCCGGCATCTCGAAGAGCTTCGGCGGCCTGCGCGTCGCGCGCGACATCTCGCTGAGCCTGCCCGTGGGCGCGCGCCACGCGCTCATCGGGCCCAACGGCGCCGGCAAGACGACGCTCGTCCACATCGTGAGCGGCCTCGTCACACCCTCCGCTGGGACCATCCACCTCGCCGGGACCGATATCACCCATGTGGCACCGGAGCGCCGCGTCGCTCTGGGCCTTGCGCGCACCTTCCAGATCAGCTCGCTCTTCCCGAGCCTCAGCGTGGTCGAGAACGTAGGCCTCGCCTTCGAGGCGCGCTTCGGCCTCGACCGGCGCATCTGGGGCCGCGTGCGCGACCGGCCCGAAATCGTCGATGGCGCTGCTGCGCTGCTCGAACGGCTCGGGTTGCTCGAACTGGCGGCGCGGCGGGTGGCGGATCTGCCCTATGGTCAGCGTCGCCTCGTCGAGATCGCGCTGGTGCTGGCGCTCGAGCCCAAGACCCTGCTGCTCGACGAGCCGGCTGCGGGCCTCGCCGCCGCGGATCGCGGCGCTCTCGTCGATCTGCTGCTGCGGCTTCCGGATACGCTCAGCATCCTCGTCATCGAGCACGATATGAGCCTCGTCTTCCGCCTCGCCCAGCGCATCACCGTACTGGTCGAAGGTCGCATCCTGACCGAGGGGACTGTCGCCGAGATCCGCGCCGATCCGCGCGTGCGCGACGTCTATCTCGGGACGCGCGTCCATGCCTGAGCTGCTGCGCCTCGACAAGGTGACCGCGGGCTACCGCGACACCGTCGTGCTCGAGGGTGTTTCGCTTGCTGTGGGCGCGAACGAGGCCTGGGCCGTGCTCGGTCGCAACGGCGTCGGCAAGACCACGCTGCTCATGACCATCATGGGCCTGACGGCCTTGCGCAGCGGTAGCCTCGTCTTCGACGGCCGCGACCTTGCCGTGCTCGCGACCCATGAGCGCGCGCAGGCCGGAATCGGCTATGTGCCGCAGGAGCGCGAGATCTTTCCCTCGCTCACGGTCGATGAAAATCTTCGGGTTGCGATGCGTCCGGGCGAATGGACGCGCGATCGCGTCTATGACCTCTTCCCAAGCCTCGCCGAGCGGCGCGGGAATTACGGCAATCAGCTTTCGGGCGGCGAGCAGCAGATGCTGGCGGTCGGGCGCGCGCTCCTCGGCAACCCCAGGCTGCTCATGCTCGACGAGCCCTTCGAGGGCCTGGCGCCGGTGATCATCGACGCTCTCGTCGCGGCGCTCATCCGCTTGCGGCGCGAGAGCGCGATCGCCACGGTCCTTGTGGAGCAGCAAGTCGAGATCGCGCTCGGGATGAGCGAGGAAGCGCTCGTCCTCGACAAGGGGCAGGTCGTGTGGCGCGGCACGAGCGCCGCGCACGCCGGCGACCCCGCCACCCTCGCCTCGCAGGTCGGGCTGCAGGAAGCGGGCGCCTAAAGCCTATTCGGCGGGCGAGCCGTCGGGCCGCGTCGTGCGCCGGAAGCCCGAGAGCGAATCCGACAGCGTGAAATCCTCGTCCATTTTGAGGCCCATCGCCTCTTCATAGGCGCGTCGCACGGAAGCGGGCTGTCCCTGTTGGAAGACGAAGCGTGTCGGCGACACATTGTCGAACACGCTGCTGCTCATGAGCTGCTCGCGCGTGAAGCCCTCGATAAACTGCTTGCGCCCGACGATGGGCAGCGGCACCGCATGGTTGATCTTGGGATCGCGAATGATCGCCTTGGGATCGCCGCCCTTGGCGACGGTCTCGATATCTTCGAGGAAACGGCTGCGGATCATACTCACGCCGCGGTCGCTGCGCGCCAGATGCTCCTGCGTGCGGTCCGCGATCACGCCCTGCCCGATCCACGCGGTGAAGTCCTGATTCATCACGCCGCCGGTGAGCCACTCGCCCGTTCTCGGGTCCGTGACCGGTCCATACCAATACGGGATCGAATTCTGCACATAGGGCTCGCGATCCCTCGGCACGCGGTTGAAGAACCAGCCGACGCTCAGCGTGTTCTCGTCATCGACCGGAACGCGCCACTCGAAATGGCCGCCGGTGAAAAGGCAATTCGGCCACAGGCAGACCCGGCCTGTTGTCCAGAGCGGGTTGTTCTCGTCCGTGTCTTCGCGCACGCGCTTATAGGTGAAGCCGTAGTCGAACTCGTCGAAACCCACCTTGATGTGCTTGGCGCCGTAGGGCCCGCGCTTGCCTTTGAGGCGGACGCCGCCCCAATTGGCGTGCATCCATTCGAAATGCACCGGGTCGATCGAGTTTTCCTGGCATTGGAACCAGTTGCACGGGATCTCGGAGATCACGATCTGTACGAAGCCGTTGGTCCAGGTGAAGGGCTCCCACTCGGGGAGGAGTGGTGCGGGCTTGGGTCCGAGATAGGCCCAGAGCAATCCCGCTTTGGCTTCCACCGGATAGGCCTTGATCGGCGTCTTCTCCTTATAGCGCGATTTCGGATCGACCGTGTCATCGAAGGGCTGCTCGAGGCAAATTCCCTGCTCGTTAAAGAGCCAGCCATGATAATGGCAGCGAATGCCGCATTCCTCGGGAAAGCCGAAAGCCATGTCGGCGCGGCGATGCGGGCAATGCCGGTCGACGAGCCCGTAGCGGCCGCCGAAATCCTTGTAGAGCACGAGGTTCTCGCCCAAGAGCCGGACGCGCTTGACGGGCTTCTCCTCGAGCTCGCCCTGCGCGGCGACGGGGTACCAGTAGCGGCGCAGCAGCTCGCCCATGTTCGTACCCGCGCCCGTGCGGGTGAGGATCGTATTCGTGGCTTCGTTGAGCATCGACGGCCTCGTAACGCAGTTTGCACTCTGGATGGAGCTATAGGCAGAGCCGATAGCGAGGCTTTGATCTGGCGCCCCAGGTCTTTGCCGCCTAGTCTAGCATCCGGAGGGAGCGGCAGGGGAATACCGCAGATGAAGTTCGGCCTGTTCGATCACGTCGACCGGAATGACCGCCCGCTCGCCCGGCAATTCGACGAGCGGCTGCAATTCGCGGCTGCGGCCGACGAGGCGGGCTTCTATTGCCTGCAAGTCGCTGAGCATCACGGCACGCCCCTCAATATGGTCCCGAATCCCGGCATCTATCTCGGCGCGGTCGCGCGCGCGACCTCGCGCATCCGCCTGGGCGCGCTCGTCTTCCTGCTGCCGCTCTACTCGCCGCTGCGGCTCATCGAAGAGATCGCCATGCTTGACCAACTGAGCCATGGCCGCCTCGATGTCGGCGTGGGCCGCGGCGTCTCGCCCTTCGAGCTCAACTTCCACAAGGTCAATCACGACCAGTCGCGCGACATCTTCCTCGATGCTTATGCCTGTATCGTCAACGGGCTGACGCATGACGAGCTCAACCATTCGGGCCCTTTTTTCACCTACACCAAGGTACCGATGGAGCTGAAGCCGCTGCAGAAGCCCTATCCGCCAATCTGGTACCCGTCGTCGGCCGAATTCGGTGCGCGCTGGGCGGGCGAGCACGGGCTCCATTTCGGCACGCTTGGCGGGGTCGAGACGGCGAAGAAATGCGTCGACGCCTTCAGGGATGCCTACGCCAAGCGCGGCGCGCCGGCGCATCCCAAGCCCGAATTTCCCGGTGGCATTATCGTCGGCGTCAATCGCCAGGTCGTCGTTGCGGATACGGATGCCGATGCGCGCAAGATCGCAGCGCCCGCGCATGAGCAACACCACGACAAGATCATGTGGTTGCTGCGGCGAAACGTCACGAGCATCAACTACACCCACAATATCGTCGCGGGCTTCGATGCCGCGGTTAAAGCCGGGGCAGCGATCGTCGGCACGCCCGAGACGGTGCGCGCCGAGATCGAGCGCCAGGTCAGGGCGCTCGGAATAAACTACATGAATTGCGCCATGTTCTTCGGTAACATGTCGCTTGAGAACGCGATGCGCTCGCAGCAGCTCTTCGCCAAAGAGGTTATGCCGAAGCTGGCTACACTTTGACGCAAGACCGCGCGGGGGAAGGGGACGCGATGAGGGGGATCCTGATTTGCGCGGTGCTGCTCCTAGCACCGGATCTGGCTTTGGCCCAATCGCAGCACAAATATGCGGCGAGTTCCGCGACCTACTGGGCCGCGCCTTCGGCGCATCCCTTGCGCGGCGTAGCCTCGGTCTATGCGAGCAAATTCGTTGGGCGGCGCACCGCGAATGGCGAAATCCTTGACCGCCAGCAACTGACCGCGGCCCATCGCACGCTTCCCTTCGGAACGCTGCTTGAGATCATCAACCGCCGCAACGGCCATCGCGCGGTCGTCCGCATCAACGACCGCGGACCTTTTGCGCCGCGTTTCGTGATCGACCTTTCGCCCGCGGCGGCGGCGCAGCTCGGCATCCGGTCGAACGGCATCGCGCTGATCGAGTATCACATCGCGGGGAACTAGCCCGCCCGCGGCGGCAGATTTTGAGCATTCTCCTTACGCCCGCGCGCATCGGCCCCGTCGAAGTCAAAAACCGGATCGTGATGCCGCCGATGACGACGCGCACGGCGGACGAGGAAGGCTTCGTCACCGAAGACACGATCGCCTATTACATGGCACGGGTGCGCGGCGGCACCGGACTCATCACGGTCGAGATGGCGTCGCCCGAGCGCGCGGGCCGGCACCGGCGGCGCGAGCTCGGGATCTATGACGACCGCTTCCTGCCCGGGCTGCAGCGGCTCGTGCGCGAGATCCATGGCGGCGGCGCCAAGGCGGCGATCCAGCTCGGCCATGGCGGCGGGCATACGCGCCGCGACATCTGCGGCGAAACGCCCGTCGCGCCTTCCGCCATTCCTCATCCCGTTTTCGAGATCACCTTCGAGACGATCGTTCCCGAAGCCATGACCAAGCCGCGCATCGCAGCTTGCGTCGCTGCGTTTGCAGCGGCCGCCCGGCGGGCGCGCGAGGCGGGTTTCGACTGCGTCGAAATCCACGGCGCCCATGGCTATCTGATCTCGCAGTTTCTGACCCCCTTCGAGAACCGGCGCGGCGACGAGTATGGCGGCACGCTCGAGAACCGCGCGCGCTTCGGGCTCGAAGTCCTGCGCGCGGTCAAGGCCGCTGTGCCGGGGATGCCGGTGATCTACCGCATCTCGGTCGAGGATTATTTTCCCCAAGGTATGCCGTGGGCCGAAGGGCGCCAGACCGCGATCTGGGCAGCCGGGGCGGGCGCCGACGCGTTGCACGTCGCAGCAGGCCATTACCGCTCGCTCCCTTCGGCGGCGCGCCAGATCCCGCCCATGGCCTATCCCGACGGCACCTTCCTCGACTATGCCGCCGGGGTGAAAACAGCGGTCAAGGTCCCGGTCATCGCGGTCGGACGCTTGGGCGATCCGGATCTCGCCGCGGCCGCCATCGAGAAGGGTCAGGCGGATTTCGTGGCGCTGGGCCGGAGCCTGATCGCGGAGCCGGAATGGGTTGAAAAGCTCCACCGCGGCGAGCCGGCGCGGCGGTGCCTTGCCTGCAACACCTGTGTCGATGAGATGCGCGGCGGCGCGCGCCTCGGCTGCGTCGTGAATGGCATGGCCGGACGGGAGAGGCTCTTTGCCGGCGCGAAGGCGCCATCGGGCGAACGCATCGCGGTGATCGGCGCAGGTCCGGCTGGCTTGACCTACGCCTCGCTCGTCGCCGAGGGTAATCAGGTGACGGTCTTCGAGCGCTCAGGAGAGCCCGGCGGGGCCTTCCGCTATGCGGGCAAGGCGCCGCTCTTCCAGGGCGTCGAGGCAGCCGAGCGCTCCTTCAGCCGCTACATCGACCGGCTCGTGGCCGCCTGCACCGCCAAGGGCGTCGCCTTCTTCTACGGTGCGGATGTCGCGCGCAGCTCGCAGCTCCTCGAGCCCTTCGACCGGATCGTCGTTGCGACGGGCGCGCGCTACCGCTTCGGGTTGGGACAGCTGCCGTCTCGGTTGCTCGACGCGGGCGCGGGACATTGGCCGGTGCTGCGCCAGGTCTTCGCGCGCGACAAGTTCCGCGACTGGTTCTATTACCGTGCCCGCCGCGGCACGGTGCGGGACTTCGCCTCCCTCGCGCGTCCCGGGCAAAAGTTGGTTGCGATCGGCGACGCGGTCACTGCGGGCAAGAGCAAAGCCGCGATCGCGTCCGCCTTCGAAGCGGCGCTGCTCGGCTCCTGAGGGATCAAGTCCCGGCGCTATTTTGCGGGCTCGGCGACCTTGGTATTTGCCTGCGGCACGCGCTCGCGGAAATAGGGCAGCACTTCCTCGGCGATCGCTTCCATATTCGCCTTGGTCATGTCGCGCGGCAGGGTTCCGAACTGCGTCTTGGTGAGGCTCGTGCCGAAGCCGGCGAGGTCCTGATATTCGGCGAGCTTCTCGCGCACCGTGGCGGGCGAGCCCACGATGACGACGCCCTGGCGCACGAGATCCTCGGCGGTCTGGATCTTGCCTTCCTGGCGGCCCTTGGTCGCCGCCACGCGCTTCATCGATTCGATGCTCGAATAGCCCGGCGGCAGCAACATCTCGACCGGCATGCCGAGGAAACGGTTGGCGAGAGCCTCGAGATGGGGCTTCGCCTCGCGCATCGCCTTGGCGTCGGTCTCGGCGACATAGATCGAATTCGACCAGGCAAGTTGATCCGGCGTGGCGGTGTAGCCGGCCTTCTCCGCCTCGTCGCGATAGGCCTGGAAGAAGCGCGCGACCACAGCGATCGGCGACAGCGTCTGGCAGTAGGTGTAGCGCATCTGCGCCGCCCAGGTGATCGTGCTCGTCGAGCCTTGCGAGGGAATCCAGATTGGCGGATGCGGCGTCTGATAGGGCCGGGGCCAGGGATTGACGTAATTGATCTCGTAGTGCCGGCCGGCATAGCGGAACGGCCCTGGCTCGGTCCAAGCGCGGATGATGATTTCATGCGCCTCGTTGAATCGCGCTTGGCTGTCCACCGGGTTGATGCCCATCGAGTGATATTCGGCGCCGATGCCGCGCACGAAGCCGGCGATGAAGCGGCCATGCGTCAGATTGTCGAGGATCGCGTATTCCTCGGCGACTGCGAGCGGATTCTGCAGCAGAGGCAGGGCGCGGCCGAGGATCGCGAGCTTCGCGTGCTTCACCGAGCGCGCGAGCGCGCCGGCGAGCACGCCCGGCGTCGGCATCAGCCCATAGGCATTCTGATGGTGCTCATTGAGGACAACGCCGTCGAAGCCGAGCTTGTCGGCGTATTCGAGCTCGTCGAGATAGCGGTGGTAGAGCTCCGCGCCCTTCTTGGGGTCGAACTGGCTGTTCGAGAAGGTGACCCAGGCGCTGCCGTGCCGCGCGATCGCGTCGAGATCGGCATCGGCATAGGGCATGAGATGGAAGTTGAAGATCTTCATGTGGGTCTCCTTCTACCCGCCGCGCTATTGGAAACGTGGCGTCTTATGCAGATAGAACTTGCTCATTGCTGGACGGTATTGCGCCATGATCTCCTTGTCGAGATCGGTGTCGGGCTTGGCATCGGCCGGAAGGAGCGAGAAATAAGGCGATTGCTTGGTCACCTGCGCGAATTCTTCATGCGCCGCCTTCAGCACCTCGGGTTGGGTCAGGAAATCGAGGACGGAGTCCGCGAGCGCCTTCGCTCCTGCGAGCTCACCCTTGTGTGCGATTGTGCTGGTCGGCGTCACCGCGGCGACCCAATTGTGATATTGAATGCCCGGCACGCTGGCGGGGAAGGTATATACGACCGCCGGCACCACCCATGAGATGTCGCCGCTGTCGTTCGATGCGGTGGTCTGGGGCCGAGAGCCGCTCTCCTTGATTGAGGTCGCGAGACCGACAACCGGTACCTTCTCCGCGGCCTGGAAGTCACGCGCGAATTTTTCCTCCTCATCGCTCCACTTCGGCAGGCCGACCGCATTGATGTTTTTCTGTACGACCTGCGCCAGTGCCTTATTCGAGAGCGCTGGCCACGCAGAGGCCTGGTAAATCACGTCATGCGTGGTGCCGGTCATCAGATCGGCGCCCTTGGCGATGTCCAACAGCTTGTCGTAGGTCGCCTTGGCATCGGGCATGTTGGCGTCGCGCACGAAATACCAGATCTTGGTGAAATCCGGGATGACGTTCGGCTGGATGCCGCCATTCATGATCGAGCGGTGGATGCGATAAGTCGGCTTTAGCTGCTGACGCAAGAACGCGACGCCGTCGTCCATCAGTTCGATGGCGTCAAGCGCGTCCTTCGCGTCCCATGGATTGACCGCGCCGTGGGCCGTCTTGCCGTGGAAGACGAATTGCACGCCGATTGCAGCGTAATTCTGTAGGCCCCAGCCGGTGCTGAAATTGTCGCCGATATGCAGATAGATCGTCGCGTCGACGTCCTTGAAATAACCGGCACGGACGATGAAGGGCCGGCTGGCGATCTCTTCTTCCGCCGGTCCGAAATTGACGGCGACGGTGCCAGGCAGATGATATTTATCCATCACCTGCTTCACCGCGAAAGCAGCGGCCGTCGCCACACCCCCATGGGTGTTATGGCCCTCCATATGGCCGGGTGCGCCCGGTACCATCGGCTTGTGCTCGAACTCGAGCGGTGTCTGGTTACCGCCGGGCAGCGCATCGATCTCGCTTTCGATCACGATGTAGGGATGGCCCGAGCCGTAGCTGGCCCAGAAATTGGTCGGCATGCCGGCACCACCAAGTTCGACCTTGAAGCCGGCGGCCTCCATCGTGTCCTTCAAGAGCTTCGTGCCCTCAAATTCCTGCATGCCCATCTCGCCGAAGTAATAGATCGAATCGCCAATGTCCCAGATCGCTTGCGCGTTCTTGTCGATAACGCCATTGGCGAATTGCTTCTCCTCGTCGCTCGCAGCGCGAGCCGTGGCGGGCAGGAGCGCGCCCAGCGCCGCCATCGCAACCAGGAGATTCCTCGAGCCGATACGCATGAGCCTCCCCCTGGCTTAATCACCCGCGGCGGCGCTCGCCGTCTCACGCCGCCCCGACATCGCGTCGTCCGGAAATTCCGCCTGCAGCCGCGGATACACCTCCCGCGCGAAGCA
>Ga0187780_10001436_pt1 | contig 17982 bp, 22 predicted proteins | sample 1015_Q2_SP10_20__FD_132429 | JGI IMG/M metagenome (GOLD analysis project Ga0187780, IMG submission 132429) | Tropical peat soil microbial communities from peatlands in Department of Meta, Colombia - 1015_Q2_SP10_20_MG | ecosystem: Environmental > Terrestrial > Soil > Wetlands > Peat | place...
ATGTAGATCAGTTGGCCAAAGATTCCGCGCGCTTCGAAAGCACCCTGGTGAATCGGGTCCCCCTTGGGAAGCGGCCACCACAAGTATCCATAGTGCACCAGCTTGCCGCCGCTTTCCTGGGCGCTGCCCGCCTGATCGAACCAGCCCGCCGGCACAACCCGCCTGCCATCTATCACTCCATCATTTGCGACAAATAATCCAAAGCGGCCGAAGTCCCGCAGTGTGGCGGAGATTCCGCCCCCGCCGAAACCCATTCCATTCGGTGACTCCAGCCACCACGACGCGTCTTGTTCAATCCCCCATGGCACCCAAATCTTTTCCGTGAGATAGGCCGCCAGTGGCTTGCCGGTTGCGGCTTCGACCACAGCTCCGACGACAAACGTTTCACCCGTGTTGTAGTTCCAGATTGTCCCCGGCGCACCCGCCCTGCCGAGAACGCTCATGAACCTCAAAACTGAGCTTGGCTCCTGTTTCAGTTGCACTTCGAGGAGTTTGCGTGAGTTGGGATCGGTGTAGGTTTCATCCCATTTCACACCGGAGGCCATCTGAAGAACATTGCGTACAGTAACGCCTTCATAGGCTCCGCCCCTGAGGCCTTTCACATACTTCGTAACCGGATCGTCGAGACTTGATATCGTACCGTCGAGCAAGGCTGTCCTACGAGCGTTGAGGTGACAGACTTGGCCATCGAAAATGACGGCCAATGTGTTTTGGGGCCAGTCCCTAGTTCGTAGTCCTCGCGGACCACGGCGCCGTTTTTCAGTATCAGCAGCCCGGCGATTCGGTTCAGAGCCATGTAATCAAAGAGGTCGTATTTCTTCTCCTTCACTTCAAAACCGACGTTGGCGAGTGACTCCTTTCCTAGCGGCAAGGGGTGAACGTCGGGGCCGTGTTGGATCACACGCGCGGGAAAAAGCAAGTCGCTGTGCTCCAAGGTTTCGACCACGACACTCGGCCGCATCGTGCCACCGTACATTTGGCGGACGGCGGCAGTTTGGTGCGCGCGAACAGCGGTTGCGCAGCAAAGCGCTATGGTCAGAAACCTCGTCGTATTCTGGAACCCGAATGTCATGTTCACCTTCGCTCTCCTGTGCATTTTCTTTTTCTTCTCCAGTTCGGCTTCGAAAGCGCTTGTCGAGATGCCGCACGATGCTCTTTTCGTAGGGAACCTTTCCGCTGGAACGGACTTTGCCGTCGTCTGCGATTGGGCATAGTGCACGTATAAATGTGTACGCTAAGAACCGATTCAGACTGCATTCGCCCGAGTTTCGGATCCCTTGTAACACCCAAGGAAGAAATGCGCCCGAGAGAGCTAGCGTGTTATTGACCCTCGAGGTTTGAGCGTGCTTCAAGGTAAGTTAGCCCTCTTCCGGGCTTTCAAATGGCTACGATTTGGGCTGGGTCAGGTTGCAGAGGACCTAATATTCGGGTTGGAAAGTCGTTGACGGAACGATGGAAATTGTGCTACGCGCTGCTACCCTTGGAAGGCCGACTCTCGGCTTCAGTGGCTTAAATCGAGCCCGAAATCAGCCGGGAAAGCCCGTCAGGAGCCTTGAAAAATCGCCTTTCTTTTCAATGAGTTGTTGCTCCCCACTGCGATTTATTTTTGTCCTTTTCAAAAACCATGCTAGCGTCGGGCCATGAAGACTGCCCGGCGGGTCATTAAGGTTTCACTGTTGGTGGACGAGGACGTTTACGAAAAACTGTCCACGTACGCACAGCTCACAGACTGTTCGATCTTCGAGGTAATTCGAGCGGGACTGGCCGAATGGACCGGATCCATGCTGCCTGCGCGCCAAGAAAACGTTATCAAGATGCCGAGTGGTAAGGTTACCGATGAGTCATTACCGACCGGCACGGAATGACATTCCGCCCCTACCCCTCCCCGATCACTCTCCACATTCGCCGCTAAACGGGTCTTAGCTGGTCGAACTTTCTCACTCCTCAATCTGCCCGTGCCTCCACAATGAGCACAAGGCCGTCCATTAAGGTCTAGCAGCGTCTTACGGTTGGTCTTGCCTCGGCGAGAGTATCAGCCAGGCACAGCGTACTCGAGAACCACCACCCCGGTGCGGATACGGCACTCGTCGACCAACTCCAGCTTCAGCCGCACACGATCTGGGAAAAAGCGTTTTCCGCGCCGACGACCGCAGGGCAGACGATGATTTGAAGCTCGTCGACCAGACCAGCGCGTAACGCGTGCGCGGCAAGCGCGGGTCCGTCAACGGTGATGTCGTGGCGAAGGTCGGCCTTGAGCCGCCGCACTACGTCGGGATCGAAGTCGTGCTCGATCCGCGTCCGCGTGTCCGGCTCGGCGAGGATCCTGGAGTAGACGATCTTCTCGGCCGCGCCACTGCCGCGCCCAGTCGAGCACGAATTGCGGCTGGTTGGGAACCATGTGCGCGGTCTCCCAGTAAACCATCGTCTCATACATCTTTCGGCCGTAGAGGTAGGTGCCGACGGAGGAGGCGAGCTGGTTGATGTAGGTATGCACCTCCTCGTCTTCGGGAGCGCCCCAGCCGAAACGCCCGTGCTCGTCTTCCACGTAACCGTCCAGGGACGTGAGCATCGAAAGATCACCTTACCCATGCGTCTCACCTTATCACGCACGTTACCCAACACTAGTCTCCATGCGACCCGCACTCACGCATTGGTGCAAGGGCTTGGACAGGCTCCAGGGCGCGTCTCGTATTGGGCTTCTTAATCACGATGCGATCGTAGTGTGTCGCGAAAAACTACGCTCGCCGGGGTTTTGAGCCGTAATCCCTTGATGATAGTCATTCCTCCTATGCCGTGAAACCAGCGACATTGCCGCGCAAAACGGTGACGGAAGCCTTGGGGAGCGTAAACACCGATTGGGCCGAGGCATCGATTGACAAAGCGACAGGCGGCAGGTTGGGATCGGCGTGAGCGGTGGCATCCGCGCCGTGCCAGACGTATTGTTCGCTGCCAAATGTGACCATGCGCATTGTGCCGGAAAAATATCCGGTCCCGCCACGGCTTACAAAGGCGATGCGAACCGGATGCGCATTATCTCTGTCTTTGTTGATGAGCAGCAAAGCCCACTGGCCGTCTGGGCGCCGAACGGCATAGCTCGTGACCAGACCATTTCCGGCGGGATCCTCGATTCCGACATCGACAGAATAAAGGTGGTGGGTGCCGCCGCGATGCGTCACCCACTCCTCATTGATCATCCGGCTAGCGTAGTAGAAGGCGGTATAACCAATGATCTTTGCCTCGCGGTCCCAAAGGGCGTTGCCCCAGATTGCCCATCCTTGGCAGCCATGCTCGATGATGCTGGGTTCGATCGGCGAATGAACGTAGAGCGCGCCGCCCTCGGCGAAGAAGCTGCCGACATTGTCGGCAAGCCACAGGGCTGAAAAAACATCGGACATGTAGACGGAAAGCGAACCGCAGAGATTGCTTTCGGTGTTCATGAGCGGGATGGCAGCAGGCAACCCGTCATCGCGAAAGGCCTGCAGAGTCTTGCGTGTCAGCTCGCGGCAACGGTACAAATCGTCCCATTTCATGCTGCAGGCTTCGTAAGGATAAATTTCAAAAGAAGCGAACGACAAGTCTCCGTGACGATTGTGCGATTTCAGATAGTCGTAAAAGCGGCCGAACCAAGACTTGCGTCCGCGCCCATCGGGCCAGACGGAGACGTCCTGGTTAATGCCCTGGAACACGGGCCCGCCCAACTTGAGGGTGGGATCGACCTTGTGAATTGCGTCGGCAAATTGAATGTAGAGTGTGCCGTAGTCCTCCGGCATGTAGTATTGCCCGTCGGCTTCTTCGTCCATTTCGACCCAGCTGATGGGATACCCCCGTTTTTTCAGATAAGCGACCATGGCGGCGGCGTCTTCGGGAACACTGTAAATCAGAGGAACGGTGATCAGGGCGGGTAGGCCGTTGGTGATGCCGCTGGTGAAGAAGAGGTCCCAGCCGGTCTGGTCTCCGTGCGGACTCAGGGATTCGGCGGTGTGCCATGGGTCGGTGGAAGAGCAATACGTGGCGGTCTGTTGGCGACCGTCCGGCACGTGCCTCACGAAATCGCCGAACGTACCCTCGGCTTCCAATCTGCCCACGTAAACTTCATAGATGGCGTATCCCGCTCGGTGCCGCACGTCAACCTCTCCGTGCGGCCCCGGCCGATTGGACGATTGCGTCATCACGACGCGAACCCAACGCGTTGAAATCAGATGGTCCGCAAGTTTTAGCGTGACGCTTCCGCCTTTGCCCTCGCGAACCGCACCATTGGGGAAACGCAGCCAGTTGCCCATGGCCTGATTGGCGACGGGAAGGTACTCGCCGCCCTGGCTTGTAGAGTCCATGGCCGGCTCTTCCCAGTTCATGGGATCGGCTCCCACCCAATACTGCACCTCGTAGGCGCGGGCGCTGGGTTCGCACCAGTCGATGCGGATCGCGTTCACGTCATAGTATTCGCCCAGGTCAACGATGATCCATTGCGGGTGTAAAGAGTCGTCTTCGTGGGTGAACGCGTTGGCTAAGTAAGGGTTGCTCTTCCAGAAAGTGTTGGGATCGCCATCGGTGAGGCGAGAATACCCACGGTCGGTACCGCCATTGTGCGTGCAACCGCGGTGGGGGAGACTGTAGCCAAATGAATCGCGAATGGGTTCACCCAGTTCCGAACTGCCCACGAAGTATCCCCGCTGGTTCGCTTCGTCCGTCCAGCGGCCGTTGGGATTCCAGTGCCAATAATCGATGGTCTCCGGAGTATGCAGGCGATAGCTGATCGGTCCCCAGCCGGCAGACAAACAAACGTTTATGTTTTCCGGAGTGTAGATCTTGTTGATGGACTCGCGTGACTGAATGTCCATCGAGGTCGCAAAGCTCGTATCGGGATCGAAGGAATTGACCAGTTGGGCGGGCGCTGCGTTGATCCGGACGACCGCCGGAGCCGCTGGAGGCGAGGTTGCATTTTGATCAGACAGAACGACTGCGTCAGCCAGATGGCGAACCATCGTCGACGCGGCCGCTCCAACAGTAACTCCCAGAAAAGTACGTCGGGAAGTGGCCATAGGATGCCTCTATCACGTGCCGAATTCGAGACAAGATAGCACGCGGTTGAAAAGCGTTCTGAAGTTTGACACAGTCTGTTGCCGCAAGCAGGTGACAACTCGCGGACTACGGATGATTCCGCGTTGAGTTAACAACCCTATATGAATGTTCGCCAGCCGAGCAAGTAGCTGCGCATTGTGGTCGCGGTACCTGCCGTACAGTCTACTTGCGCCGTTGCACTCAACACCCGGCGGCGGGGATTTTGAATCAAATCGCCCGCTTTTCAAGAGTTGTCAGGAAAGAAGGGTTACTGGTTCATAGCTCTCCCAGCCGATTGCGAGCGATAGAGTAGATACGCATTTCGCAGGGAATCGCCCGCAGCGCCCATGAAGACAATCCTCCCCTCGGGATCGATGACAATGTCGCTGATCGTAGGATCGGAAGTTTTCGAGAAGCTGTCCGTATCCTCGGCCACGAGGTTGAAGAAGCCGAGTCCGCGGGCAATCATGTAGTGACGTACATCCTGAGGACGGTGCCCGTATTCAATTCCGATGATGCGCAGGTCGGAAGGCTCCGGATTTGCCATCTCATTGAGGGCGTCAAGCCCGCTAATATTGCACGACAGATTCCATACATGCAGCAACGTCCATTTCCCCGTAAGTGACAGACTGTGGATTACGCCGGAAGCATCAGGCAGGATGACCGATGGCACGGCTCGATCCCACTTGTAGGTCTGCGGCGACCAATCGAATTGCCGAGGGAGTTGGATAACGCGCTCGCCTAAGGAAACAAAGTTGAGTTTCACTGTGGCTTGGTCGCGGTAGACGATGGCGCTTTGAGCACTGCGCATTCCTTGCATGAGATGGGCTACACCAACAGGGCCAAGTTCCTCCAGCCTTTGGTGGTCCACGGAGACGAGCACGTCGCCGGAACGCAGCGCATCCCTATCGAGGACTGGCTCGTACACGTTGGTTATCAGCCAACCTTGGTCAGTCTCGATCGCATTCAACCAGCCAAGGTCGATCCGGGGAGCCAAACCGGGACTCGTAGCCCAACACGCCACCGTTAGGAGAAAGAACAGCAGGCACGCCCAGCGTACGGGCAACCGCATAGCGAGACTCCAAGCGAGATTCTACCCTGGTTGGCTGGCGAACGTGTTCGGTGGGCGCGGCACTTAGGATTATGGGCGCAAAAAGTGTCGTTCGTTCTCCCCTTCAAAAAGGCCAATGGTGAGAGTGGATACACTCAAAACAGACGCCCAAAACCCGTGTTATCATCCCCTTGAAGGATTCCACTTTCATACAATAATCTGCGCCGCAACTAGCAGACGGTTGCAGGTTATTCGAAGGATGGCAAGAAAATCTAAGCCGTTGAAAAGAAGCGCCCTTAGCTCAGTTGGATAGAGCGTCTGGCTACGAACCAGAAGGTCGGGAGTTCGAATCTCTCAGGGCGCGCCATCTTTCCAATTGTCCGTTCCGGAGTGCTCGGGTGGAGAAAGTGGCTCTAGGCCCCTCAATGCTAGCGGAAAATGTTGCCCCTTCCCGAAGCTCAGCTAGTCTGCCACCAGGTCCATTCTGATGATCGGGATATTTTCCGCTTGCGACTGAGCGATCAGCATCCGGTCGACCGAGGCCCAAATCTCGCGGAATTTTTCAATCACTTTCCGCGAGTCGCAAAAATCAATTTGGGTCAAATGAGGGTCACGTAAGGTCGATACGCATGCATTGCTTTGGTGGCTGGTCGACGATCCCGCCTTACCACGGCGCGTGCTACGGCGCACAGGACGTCGCGCCCAGGGCGCAAGTGATACTTTCTAGAAAATCGGTAAGCGCTACCAGGCCAATCAGTTAGAGTGTTGGACTTCCTACCTACGAACCAGAAGGTCGGGAGTTCGAATCTCTCAGGGCGCGCCACTTTCCTCTTTTCTCACAACTGTTTACGCCGCAACCGCAACGGCTTCCAGTTCCGGCTTTTTGGGTACACTTGGGTACATAAAGACGGTTCAGGTATCTCGAAGCCGACTCCAACTCTAGCCGCGACTTCCTGACGGCGCTCGATGTCCTCCAACAACTGCTCGGCGTAATCGTCGCTGATGTCAGGATTTTCGTGTCCCAGCCAGAACTTCCTTAAGTCTTCGGGGCACCCGTTTTTTGTCAGAACTGCTGACCGGAAGCGACGATAGCAGTGCATCGCCGCACCCGGCGTGTAGAGTCCCAGCTTCACCAACTTCGGGTGTAGTGAGCGCCTCCGCACCTCGCTGATTGCTTTGTGGAATGAGGCGGACGTTGTCGAAAAAGACGCGTGCCGAGTCGAGGCGGTCTCCCCAAGGTTGCGTAGTGATTTCAGTTCTCATTCTCTGCTCTACTAATGATCATGTAACTTTAATTTCTGTTGACATCGTCCCATATTTCTGCAATAGTCGAAATATATGCGAAGCCGGAAACCTGAGGAGCAGGTTGCAAAGTTTGCTGACATGTTCTCTGCGATGGGTACAGAGGCGCGGCTGCGGATTATGCAGTTGTTGCTCTCGGCGCACCCAGACGGACTGGTTGTCAGTGAAATTCAAGAGGAATTAGAGATTCCGAATTCGACCCTTTCCCATCATCTCGACAAGCTCAAGAACGAAGGGTTGGTTCAGGTGCAAAGGGAGAGCACATTCTTGCGATACACAGCAGATACCGCCGCGCTTCAGGAGTTGCTCCAGTTTCTATACGCCGAGTGCTGCACGCGCAATAAGGCGCTGAAGCCAGAACAAATCACTTGTTGCAGATGAGAGGTTCCAATGAACAACACAGGTATCAAGGAAGTTGTTAAGCAGAAATACGGAGAAGCTGCGCTCCGAGTGAAGAGTGGCGGTAGTTCATGCTGTGGAGCTACAGCAGCCAACGGGTGTGGCGACCCAATTACTTCTAATCTCTACGACGGCACACAGGCTGGGCAGATTCCCGTAGAAGCTCTGCTCGCCTCGTTGGGGTGCGGAAACCCGACTGCACTCGCAAACTTGAAGGCTGGCGAGATCGTTCTTGACCTCGGTTCAGGCGGCGGCATCGACGTGCTGCTGTCCGCTAAACGGATTGGCTTCGCAGGCAAGGCTTACGGTCTGGATATGACCGACGAGATGCTGGCGCTGGCGAACGAGAATAAACGTAAGGCAGGGGTGGAGAACGTCGAGTTTTTGAAGGGCGAGATCGAGAACATTCCCCTGCCCGACAATTCGGTGGATGTCATCATCTCCAACTGCGTCATCAACCTTTCAGCGGACAAGGATCGAGTGTTGCGAGAAGCGTTTCGAGTCTTGAAACCCGGTGGACGCTTTGCCGTCTCGGATGTCGTGACCCGTGGCGAAATCGCGCCAGAGATTCGCCAAAGCGTGCTCTTGTGGGTTGGATGTGTTGCCGGAGCGCTGGACGAGACCGAGTACCATGCCAAGCTGGCGTCTGCTGGGTTCGAGCAGATAGAGATCGAGCCGACAAGAATCTACCGCTTAGAGGACGCTCGCGACTTTCTCTCAGGGCACAACATTGACGTAGATGCCTTGGCTCCGCAGGTGGACGGCAAATTCCTAAGTGCCTTCGTGAGAGCCGTGAAACCGAAGGCAGAACAATCTTGCTGCTCACCGACCTGCTGCAACTGACGACGCAGATGAACACCCATTACAACGTCCTGTTCCTCTGTACGGGGAACTCGGCGCGTTCGATCATGGCTGAGGGGATCATGAACTTCAAGGGACGCCCACAGTTCACCGCTTATAGCGCTGGCAGTCACCCGGCAGGAAAAGTGCGCCCCGAAGCATTGCGCCAGCTTGAGGTCGCGCACATTCCAACGAGCGGCTATCGCAGCAAAAGTTGGGACGAATTCTCGAAACCCGATGCCCCAAAGCTCGATTTCTTGTTCACCGTTTGCGACAACGCTGCCAATGAAGTTTGCCCAGTATGGCCCGGTCAACCTATGACCGCCCATTGGGGCGTTCCTGATCCTGCCGCTGTAACTGGGTCACAGGAAGAAGTACAAAAGGCATTCCGTGACGCATTCTTCCTCTTGGATCGGCGAATCAGCCTCTTTCTCTGTCTTCCACATGCGTCGATAGACAGGCTTGCCCTAAAAAAGGAACTCGACAACATCGGTCGCCAATGAGATTCAGTCTCCAAGCTCGAATGACGGCAGAGTTTGTCGGAACGGCATTTCTCCTCGCAGCCGTGGTCGGTTCTGGGATTATGGGTGAAAGACTCTCTGGTGGGAACGTCGCAATCGCCCTGCTTGCCAACACGATTGCCACAGGAGCAGCGCTTGTAGCGCTCATCCTGACCTTCGGCTCTGTGTCCGGTGCGCACTTCAATCCTGCGGTCACTCTGGCGGATGCGTCCCAGCGCGGCATTCCGTGGCGTGAGGTGCCGGGATACTTGATCGCCCAGATCGCCGGAGCTTATGTCGGCGTTGCGTGCGCTCACTTGATGTTTGGATTGCCGCTCTTCTCGGCGTCACGCCACGCCCGCAGCGGAGCCTCGCAGGTCTTCAGCGAGTTTGTGGCGACCTTTGGTCTGCTATCGGTAATTTGGGGCTGTTCGCGGTTGCGCTCTTCCGTGGTGCCGTTTGCGGTGGGTGCGTACATTACAGCCGCGTATTGGTTCACAGCATCGACATCGTTCGCAAATCCGGCTGTCTCACTTGCGAGGGCAGCGACGGATACTTTCAGCGGGATTCGACCTGCTGACGTTCCGGGCTTTATCACCGCCCAGTTGGTCGGAGCGGCAGCAGCTACCGCCTTGTTCAGATGGCTCGTTCCTGCGCTACTTGCGGTTGCACCCGACATTGTCGTCCCGCACACGAGGGACAACAGCCAAATGCTTTCGTCCAGTAGCGCGAAACTCACCTAGAAACTAAAAGTTGCTCTGCCATGTGCAATACTCGCGGGAAATGATCTCAGTGCCGCAACACGGTGCTCCTGATATTGTCCGGCGCGTCCGCACGGTGCAAGTGATGACCATCGCTTGGATGAGCATCGAGGCTGCGGTGTCACTGTTTACGGCATGGCAGGCTAGGAGTGCGGCTCTGCTGGCGTTTGGTGGAGACAGTGCTATCGAACTCGCGTCGGCGGTCGTTGTGCTCTGGAGATTCAGCGCCGACGCCGCTTCTGAGGAGACCGAGCGGCGAGCGGGCTGGATCGCGGGTGCGTTGCTCTTCGCTTTAGCGGTAAGTGTGTTCGTTACTTCTGTGGTAACGGTACTTGGTTACAGTGAACCAAAAACATCATTTTTGGGGATCGCCATTCTCATGTCAGCGGCAGTGGTCATGCCGTTGCTCGCAAGAGAAAAACGGCGGCTGTCAGCCCAGACGGGGAGTGCAGCACTCAGGGCAGACGCGGCTGAGTCAGCGCTCTGCGGCTAATTATCTTTGATTGCTTTGTTGGGGTTGCTTGCAAACGCCATCTGGCATGTACGGTGGGCTGATCCCGCAGCGGCAATGCTTATAGTTCCACTGATCTTGCGCGAAGGAGTAGAGGCGCTGCGGGGAAAATCTTGCGACTGTGCATACCGCTCGTAAAGTATTTTGCTTGTGCTAGGCTATCCCTGATGTCGTTAACTAGGCGAGTCCATATCGCGGCACTGATCTTCGCTCTCGCGACGTATGCGCTCGACTGCGTCGGCATGACTACGCCTGAACAGGCAATGCAATGCTGCAACTCCATGCGATGTCCGTTGCATGGTCATCATGGTCAGGATTGCTGCAAGACCATGCCAAGCATGCACGCAGCTATCGGTCAGCCCACCGCAGTTCACATCATCTCGTGCCCGCCAGTCGCGCACGCTGCCGTGCAGTTATACGCTCAGTGTCAAAAAATCGAGTTCTTCGCAGGATTCATCGCTGAGCACTCCCACGACCCGCCACAGTGCCCCTCACCGCGTATTTTGTCTCTCCGTATCTAGTCTGCCCTCCAGTCGGTTTCCGGCTTGACGCGAACGTGTGTTCGCAGGGTTGCCTATCTGCACTGGAGGAAGTCTGTGGCGCTTCGGCGTGTGTTCCACCATGAATTCAGAAAAGTGGTATTGGTCTCCACCATTGTGTTGCTCGGAGTGTGTCCGAGTCTGGCGCAAGGTGCCGCCCCGGAAACCGCTTCCCCGTTATTCCCCGGAGGCGGACTCCTGTCTTACAACTCGATCTTCACTACACGCGGTGTGCTGCTGCCGTCGAGCAATATCCCGGCGACGGCGCGACCGACATTTGCACACGAAGGCGACTTCAACTTCACATGGGGCTTCTACCGAAACTTTGACTTGACCGTTCTCGTTCCGGTCGTAACGAACAACCTTCAAATGCTCGGAGCGCCGAGCGTGGGCGGGACAGGTTTGGGTGATGCCATGCTGCTCCTGAAATACCGCTTCTATCGGCGAGATTCGGCACGCGGGACAACACAAATGTCCCTCACGGGCGGTGCCAAGATTCCGACCGGGCGAACGGACTTGAGAGGCGACAGCGGGACACTTCTTCCTGCCAGTTTGCAGCCCGGCTCCGGCTCGACTGATCTATTTGTCGCGGCGAATTGGACTTATACGGGACTCTTCAACATCAGACGTCTCGTGGCAGATGAAGATTTCCATTCCCTTATTCGCTCAGAAGGCACGCAAGCGACTCGGCTCGGCGACGACATCGAGTCGCGCTTCTGGCTTTCGTACCGACCTTACGAGTCCAAGAATGTAGCACGCGAATGGTTCATCGGTGCTGCAATGACTTGGCTGCATTCTCAGGATGACCGGATCGCCGGGATTACTCAGGGCGGCAGCGGGGGCGATGTCTTGCTCCTCGGTGCCACGAGCTATATAGGATTGCGCCCGGGGATGCACGTCTGGGTCGGAATGGATTGGGATGTAGCTCACTCAACAGGCGCTTTGTTCATGCCCGTGCGCCGTCACATAAGTTTTGGGATCACTCAGCAGTTTCGGCTGCATCCCTGAAAGGAGGAGCAATGAATCGACAGGGACTGACACTGCTGCTGCTGGCTGGCAGCATTTTCGTGCCTCAGTTGCAAGCACAAATCAAGCATATCGAGATGCGAGTCGAAGGCATGACATGAAACTTTTGAGCATACGGTGTGAAACAGCACCTACAGCGCCAGTCTGGCGTTGCAAATGTTGATGTCAGCTTGATTGACGGTAAGGTCGAGATCACCCCCAAGGAAGATGGCAAGATCGAGCCTGCCCAGCTTCTAAAGGCGACCTACGACAGCGGCGTCAGTGTCGCCGAATTGGACGTGCTCGCACGCGGGAAAGTCGTTAAGGGTTCCTCTGGTAGCCTCGAATTGCAAATTGAACCGAATCAGTCGTTCGTGATTGCCCCGAACGAATTGTCGACGGGGCTTGAAGCATTGGCGGATTCCGCAACGGTGGTCACCGTGCGAGGACAGTTGTACAAAAAGCCCGGAGGGAAGAAGAAACCAGACACGTCGGCTCCACTGAAGCTGACGATTCTCGAAGTGCAGAAGAAGGAATAATGCAGAAGACAATCCTTTTACTCCTGCTCCTAGCTGTGATCGGGTTCGCAGGATGCAATGCCCACTCGGCGAGTCCGACTCAGCCGCCACATCAATCCGTAGCGGCAGGCGAGATTGGTTCTCGTCTGCCGGATTTCTCAGTAACGGACTTAGAAGGGCACCCGGTCTCCTCATCTGAGTTGCGTGGGAAGGTTGTGCTTGTCGATTTTTGGGCGACATGGTGTCAACCTTGCAAGAAGGAAATGCCCGGTTACCAAAAGCTCGTAGATCGCTATGGCTCTCGCGGTTTCGTTGCAATCGGATTCAAATTCGAAACGATGCCGGACATGGAAGACCCGGTTCAGTTCGCCAAAGGCATCGGGGTCCGCTATCCGCTGGCGGTAGCGACAGACGATCTCAAGCAGAAGTTCGGCGGAATTGAGGGGCTGCCGACTACAATGCTTTACGACCGCAACGGCGTACTGCGATGGAAGATCATAGGTTTCGAGTATACGGACAATGTCGAGTCAGCACTAAAGCCGCTTCTCTAAGGCGTGCGGACGACAGGTGAGTCTCCGGTACGGTGCTCGTCAATCTGAAATCGCAAGAATTCGTGGACAGCCTTGAGTGCATCTGGATTTGCGGTATCAATCACAATTTTGCCGCCTGTGTCGGTCTGCTGATAGTGGTAGTGAATTTCGTTGTGCAGTTCCTTCATCACGGGCACGCCGGGAGGTGTGGTGTCGTGAATGAACATCGGGATATTAAAATTTCCTTCTGAGAACATCTCAGCTACGTGCGAAAGGTGCATCCGGATATGGTCTCTGGAGGTTTCGTCCTTTGGATCATTCACGCTCACTTGGATCGTGCCCCCGCCTTTCAGCAGAAGGAAATGGTGAGTTGTTTTCTCTTGCGAGAATCCCATCCCAGCATCGCCCCGTTTCATCATGGCAGCGTGCTCCTGTTCCGTTGTTTGCGTAGTTGCCTGCTGAGCCTGAGTCGCAAAAACGCAAAGCAGGACTGAGAGAATTGCTGTTATCTTCATCGCCGCCCCCTCTTCTTCAGTTTTGCCCTCAATCGGTTTGGATTAGAGCGAATCACGTCGTGCGGAAGACTCTCTAACAGGCGTGCTGGTTTTCCCTTCGTGGTTTTTGCCAGTCGAACATCCCAGTCCTTGACGATCCGCTCAAGCTGGTCGCGCATGCTCAGAAGGTCTCTGATCTGCTGCTTGACCTCTTCGAGTTTGTGCCCTGCAACAGCTCGAACGCGTTCGCAGGGAATCTCTCCGCGATCACGCATTTTCAAAATGCTTGCCAACTCTGGCAGGGAAAACCCCACTTTCAATGCACTCTGGATCAGCCGAACTCTGTTGAGGGCGCTTGCCGGGTAATCTCGATAGCCTCCGTTCGTGCGTGGTGGTCTGGGCAGAACGCCCAGACGTTCATAGTGTCGGAGGGTGTCGGAGCTTATCCCAGCGAGACGCGATAGTTCTCCCGATTGCACGTTGTTGACCTTCGAGGCTCAGCATAAACCCTGGAATCGGTTCCAGAGTCAAGCTCTTTCTTCCCTCAAGACTGCACATAATTGAAAAGCATCTTAAGGGCAAGTCCGAGAACGACAGCGATGAAAATCCTTCGAAGCCAGACGGGATTGACCTTCAATGTTGTGTGCCCTCCGATCATGGCACCAAGGAACATGGTGATGCCTAGAATCACGCCCAACTTGTAATCCACAACCCCGCGCCACGCGAAGATCAGCACTGCCACAGCAGAAGAGAAAACATTAATGACCTTCGTAGTCGCTACTGACTCCAAGAAAGTCATTCCAAACAGAAGCACGAAGGCGGTCGTTAATAGCGTGACGTAACCTCCGCTGAAAAATCCTCCGTAGATCGCCAATACGAAGGCGGCTCCGTACCCGCCCATTTCTCTTGTTCGAGATACACGTTTCGCCGACAATCCGATGTCGCGCCGAATAAGCGTGAACCCTCCTACTCCGATCATCGCGACCGCAATGACGAATTCCAGCCTCGCTTTCGGGATTGCCAACAGGAAGAAAGCGCCTAAAGCAGAGCCAAGGATCGTGAGGACTATCACCCCCGGCAATCGACCGAAAGAAATGACGCCTTTCTGGGCGAATGGCACCGACCCTCCTATGCTCATGAAGATCAGAGCCATCATGTTGGTTGCCACTGCGATGTGAGGTTCGATTCCGAACTGGATCATCACCGGGACGGTGACGAGAGAAGTGCTTCCGGTCACCACACTAATAAGACTTGTGGCGAAGAAGATCGCTATCAGGGCAAGCAGTTTTGGCGCTGGCACGCAAAAATGATAACAACCGTCCCGTTTGCATCCGCTTCGTCGCCGTCATCTTACGGGCTTGGGTACCTTGGGTACATTTGAAGGGTCAGTGGCGCGTCTATTGGCTCGTAAGTTACGCAGAATCAGCAAGGAGTTGACAGCTACGAACCAGAAGGTCGGGAGTTCGAATCTCTCAGGGCGCGCCACTTTCCTCTTGTCCGTTCCGGAGACATAGCGAACAAAACGATGAAAACCACTGGGAGAAAGGGGCAAAGTCCCCAGGCACTGACCCTTAGAGTCGATAGCTCAACCGGCCACAACACACCCACATCCCTCAGGCTGGCCTGGAAGCAAGATAAACTCCAGCCTCGGGGAAAGTGTTTTCTCTTGACTTCCTCGTCTATAGAACCTATGTCTCGGAACGGACATCTTCGCTCTCAAGCGTTTACGCCGCAACTCCGACCGCTTCCAGTTCCGGCGTCATGGGTACATTGGGTACAAAAGACGGTTCGGGTATCTCGAATCCGAGTCAAATCCTAGCCACGAATTCCTGACGCCGGTCGATGTCCTCCAACAACTGCTCGGCGTATTCGTCGCTGATGTCAGGATTCACATGTCCCAGCCAGAATTTTCTCAGCTCTTCGGGGCACCCGTATTTCTTGAGCACGGCTGACCGGAAGCGGCGATAGCAGTGCATCGCCGCGCCCGGCGTGTAGAGTCCGAGCTTCACCAGCTTCGGGTGAAGTGAGCGTCTACGCACGTTGGAGTAGGACATCGGCGTCTTCCCGGTCTTCGAGGGAAACAGCAAACCATGGCGATTGCCGATGTAGTTCTTGAGAACTTCCGCGACTTCCGGGCACAGGTCTATATCTCGGTACGCGGCATCGGTCTTCAAGTAGGAAACGACTTTGTTCCCCTTCACTTGTCCGCGTACCTTAATGACCCGGCAGTCCGACGAGATGTGCTTGTCGATGTCCAATGCCAAGACTTCGGCAATGCGCATCCCTCCCGCAGGGCAAAGGATGTACAGCATCCGCTCCCAAGGAGTTTCACAGCTTGCGATTACAGCAGTGACTCCTTCCTTCACGAGCTTGGGGCGTGGGGCTGGTACCGCCTGCGTCTTCTCTACAAGCACAAGGCGGAAGCCTAGCGCTCGTCGGTACCGCCTGTGCTGGTCAGAGCGCCAGCGGCACGGCGTTGCTGGTGCTTGTCTATTCCTTATCTGGAGTGCGTGACAGCCTCTAGCTCACGGCAGAGGTCGCGAGTGCGATCTCTGTTCACCTTGGAAGTTGGTTTTGGTCGGTTCCTCGTGCGACCATTTACGCCTATGACATCGAGAGACATAACAGGTCACAACGCTGGTGTTCTAGGTTCTGTCGAATCATGGCTGGTCTCGGCAGGACGGGATCGCCGCCCCGGCTCGCCGCTCAATGTGCCACCGTGCCCAGCGTCGAACTTCGTGCTGGGCGAGCATCGCGCATACTCTCGCGACGATGGCACCCCCGGCTGGGAGGCACTGGAGGAGATCGTCGGCGGACTCGAAGGCGGCTCTTCGGTCTCGTTCGCGTCTGGCATGGCAGGAATCGCGGCGGTTTTCGACCAACTCCCGGCAGGCTCGGTCGTAGCTCTGCCGGATGATTGCTACCAAGGTGTCGCAGGACTCGCCAAAGCGGGCGAAACCCGCAAGCGGTGGACTCTGCATCGCGTCGCCGTAGCCGACACCGCAAGCTGGGTCGAGATGTGCGGGATGGCAGACTTGATCTGGCTGGAGTCGCCTTCGAATCCGCTGCTCACGGTGGCTGACTTGGACGTGATCTGCGCAGCACCGCGAAAGCGTGGCTCGATCTTGGGCGTGGACAACACCTTTGCTACGCCGCTCAATCAGCGTCCGCTGGCGCTCGGAGCCGACGTGACGGTGCAATCGGTGACGAAGTTCATCGGTGGGCACTCGGACTTGCTCAGCGGCGTCGTCACAGTGCGCGACGCGAACCTGCTGTCAGCACTGCAGCAGTCGCGAGAACTCACGGGCGCGACACCCGGCACCCTCGAAGCGTTTCTTGCGGTTCGCGGAGCCAGAACGCTCGCACTGCGGTTGGAGCGTGCGCAGCGGAACGCGATGACACTTGCTGAACGCCTCGCGTCCCATCCAAACGTTACTCTGACGCGCTATCCCGGCTTGACAAGCCATCCAACCCACGAGGCTGCTCGACGCCAACTCAAAGGCTTCGGCACGATTATCTCGTTCGATGTTCGTGGCGATTCCGTCGCCGCCGATGCTGTTTGCGCCAGCCTGCAACTTATCCAGCACGCCACCAGTTTGGGAGCGGTTGAGTCCACAATCGAACGGCGAGCCAGTGTTCCGGGGCAGGAGCACCTGCCTCCGACTCTGCTGCGGCTGAGCGTGGGCATCGAGGCTGTCGAAGACCTTTGGACTGATTTGGATCGAGCGATGCGCAACGTGCCGGAAGTGTAGCGCTGGACACAGAACTCGTGGAGTCAGTCTTCTCGGAGCGGTTCAGTTCTCAATTCCCACGCTGCAACGCCAGAATTGTTATTTACTGAGGATCACAGAGGAACCGATGATCAAGGTCAAGCTGATAATGACGCTAAGCTGTGTTGCCCTGACGTTCGGCATCATGGCAGCGCAGGAGCAGGTGAATCGCGAGCCGATGACGTTCACCTTGGACTGTGCCGGAGGCGACTGCCCGTTGCTCAAGGGATCGCCACAGACGAGCGGTATGAGGGGTGGCTCGGTGAAGCTCAAGCCCGGTGAGAGCGTGGGCTGGCACTCGACTTCCGCGAACGAAGAGGCTCTCGTCATACTGCGCGGGAACGGCGTTGCGAACATCGACGGACGTCCCGACGTGCCGCTCAAGGAAAATATGCTTGCCTATATCCCGCCCGCGACACGGCACAACGTCACGAACAACGGGTCTCAAATGCTTGAGTACGTCTGGTTGGTCGCGCCGACCCAAAAGGCAGCAGCGAAGTGACTGCCGGAGGCGCGGCTCTTCAGTCTAGTTTTCGGCTTGGGTACGTTGGGTACATTTGAAGGGTCAGTGGCGCGCCTTTTGGCTCGTAAGTTACGCAGAATCAGCAAGGAATTGACAGCTACGAACCAGAAGGTCGGGAGTTCGAATCTCTCAGGGCGCGCCACTTTTCCCTCTACATCACAACTGCTTACGCCGCAACTCC
>Ga0187780_10001437_pt1 | contig 17977 bp, 10 predicted proteins | sample 1015_Q2_SP10_20__FD_132429 | JGI IMG/M metagenome (GOLD analysis project Ga0187780, IMG submission 132429) | Tropical peat soil microbial communities from peatlands in Department of Meta, Colombia - 1015_Q2_SP10_20_MG | ecosystem: Environmental > Terrestrial > Soil > Wetlands > Peat | place...
CGCGAACACGGCATTTCCTTCTACTTCTTTACGGACGACAACTTCGCGCGCAACAAAAACTGGGAAGCCATCTTCGAGGCCTTGATCCGCCTCCGTGAAGAAGAGCAAATCCCGCTCGAGTTCATGATGCAAGTGGACGTGCTATCGTGGAAAATCAAGAATTTCGTCGCCAAGGCCCGCCGCGCCGGGTGCATTAACGTCTTCATTGGCATGGAAAGCGTCGACCCGGGGAATCTGGCGGCAGCCGGCAAGAAACAGAACAACGTCCGCGAGTACGCGCAGCTCATCGAAGCCTACCGCAACTCCGACATTTCGACCCACGTCGGCTACATCATTGGATTTCCTTACGACACCGTGGATTCCGTCCGCCGTGATCTGAACTTTTTGATGCAGGAAGTTCGTCCCGACCATGCTTCCTTTTTCATCTTGATGCCTTTGCCCGGTTCTGCCGACCACCTCATGATGTTGCGCCGCGGTGCATGGATGCACCCCGACTTCAATCTCTACGATTCTCACCACGAAGTCACTCATCACCCCCAGCTCAAAGCCGGCGCCTGGAAAGAGCTTTACTTCGAGGCTTGGCGCACTTTTTACAGCCTCAAGAACATGAAAGAGGTCTTGCGCCGCGGTTCAGCCGCCAACTACTGGCACAATCTCCTGCGCTGCCTCTGGTACAAAAATTCCATCCAGACCGAAGGCCGCCATCCGATGATGTGCGGGTTTTTTCGCCTGAAGGGGCGCAAAGACCGGCGCCCCGGCTTTCCCATCTTGTCCCGCTGGAAATACTACACTTCCCGCGTCAAGGAAATTCGTGCCCATCTGGCGAGCATGCTTCGCGTCCTCATTGAGATGGAAGAGTTGTGGCTGCAAACTCGCCATCCCTCGGAAGCGGAGCAGCGCGTCGTCGAGGAACTGGCAAAGATTCGCCTCAAGTACGGCAAACTGAAGCTCGCGGATTTGCAATCCGCTTTTCAGCGCGCGAAGGAGCACTTTCCCACCTTGCGTGTCCCCTCGAAGCTGCAACTTTTCTGGGCCAAATGGAGTCCCTTGCTGGTCCCCAGCAGAGTCTACACACGCGAGGATTTGCGCGTGTTCTGGGGCAGCGTGGGGCGGCGTTGGCGAAGGCGGTATTGGTTCCGCATCCCCGTGCACTTGGTCCCCTTGAACCTGCTCAGAGAAGCGCAGATTAGCTTGCTCTTCTTCATCCACATGGCTCTCTCACGCTGACTGCGCGAGAATTGCCCACGCCCTACTCGGATAGCGGTCTTCCCGGCTTGCCACGACCGGACTGGCCAGTTCCTGGCAAGTTTGAATGGAAAGGTCGAGGGAGGAGCGCTATGGCGATTTGTCGCCAAGCGTTGCCCAGCCAGCTAGAATATCCCCGTGACTAGAGAACGCTGGGCTCAGATAGGAATCACGGCTCAATTCCTCATCGTGGTAAGGACACTAGGTGAGTTCTTCCGGCTCAGGCAGGTCCAAGGCACGGGCTTCTCGGCCGCAGTCGCTGCGCCGTATATTGGTGGCGCCTTAATAGCTGTATGCTTCTGCTGGGCAGGCGTGACCTTGTACTTCTTCCGACGCTACACGGTGTCCGTCTGGACCGCGCTGGCGGCCGTAGTCATTCTGCTCGCGTACAAAATTGCTGTACTTGGTTGGTGATGGCGGCTGGCTCTGACGCTTGAGTCGAAAAGCGGGCAAACGTAGGCTAACTCGAACTAGCCATCCGGGATGAATCGGCGAGAGCCGGCTACTGATACGTACTTGGGAGGTTACCCCGTTAATCAGGATTTTGGCCGGTCTTGAACACGATGAGCTTGCGGGGAACCTTGGAGCCCGCAGATAGGACTATACTTTCCAGGTCATGCGTTTTTCCGTTTTTGCAATCCTGGTTACGCTGTTCGCGCAGGTTCCTCAGACACCTGCGACCTTCCCAATTCCCAAAGACATGCATGAAATCTGGCCCGGCGCGAAACTCAGCGACACTGACAAGCAGTTGCTGCGGAAAGCTGTGAATGCCGATCTGCGCCTTTTTAATGAACAATATCAATCCGCATACACGTTCGAAAGCGTCGACACGGCCGACATCGACCTCGGAACGCTGGGCAAAGGTGTGATTGTTGTGTTGTCAGAGTCGCCCGAGTGCGGCACAGGCGGTTGCCCAATTTACGCGTACGTCCGCGAAGAGGCCAGGTACCGGAGAGTTCTCGGCGCCAAACCGAGTTTTGCACTCGGCTGGGCCTTTGCTGTAGTGAAGTCAAACGGAGCGATTCCCGATCTCGTAACGGCTAGCCATCTAAGCGGCGATGTAGTGACACTTATTATGTACCGCTACGATGGCAGCACTTTCACTCGCCAAGGTTGCGAGAACCTCACTCCAAAAAACTCCAACGCCACGCTGACCAGTTGGTGGGATTCTTCCCAACTTAACGTCGAACCTTGCGCTCAACATTGACGAACTTAGTCAACCCTCAAGAAGCCGCGCGTAAGCTCGTCAGTGCCTGATTTGTCGGAAAACCGGAAAAGTGGAGTCTAGTACCTGACTTTAGCGCATTGACATCCCCTCTTGCCGTGGCTACGCTTTTCAGCCTCACGTTGGAGCCATCATGAAAGCCCCAAAATTCGCTCTTCTCGCCTTCATCAGCACTCTGTCTTTCGTACCAGGTTTGTTCTTCGCTCAGGAGCCGCAGCACCATCACGACGCCGATGAAGAACTCGGCACGGTCTCCTTCCCTACCTCCTGCACTCCCGCAGTGCAATCCCAATTCGAGCGCGGCGTTGCCCTTCTGTATTCCTTTGAGTACGAAGTAGCCGACGCGCAATTCGAGGAAGTCGCAAAAAAAGATCCGCGCTGCGCAATGGCTTACTGGGGACAAGCAATGACCCTTTACCACGAACTTTGGAATCGCCCCAGCAAAGCCGACCTAGCCCAAGGCGCCGAACTCCTCGCCAAAGCCCGCTCCCTCAAGCCGCCGACTGCCAACGAACGCGACTACATCCTGGCGCTCTCCGTCTTTTACTCTGACACCGATAAACTCGACCACAATCGGCGCGCCGACGCTTACGCCGAAGCCATGCAAGGCGTCCACGAACGCAATCCCAACGACCAGGAAGCAGCCATCTTTTACGCGCTCTCGCTTCTCGCCTCGGGTCCCGAACGCGACCCCAATCTCACCAACGCCAAGGCCGCCGTTGCCATCCTCAACAAGCTCTACGACGAGCAACCAAATCATCCGGGAATCGCGCACTACATCATCCACAGTTGCGACAATCCGGCGATGGCAAGTCTGGCTCTTCCCGCCGCGCGCAAATACGCCAGCATCGCGCCGTCTTCCCCTCACGCCGTGCACATGCCTTCGCACATCTTCGCGCGGCTCGGCCTTTGGCACGACGACATTAACTCCAACCTCGCGGCCATTCGCGTCGCCGATAGCATGGCTCCGCATCATCACGTGATGCATCACAAAGTGCATTCCATGGACTTCCTCGAATACGCGTACATGCAAATTGGCGACGACGCCAGCGCAAAGGCGACCATCGAGCAGATTGCAGCGATTCGCCCCGAACAAATGGATCCCGAATTTGAGAATTATTTGCTGGTGCGCCAGGCGGAAGGGCCCGCCAAGTACGCTCTCGAGCGCCGCCAGTGGAAAGAAGCGCTAGGCCTGCAACCCAGCGCTGACGCGCCGCCCGACGTTCAGTTGGTCACCTACTGGGGGCGCGCCGTTGCCGCTGGCCATCTTCACGACGCAGTCGCCGCGCAAGACGCCCTGAAGCGTTACGACGAACTGCTCGAAGCCACGCGCAAAGGTCCTCGGCCCTACATTGTCGACGGCCTGAAGAACGAGCACCAACTGGTGCAAGCCTGGGCCGCTTACGCCGCGGGGAACTCCGACGATGCGGTTCGCCTGCTACGCGGCGTCGCCGACAATCAGGACAAAGTCGGCAAAGCCGAAACTGAACTGCCCGCCCGCGAAATGCTTGCCGACATGTTACTCGAGCTGCAGCGTCCGCAAGAAGCGCTGACCGAATACGAAATTTCACTGCGCACCGACCCCAATCGTTTCAACGCGCTCTTCGGCGCGGCGCAGGCTGCCACGCAAGCCCAACAGAAAGAGAAAGCAGGCATCTACTACACCCAGTTGCTGAAGAATTGCGAAGGCATTCGCTCCGATCGCCCCGAGCTAGCCCAAGCGAAAGCCCTCCTCGTCGCTGCGGGCGGTATGTAGGTGCGAGGTATCAGCTCCGATGTAAGGCCCGCGTAATCCATCGAGCTTTTGCCATCTTGTTGTGGTCGTCGGCTGCGTTGGGCTGTTCGTTCGCTAGTTGACCCGCCGGACGGCAAAAAGAAAAAAAGCGAAAGCTAAGGAAACTTGAGGCCGCGCGGGGCCGGAAGGGGCTCGGAGCTGAAGTCAGATTTCGCAGTGGTTGGCGTTTGAACCAAATGACCCAAGATATGAGGAACTTAGGCCTGGTTTCCTGCATCCACTAGGGAGGCAGCCTCTGTGGGATAGGGGCGGTTTGAAACAAGCAGTGAATCTTACGAGCGCTGGAGGCAATTCATGATGAAGTTCGTGTTTCGGTTGTTGCTGTTGGGATGCTTTTTGGCGGTGTCGGTCCGGGCGGCGAACGACGCGGTCTCCGCAGTGCATGGCGTCATTACCAAAGTCGATTCGATGGCCCAGACCATCACCGTGAAGACCAAGGACGGGACCGAACACACGGTCCATTTTGTGGGTAAGACGGCGGTTCATGGCGCGGAAGCGACCGAGGCAGGGGCCAAGGATACGATGCAGGGACTGAAGGAAGGCAGCGAAGTGGTGGCGCACTACACGGAGAAAGGCGGAGAAAAGACGGCGGTGGAAGTGGACCGTGTGGGAAAGGACGGGGTGAAAACGATGGACGGCACGGTGTCGAACGTGGGCAAGGATGGAAAGACGGTCGCGCTGAAATCGGCGGATGGCACCGAGCACACATTTTCGGTTGCGGGGAAAGACACGGCGGAAGCGGCGAAGGGGATCGGGAAAGGATCGGAAAAATCCGCAAAGGTAACGGTGTATTACACAGAAGACGCGGGCAAGAAAGTGGTGCACTTTTTCGAGAAGTTGTAAGCAAACGAACAGAGCGTGATAGACGACGAAACAAAAGCCAGGGCAGTCATGAGAGGTTCATCCAGTTTTCAAGGAGGATTAACTTCATTTGCGCCTCGAACGTGAGAAGGTCCGCAGGTCCAACGGAGGGCAGAGAGGCGCAAAAACAAATGAAGAGAATGGTTTTAACAGTAATAGTCGGAGGTGTGGGCTTTGCCTTGGCGGCGGGAATGAAGGCCGGGGATGGCGACGAGCATCACAGGCGATTCCACTTCGCTCCCGATTCCATCGTGCTGAGCACGAGCGTGTATGAAGGGAATGCGGATACGGTGGTAATCGGAGAGGTTTTGCCGCCGGGGTGCGCGGGAGGCGCGAACGGCAGCACAAACGTCAACGTGCCAACCACGACAGCGGGCGTTTCCGTAAGCGTGAACGTGCCTTGCGGGATTGCCAGCGACAACGGCGAATTCCCGAACCTGAAGGACAATCACAACGTGTGGAACAACGCAGCAACGGATGGCAGCTTTGGCATCAGCTCGCCAATCGTGCTGGAGAACCTGACGGAAGACGGGAGGTGGATTGATTCCCTGCGCATTCCGACACACCGGATCGTGACGAGCTTCAGCTCGAAGTCGGAGCTGGCGCTGAATCGGTCGGTGGACGGCGAGTCGATCACGTTCATGGGCTATCACGGCGGGCTGGGCTGCTCGGCCAATCCTCTGCTTTCGCCAACCGCAGCAAGTCTGATTGACGTGTCGGCGTCGAACACCCCTGGAGTTTGCGACCCAACGAATCCCGTGGTTTCGAGCGTCGTGAGCAACCCGGAAATCCCGACAGCGTACTACCGCGCCGTGGCGGAAGTGGATGCAGACGGCCGCCTGACCGTGACGGACGGCAACGCCTACAGCGGCGACAACGGCCGCGCGGCGATCAAGGGCGGGAACGGACAGTACTACATGGTTGGCAACGACAATAGCGGAAACTTGTCGAAGAAGCAGCTCACCACTACTCTTGCGGGTATCCAGCTAGTGAACGCGACAGGCGTGGAAACGCTCGCGCCCGAAGGAACGCCTCCTCTGCCACCGAACATCGGCATGATCGGCCGGCTGCTGTTTGGATCCGACAAGCCAGGCAAGGATACGAACTTCCGTGGGCTTACGATTTTTGACAACACGGTGTATGTGAGCAAGGGCAGCGGCGGCAACGGAGTCAACGCCGTGTATCAGGTGGGCACTCCCGGCGTCCTGCCGACGGGAAGCGCGTCGGATTTGGCGAAAGTGCCGCTAGCCATCCTTCCTGGGTTCCCCACCACGAATGCCAGCACCAACACGTCGTTTCCGTTTGGCATGTTCTTCGCCAATGCTACAACGCTGTATGTGTGTGACGAAGGCGACGGAATGCTCGTTTCGCCGCCCGTGAATGGAAATGTAGCGGACGCACAGTCGCTGGCCACGGCCGGATTGCAGAAGTGGGTGCTGCAAAACGGGACTTGGACGATGATCTATGTGCTGCAGGACGGGCTGGATATCGGAGTTCCCTACAGCGTGGAGAACTACCCCACGTCGCTGAATCCGGCGACAGGCGGTTGCCGGAACATCGCCGGCAAGGTAAATCGGGATGGTACAGTCACGATTTGGGCCATCACTTCCACAATCAGCGCCAATGGAGACCAGGGCGCGGATCCCAACAAGCTAGTGCGCGTAACGGACGTGATTTCGGCGACCACGCTACCGACCGGTGACGGCGACAACGACCGCGATGACCGAATCGGGAAGTTCAAAACGATTCGCGCGGCGCGCGCCGGGCAAGTTTTCCGTGGCGTGGCGCTTGCACCGGAACGTCACCACGACGATGACCGAGGAGACGACCGCTAGTCGAGCTTTAACAACAGAAACGAACGGGGCTGGAGCGAATCCGGCCCCGCTTTTCATTTGGTCAGGGCTTCTTCAGGAATTGGTCGAGGCGGAGGAATTTGCGACCGAGAGCGGAGGAGTAGGCGGACCATTCGGGTTCGCCAGTATCAATGGCGAGGGCGGCGCGGGCGGCGGCGAGCTTGGAATCGAGGTCGTCGAGATAGTGGAAGACCAAAGCTTCGCGAATCATGGGGAGTTTCGGCGAACCGAATTCGTATTGGCCGTGGTGGCTGACGAGGAGATGCTGGACGACGGTTTTCAAGTTGGCGGGGAAATCGGGAACGGCATCCATCGCTTTGGAAACGGTTTCGAGTTCCATGACGATGTGGCCGAGGAGCTGGCCCTCGACGGTATAAGAAATGGAGCGGTCGTAGCAAAGCTCGTCGAGCTTTCCGACGTCGTGGAGAATCGCGGCGGTGAGGAGAAGATCGAGGTCGAGTTCGGGATAGTGGGCAGCGGAAAGTTTGGCGAAGCCGCAAAGACTGATGACGTGTTCGAGCAGGCCGCCAAGATAAGCGTGGTGCATGACTTTGGCGGCGGGAGCGCGCTTGTACTTGGCGGCGATGGAAGGGTCGTCAAGAATAGAGGCGACGAGCTTTTTTAAATACGGATTGGAAATAGAAGCCGCAAATTCGAGCAGCTGTGAATAGAGTTTCGCTACGTCGGCTTTGGTGGCGGGAAGAAAGTCGGCGATATCAATTTCCTCGGGCTTGGCGAGACGGACTTGCATGACTGCGAGCTGCGGCCGGTTGCGATAAAGTTCGACGCGGGCCTGAACTTTAATGAAATCGTCGCGGTTAATGTCTTTGGCGGCACCTTCGAACTGATCCCACATGCGAGCTTCGATGGTGCCGCTGCGGTCACCGAGTTCCAGGCGGAGATACGGCTTGCCTTCGCGGGTGTTGCGAATTTCTTTTTCACAAACAAGGAAGAAGGAAGTGATATTTTGCTCGGAATTCAGATCCGAGATGAACGCGGTTTTCATATGCCGGTATTGTAACAGGTTGGCGGGAAACGCCGCACCGATTGCGGCAGCTGAGCAGTTGAGATCCTTCGCTTCGCTCAGGATGACGGACGGGAAGCGGGCCGTTGCCCTCTGAGCACTCTCAGATGTTGTCCACGGAGCGCTCTCAGCACCGAGCGCCTTTAAGATTTGTCGGAGCCGCCCGAGCGTTTGCCGAAGAGCAGGAATTTTTTGTGGCCTTTTTTCTGCTTGTTCACTTCGGGCGTGGCACTGACTTCCTGGATTTCCGAACCGCTACCGCCGGCGATGTCCTGATAGCCGGGCTTGATGATGACGTAGCTTTCTTCGCGTAGGGTCTTGAGATAGTTGCGCAGGGCCGGCTCCATGCGCTCGTTGTAGAGCTTGTCCATGATTTCGTTTTTGACCTTGGCGAGCGACTGCTGGCCCTCGTCATAGTGCTCGAGGAGCTGGAGAATCAAGTAGCTCTGCTTGGTTTCGATGACGTCGGTGAGCTCGTTCTTCTTCATGGAGAAGACTTTGTCTTCGAGTTCTTTGGATAGCTCGCCGCGTTTGTACATGCCCAGGTAGCCGCCCTGGTCCTTCGTGCTGCTGTCGGAATACCGCTTGGCAATTTCGCCGAAATCCTCGCCGTCCTGAACGCGTTTGAGGGCCGTCTCGGCTTTTTTCTTGAGCGCGGGCAGATCATCCGCGCTCTTGCCCTGAGTGTTCACTTCGATTTCGCGAAGCGCGACCTGTTCGGGGCGGACGTAATCGGCTTTGTGGGCCTCGTAGTATTTCGCGACTTCGTCGTCGGTAATGGTGATGTGGGAGCCGACTTCGCTGCTGACGACGCGCTGGGTCAGAATGCGATTGCGAATATTGTTCTTGAAGTCCTCCCAGTTCATGCCCTCGGAGGTGACCGCCTTCTCGAAAGCTTCCATGCTGTCGAGCTTGTTTTGAATACGGATTTGATCGAGCTGCTTGATGAGGTCGGCCTCGACGCTGACACCCATGTCCTTGCCGCGCTGCACAAGAAGAGATTGATCAATGAGGTCGCGCAAAGCGTTTTTCTGGCGCTCGTCAATGTCGGTCTGCAACTGCTGGGGAGTGCAGCGGCCCTGGCACTCCTGGCGAGCGTCCTCATCGGCGGTTTGCTTGGCCTTTTCGTATTCGGAGAGCGTGATGATCTCATTGTTCACGCGCGCGATAATCTCTTCGACCGTTTTGCCGGCGTTGGCGTCAACCAGCTGGGTGGCGGCTACGCCTTTGAGCTTTTGCGTTGGAGGCGCGGCCGGTTTGGCAGGCGGTGTAGCGGGAGCTTGAGCAGGAGCGGTTCCGGGCTTTTCCAGAGTCGGCGCCTGGGATTGGGGGGCAGGAGCAGGGACGGGCTTATCCTGCGCAGCAAGCGGCAAGACGGCCAGCGATAAGATGACAACTAGTCTTCGCATTCGGTTTCCTCGAATCAGAAAGCGGGAGGCCCTTTGCATTCGCTGAGGGTAAACCAGCCCCTCCCTTGGAGAGTAAAAGTTGCAACAAAACAGTTTAGCTCTGGCCCTGAAGCCCGAGCAATACGTTTCTCAAAACCCCCGGAATGGATTCGCCGCGCTTGGTCTCAATCCATAGCACGCCGCCAGGATCGAGTTTGATACCGGCGCGCGAACGAACCACGGTGACGAGCTTAGCCGGATCGAGCGTGGTTTCCGGATGGAAGCGCACGGCGATACGGCTTCCCTGGCGCTCCACCGAGGAAATGCGCAGGCGCTCGCACATAGATTTGAGGACGGCATAGTCCAAAAGGTTTTCCACAGACGTAGGAGGAGCGCCAAAGCGGTCTTCGAGCTCGCGGCGGATGTCGAGCTTCTCGGCTTCGGTGGCGATGGTGGAAATGCGCTTGTAGGTGCGCAGGCGGAGGTTTTCGCTGGGAATGTAGTCCTGGGGAATGCGGACGTCAAAGCCGAGGCTGAGGGTGGTGCGCAGTTCCGGAGCAACTTCTTCGCCTTTGAGCTTGGAAACCGCGCGTTCGAGCATTTGGCAGTACATGTCGAAGCCGATGGCTTCGATGTGGCCGTGTTGCTGGCGGCCCAGCATGTTGCCGGCGCCGCGCAGTTCAAGGTCAAGCGCGGCGATGCGGAAGCCGGCGCCGAGTTCGCTGAACTCCTTCATGGCGGCGAGGCGCTTGCGGGCGACGTCGGAGAGCGTGGTTTCAGGGGGAACGAGCAAATACGCGTAGGCGCGCTGGCTGGAGCGGCCGACGCGTCCGCGAAGCTGATAAAGTTCGGCGAGGCCGAGGCGATCGGCGCGGTTGATGAGGATGGTGTTGGCACGAGGGATGTCGAGGCCGTTTTCGACAATGGTGGTGGCGACGAGGACGTCGGCTTCGTCGCGAATGAATTTGAGCATGACGCTCTCTAATTCTTTTTCGCTCATTTGGCCGTGGCCGACGATGACGCGGGCCTTCGGAACGAGTTTCTGCACCATCGAGCCGAGCGAGTAAATCGACTCGACGCGATTGTGGATGAAATAGACCTGGCCGTCGCGGGCGAGCTCGCTTTCGATAGCGCGCTGGACGAGGTCTTCCTGGAACGGCGCGACGACGGTCTGAATGGCGAGGCGGTCGCGGGGAGGCGTTTCGATGAGCGACATGTCGCGCAGGCCGACGAGCGACATGTGGAGCGTGCGCGGAATGGGCGTGGCGGAAAGCGCCAGAGCGTCGACGTTTTTGCGCATTTCTTTGAGGCGCTCTTTATGAGCGACGCCAAAACGTTGCTCTTCGTCGACAATGAGGAGGCCGAGGTCGGCAAATTTCACGTCCTTTGAAAGCAGCCGGTGCGTCCCGATGACGACGTCGACTTTTCCGGCTTCGAGCTCGGCGAGGACTTTCTTTTGTTCGGCAGCTGTGCGAAAACGACTGAGCAACTCGATGCGCGCGGGAAACGCGGCAAAGCGTTTCTTGAACGTCTCGAAATGCTGGAAGGTGAGCACGGTCGTGGGCGCGAGAATCGCGACCTGCTTATTGTCCATGACGGCTTTGAAAGCGGCGCGCATGGCGACCTCGGTTTTGCCGTAGCCCACGTCGCCGCAGAGGAGGCGGTCCATGGGCTCGCCGCGCTCCATGTCGCGCTTGATGTCGCCAATGGCAGAAAGCTGGTCGGTGGTTTCTTCGAATTCGAAAGCGTCTTCGAATTCGCGCTGAAAATTGCCGTCGACAGCGAAAGCAAAGCCGGGAGTGGTTTTGCGCTGTGCGTAGAGCGCAAGAAGCTGGTCCGCCAGGTCCTCGACGGATTTGCGCGCGCGCGTCTTGCGGGAATTCCAGGCGGTGCCGCCGAGCTTGTCGAGCGGCGGATGCACGCCTTCGAGGACGCGGTAGCTTTGCACCAGGTCCATGCGCTCGAGAGGAACGTAGAGGCGGGCGTCCTCGGCGTAGCGGAGAAGCATGAATTCGCCGCGGTGGCCGTCAGATTCGATTTGGCGCAGGCCTTCAAACTGCCCGATGCCATGATCCACGTGGACGACGTAATCGCCGGGTTTGAGTTCCGCGAAATCACTGAAGAAGCCGGAAGTACGAATTTTGCGGCTGGGACGCTCAACAGTGGGAGTGACGTCGAAGAGGTCGGCGTGACCGTAAATCGTGAGATTGGCGTCAGGGAAAGTGACGCCCTCGGGAAAAGGCGCGCGGATGAGCAGAATGCCCGCGGATTCCTGCGCGCCCTCGGCCGTGAAGCCCGCCGCGGCGTCTTCCGACTCGCCAAGGACGTACGGAAGTTCGTATTCGCGGCAGATGTCGGCAAAGCGTTCGATCTCGCCGGTGCTCGCAGCGGTGAGGAAAACGCGTCCACCGGAAGCAAGCTGCGATTTGATGTCGCCCATACAAGCGACGACATCACCGTGAAAGCGCGCGCTGGGCCGCGAGGAGAGTTCAAATTGTGGCGCTGCGCCAATGGAGAGAGCGAGCTGTTCAAGATGAATTTGCGAGGTCTTTGCGAGTGCGGCGGCAAATTGTTCTTCAGACCAAAAATAGTGCGAAGCGGAAGGCGAATTGGCGCGGCCATGGCGCTCGTAGTTTTCGGTGGCGGCGGCGAGATGCTGCGCGGCAGCTTCGCGCAAAGTTTGTGGCTCGTCGAGGAAAACGATGGGGCGCAAGGAGCTTTCAGATAGCTCGAAGAGAGAGCTGGGACCGGGTTGGCTCGGTGGCCCGAAAAAGGAATAAGTTTCCCACACAGCGGAATCGGCCGTGTCTAGTTTTTCAGGCGGAGGAACAGCCCATTCCGTGAGCGGCAAAACGGTGGTGCGATTCACCGGAGCGATGGAGCGTTGCGTGCGCGGATCGAATTCGCGGACGGACTCGACGGTGTCGCCAAGTAATTCAATGCGGACAGGGCGGAGCGCCTCGGGTGAGAAAATATCGATGATGCCGCCGCGAACGGCAAATTGCCCGGGGAGCTCGACCATTTCCGTGCGCGTGTAACCCACTGAGCCAAGATGCGTAACGAGCTCTTCGTGGGGGATTTCGGTGTCTTTGGCGAGCGTGCGCGTGAGATAGAGATATGCCGCGGGATCCTGATAGCGCCATAGCGCGGCGGCAATGGGCGCGATCGCGAGCGAGATTTGGCCATCCACAAGGCGAAAGAGCGTGGCCGCGCGGCGTTCGAGAATGTCCGCGTGCGGAGCCTGCGATTCCCACGGAAGCCGGTCAAAAGCAGGAAGAGTGGCGACGCTGCCGGCGGCTCCAGGAAATACGCTGTCGAAAAAACGAAGCGTCTCCGCCAGCGATTCAGCGCGGCGATTCGAGGCGGTGACGAAAAACGCCGGCCGGCGCAGTTCGTGTGCCAGATAGGCAGCGACCAGAGCTTTGGCGACGTCGTGGAGGCCAGTAATCGAGACATGGCTTGCGCCGGCGCGCAATTCGCCGAGCGCGCCTTCCATCGCGGCATGGCGAAGCAAAGCCTCCAATCTCTCGCGGACGGCAGGAAGTATCATGCGTGAGTGTCAGGATTCCAGGCGCGAAGCGCGCGCTTCTTTGCTTTGAGGCTCCTTACCGGAGCCTTCGGACTGAGGCTTCTCCGCGAAGCCTTCTCGAATCTTCTTCAGTATGGCAGAGGTCGAGTAGCCGGGCACGAGCGGAACGGAGACAACGCGCCCGCCCGTCGCTTCGACTTCCTCGCGGCCGACTATCTGATCGCCGGGCCAATCGCTGCCTTTTACAAGAACGTCGGGAAGCAAACGTGAAATCACTTCCCGCGGCGTCAACTCGCCGAAAACAATCACGGCGTCGACAGATTCGAGAGCGGCGAGGATTTCCGCACGCTCCAGCTCCGGAATGACCGGACGGCCCGGACCTTTCAACTGGCGCACGCTGGCGTCGCTATTCAGCCCTACAATCAGCACATCGCCGAGTTCGCGCGCAAGCTCCAGTGCGCGAATGTGGCCCGGATGGAGCAGGTCAAAGCAGCCATTGCTGAAAACCACGCGGCGGCCATTGCGTTTCTCGCGGCCAAACCGCAGAATCGCTTCGTCTAATGTGAGAATTGCCGGATGCAAAGGAGCTCCATGCCAGCGCACAGGAAAATTCCAGCGACGGCAACCAAAAATGTAGTCTATCACGCAGGGGTGCGGCGGCAGCTACAGGCCCGCCTCGATCGATGAAATCAAAGAAAACGTCAAGGGCAATCGCGAGCATTCTGCTTTGTGGACTAGGCGCGTGGCTTTCGCTTTCGTCTCCCTATCGCGAGAAAACGTATTTGGTGAACACGGGCACGTGCAAGCTGGAAACGACTGCGATCGAGAAACGCGAAACGATGACGCAGGGCACGGTTGTCCTGTTTCACGGGATTTGCGCCAACAAAAGAATCATGTCTTACCTTGCGCGCGGATTTGCGGAACAAAACCTGCGAGTGTACGTCCCCGATTTTCCAGGGCATGGGCACTCCGCCGGGCCATTCTCTGTGGAACGGTCCGAGGAGTGTGGAGAAGCACTCGTTCGGAAATTGCTGGCGAGCGGGTTGGCAGACCCAAACCGGATGATCCTTGTGGGCCATTCGATGGGCGGGGCCATCGCGCTGCGCGTGGGTGCGCGCGTCCCCGTAGCAGGAGTCGTCGCCCCTTCTCCCGCGCCGATGAAGGCGGCGCATGGCGTCAGCCCCGAAATGCTGCTGTTTAAGGATGTCGGGCCATTGCCAAAGCATTTCTTGGTCATTAGCGGCACGTTTGAGCCCGAGGGCATGCGCGGAAACGCGGCGGATCTGGTTTCTTCGCGCCCCGATGGCACAGCGCGGTACATCGAAATTCCCCGCGTCTCGCACGTGAGCATGATCTTCAGCTCAACGGTGTTGCACGCGGCTCAGGACTGGACCCGGCAAACGCTCCAAGTGACCAGCGTGGGTGGCACGCCGTCTCTGCGGCAGCTTTATGGCGCAATCGCGGGCTTAGCTGGACTGCTTCTGCTGGCAAATCCGTTTCTGCGCGAAATAACGGGAAAGAAAGAGGGCCAGCGGCAAGGCGACGCTGGGACTCCCGTCCCGTTAGGCCGGATGCTTGTGGTTTTCGCGGGAGCGGCGCTCTTGGCAGTCAGTCTGCTACATTTTTGGAAGCCGGTACCACTGGTGCGTGTGTTTCAAGGCGATTATCTGGCGACATTTTTCTTGCTCGCGGGCACGCTACTGCTTTTCTCGCGCTGGAAAGCGCTGTGGGAACAACTCCCGCGAAAATCAAGCGGCGCGCTGGGAGCCGTAGTTGGAGCACTCATTATCTTCTTGTTGTTCACCGCGTGGTTTGAATTATCGCTCTATGAAGCCTGGCTGACGCTGGCAAAGTGGGCGCGCTTCCCTTTTCTCTTCGTGATGTTGCTGCCCTATCATTTCGCGGAAGAGATTTTTCTCGGGCCGGTTGCGAACCGCAAAGGCTGGCGCCGGCTGGCAGCGGCATTTTCGCTTCGAATCGTGGCCTGGGCCGCGCTTACGCTCGGTCTGTTCTACCTTCATAGCGGAGAAATCCTGTTGGCGCTGTTGGCTCCCTATTTTGTCCTGGTGATGTTGCTGCAACGGAGGGGGATGGACATCGTTCGGGAGGAAACCGGATCGGCTGCTGCTACAGCGGTATTCGGTGCTATACTCCTCGCTGGATTCTGCCTGGTGATCTTCCCCATCACCTGAGGAATATTTCCCGATGGCGTCTGACCGAAGATACGCACTGCGGGCGGTCGCGCGTCCGGTGGCGGATTGAGGGCCGCGGCGAGAAACAACGATGGCTGAGATTGCGATTATCGGCGGCGGACCCTCCGGCGCAATGTGCGGCGAGCAACTCGCGCGCGCGGGACACAAAGTCAATCTCTTTGACGAGCACCTGGCTTGGGAAAAGCCGTGCGGAGGCGGGCTGACGCACAAAGCGATTCAGTGCTTCCCTTTCCTCCTCGAAAACTCTTATCCGAAAAAACTCGTAAATTCGGTGGAACTGATCAGCAGCCAGGATCATCACGCGACGCTGGAGATGCCCCAACCCATCGTGATTTATTCGCGGACCGTGCTCAACGGTTTGCTGCTGGATCGGGCCAGGGACGCCGGCTGCCATTTGCAGCGCTCGCGCGTAATGAGCGTGGATACCGAGCAGACGAAGCCGCGCTACTGCGTGGAAGGCGAGTGGCGCGAAGCCGATTTCCTGGTGGTGGCGGCGGGGGCACGAAACCAATTGCTTCCGGAGACGCGCCCGCTGCAGCGCGACGAACTGGAAATGACGCAAGGATACTTCGTCCCGCAAAACGCCGATTCCATCACTATCAAGTTCCTGCCGCACTTTGAGGGCTATATCTGGTCGTTCCCCCGCAGCGACCATCTCTCGGTTGGGATTTGCGGCAGCATGGCCTCGCATACCAGCGCGGAGCTGCGTGGACATTTGCACACATTTGTCGAGAAGCACGCGATCAAAACAGAGAACGCCAAGTTTTACAGCCACGTGCTGCCCTCGCCGCAGGTGCGCACGCTTTCCGAACGCACCGTGGTGGGAAAAAACTGGGCCCTGGTCGGCGATGCCGCGGCGTGGGTGGATCCACTAACGGGCGAAGGGCTCTTTTATGCGATTCGCTCCGGCGAATTGCTCGGGCGCTCGCTGGCGGAAGGCTGCCCGGAAAAATATCCTGCTTGGATCAAGGCGGCGTTTTCCTCCGAATTGGAATTTGCCGCGCGCATCGTGCGGCGGTTTTATCGCGGTTCGTTTCTCGGAAGCGCGGTGACCACGCGGATGGTGCAATTCATCCGCCGCAGCCCGGTGTTTCGCCAGCTCATGAGCGACCTGTTCAGCGGAGCGCAGGACTATTCCGGTTTGAAAAAGCGGCTGTGGGGCCAGCTGGGCATCACCATCAGCGATTTCATCTCCACTGTCCTGAATCTGGACCGCCCCGCCGGCGCGCGCGTTGGCCACACCAGCGCCTCCGGCGACTAGTTGGAGCTTTTGCTTTTCCTCCTCTTTGTGATGTAGTTGAGCGGCGCTTGGCCGCATCGAATAACCAGCGCGAGGCTTGTCCGACCATTCATGGCCGCCGAACCGAACGAAAAACTCTCCCCGAAGAGTGCTAAGCGCAAAAACGCCTGGAAGAATCTTCCCGACGTTTGGGCGCTAATCAAGCCGCGGCGCGGGCTGCTGGCGCTCGGCTTCGCGCTCATGGCCGTCAACCGCGTTTCCGGCCTGGTGCTGCCAGCTTCGACGAAATACTTTGTCGACAACGTCGTCCTGCACCGGCAGATCCATCTGCTGACGCCGCTCGCTCTCGGCGTTCTGGGCGCGACCATCATTCAGGGTCTGACTTCGTTCAGCTTGACCCAGCTGCTTTCCAAATCGGCGCAAAAGATGATCACGGAGATGCGCCGGCAAGTGCAAGCCCACATCGGCCGCTTGCCAATCTCGTTTTATGACACGAACAAGACAGGCGTGCTCGTCTCGCGAATCATGAGCGACGTGGAAGGCATCCGCAATTTGATTGGCACGGGCCTGGTTGAATTCGTGGGCGGATTGATGACCGCGGCCATCGCCCTGGTCTACCTGATTCACACCAGCGTGGTCATGACCTCCGTGGCATTCGCCATCCTGGTGATTTTTGGGCTCGGGATCAGCCAGGCTTTCAAAACCATTCGCCCGATTTTCCGCGCGCGCCCCAAGATCAATGCCGAAGTCACCGGGCGGCTCACCGAATCGCTGAGCGGCGTGCGCGTGGTGAAGGGTTATCACGCTGAGGAGCGCGAGGAAAAAGTCTTCTCTCAGGGCGTGCAACGCTTGTTGGACAATGTGCTCAAGACGCTGACCGCCACCTCGCTGATGAGCCTCTCGGGCGCCATGCTGCTGGGCATCGTGAGCGTGCTCATGATGGAACTGGGCGGCCGCAAGATGCTCGCGGGGACAATGACTCCGGGCCAGTGGTTTGCCTATAGCGCGTTCCTGGCTTTTCTCATTGCACCCGTGTTTCAGATCGTGGCCATCGGAACACAAATCACGGAAGCCATCACCGGCTTGGAGCGCACCCGCGAAATTCTCAGCGAGAAAATGGAAGACGACGCGCCGGGCCGCGCGGTGACCATGGGTCGCGTGAACGGCCTGGTGGAAATGCAACAGGTCAGCTTCGCCTACGAAACGCGCAAGGAAGTGCTGCACGAGATCAGCTTCCAGTCGGAGCCCGGGACAGTAACGGCGCTCGTCGGTCCCTCCGGCGCTGGCAAATCCACCATCATCGGCTTGATTGCTGCGTTCTATGTGCCGACCAGCGGACGCATGTTGGTCGATGGAATGGATTTGTCAAGCGTGAAGCTGAGTTCCTATCGCACGCAACTCGGCGTTGTGCTGCAGGAGACCTTCCTGTTCGACGGAACCATTCGCGAAAACGTGGCGTTTGGCCGCCCGAACGCAACCGAAGAGGAAATCCTCGCCGCCTGCCGCATTGCGCGCGTCGATGAGTTCACCGAGTCTTTCGAGCAAAAATACGACACCGTGGTCGGCGAGCGCGGAGTAAAGCTCTCCGGCGGGCAAAAACAGCG
>Ga0187780_10001438_pt1 | contig 17975 bp, 12 predicted proteins | sample 1015_Q2_SP10_20__FD_132429 | JGI IMG/M metagenome (GOLD analysis project Ga0187780, IMG submission 132429) | Tropical peat soil microbial communities from peatlands in Department of Meta, Colombia - 1015_Q2_SP10_20_MG | ecosystem: Environmental > Terrestrial > Soil > Wetlands > Peat | place...
AGAGATGCCATCCCCGTCCTGCTCGAGGGCCTCCGGAGCCTGGAATACCGGGGTTACGACTCGGCCGGCCTTGCGGTCATCCACCGGAACAGGCTGCAGGTCACCAAGACCGCCGGCCGGGTCCAGGACCTCAGGGACCGGGTCAACGACCGCGCGAAGTCGACGATCGGCATCGGCCACACCAGGTGGGCCACTCACGGGGAGCCGAGCGAAGTCAACGCCCACCCGCACACCGACGCCGACGGCCGCATCGCGGTCGTGCACAACGGCATCATCGAGAACGCCGAGCAGCTCAGGGACGCCCTCACCAGCCGGGGCGTGAAGCTGGCCAGCGACACCGACACCGAGGCGCTGGCTCACCTGATCGCCGCCGAGGCCGCCGATGACGGCCACCCGGCGAGTCCCACCAGCCTGGAGGACGCGGTCCGGCGTGCGCTGCGTCACGTGGAGGGTACCTACGGCCTGGTCGTGCTCGATACCAAGCACCCGGACGAGCTCGTGGTGGCGCGCAACGGCAGCCCCATCGTGCTGGGCATCGGGGAGTCCGAGATGTTCGTGGCCTCCGACGTCGCCGCGCTGGTGCGTTACACCAAGCAGGTGGTGTATCTCGACGACGCCGAGGTGGCCACGGTACGCGCCGCGGACTACCGCACGATGGCGCTCGACGATTCAGCGCGGCGCGCGCCGGACGCCGGCAAGATGCCCACGACGGTGGAGGCCGAGGCCGGTGACTACGAGCTCGGCCCGTACGAGGACTTCATGCGCAAGGAGATCCACGAGCAGCCGGAGGCCCTGCGCCGCGCGCTGCGCGGCCGGCTCGACGACAGGTTCTCCACGGCGAAGCTGGGCGGGATCAACCTGGACGCGCGCCAGCTCAGGTCGATCAGGCAGGTGAAGTTCCTCGGCTGCGGCTCGGCCTACTACGCCGGCCAGATGGGCGCGGTCCTGGTGGAGGAGCTGGCCCGCATCCCGTCGGACGCCGAGCCGGCCTCGGAGTTCAGGTACCGCAACCCGGTAGTGGACCCCGATACGCTCTACGTGGCCGTCAGCCAGTCCGGCGAGACCTTGGACACGCTGATGGCGGTCCAGGAGCTGCGGCGCAAGGGCGGCCAGGTCATCGGCGCGGTCAACGTGGTCGGCAGCGCGATCGGGCGCGAGTGCGGCAGCGGCGTCTTCCTGCACGCGGGCCCGGAGGTCGCGGTCGCGTCCACCAAGGCGCTGACCAACATGGCGGCCTCGTTCGCCATGCTCGCGCTGCTGCTCGGCCGGGTCCGCGACATGTCCTCGGCCTCGGGCCAGCGGATCGTGGCCGGGCTGCGCGCGCTGCCCGGGCAGATCGAGGAGATCCTGGAAGACGAGGACCAGATCGCCGAGATCGCCCGGCGGTTCGCCGCCGCCGAGCACATGTTCTTCATCGGCCGCGTCCGCGGCTGGCCGGTGGCCCGCGAGGGAGCGCAGAAGCTCAAGGAGATCTCTTACGTGCACGCCGAGGCCTACCAGGCGTCCGAGCTGAAGCACGGCCCGCTCGCCCTGATCAATTCCTCGATGCCCAGCGCGGTCATCGTGCCCGCCGATGAGCTGCTGTCGAAGAACATCTCCACGATCGAGCAGATCAAGGCCCGCGGCGGGCCGGTCATCGCGGTCACCAGCGCCGAGCTGCCCGCGTCTCTCGCGGACGCGGTCATCCGCATCCCCCGCGGCGAACCCGAACTGGAACCCCTGCTGCTCACTGTGCCGCTGCAGATCCTGGCCTACCACATTGCCGCGAAGCTGGGCCGGGATATCGATAAGCCCCGCAACCTGGCCAAGAGCGTCACGGTCGAATAGCGACGCTGATTACGCCCAGACGGAGCGAAGCTCCGACCGGCTGGCGAATCCGGGCCTTGCGTCCAGATGAGCGGCCGGTGTCACGGCGAGAAGTGCAGCGGGGCGCGAAGCGCAGCGGGGGTTCCGGGGGTCGTCCCCCCGGGCCAACTCAGTGCAGCGGCTGCCAGTCCTCAAGTGGTCCGGGCACGCCCGGCAGCGGCTGCTCGCACCAGACGACCTTGCCGGTCGGCGTGCGCCGCGCGCCCCAGCGCTTGGAGAGCTGGCGGACCACCTGCAGGCCACGGCCGTTCTCGTCGTTGCCGTTGGCCTGGCAGAGCCGCGGCAGCGCCGCCGAATTGTCGAGCACCTCGCAGACCAGCGCCTTCTCGTTGACCAGCCGCAACGTGACGTCCCCGCGCGAGTACTTCACCGCGTTGGTCACCAGCTCAGAGACCAGCAGTTCGGTCGTGGGGATCATGTCTTCCAGCCCCCAGCGCTTCATCGGCTCGGTGAGCACCGAACGCGCCTCCCGCACGGAGGTCAGCTTGGGCGAGAGCGTCCACGTGGCGTAGTTGTCCTCGGGCAGCCGCCGCAGCCGCGCGATGAGCACCGCGATGTCGTCGCGCTGATGGTCGGAGTACACCCCGTCCAGGGTGGCCTTGCACAGGTCCTCAAGCGGCCGGGTCGGGGAGCCGGGACCGAAGATGCCGCGCAGCCTGGCCAGCCCGTCGCTGATATCCTGGCCCTTGTTCTCCACCAGGCCGTCGGTGTACAAGACGAACAGGCTGCCGTCCTCCACCTTGAACTGGCGGCTCTCCACCTCGCCGTCGCCGACGCCGAGCGGCGGGGCGGGAGGGACGTCCAGCAGCTCGTTGCTGCCATCCGGGTGCACGAGCAACGGCGGCAGGTGCCCGGCGACGGCGACTTCGCAGTCGCCGGCCACCGCGTCGAAGACGGCGTAGGCGCACGTCGCGAAGTGCGGCTCGCGCTCACCGAGGGTGTGCATGAGCTCGTCGAGCTGCTGCAGCGATTCGGCAGGCGGCAGCTCGAGCATGGCCAGGGTGTGGATGGCCGTGCGCAGCCGGCCCATGGTGACGGCGGCGCGGACCCCGTGCCCGGCCACGTCGCCGACCACGAGCGCAACGCGGCCTCCGGGTAGCGCGATGGATTCGTACCAGTCGCCGCCGACCTCGATGAGCTTGCTGCCGGGCAGGTAGCGGTGCCTGACCTCGACCGAGGACGGGGCGGAGAGCCCGGTCGGGAGCATGCTCCGCTGCAGGGTCAGCGCGGTGGCGTGCTCGCGGCTGTAGCGGCGGGCGTTATCGATGAAGACGGCGGCGCGGGCGGCGAAGTCCATCCCGATTTCGATGTCGTAGGCGTCGAACCGGCGGAACCCCGCCTGCCTGGTGCAGGCGAAGAACCCCAGCATGGTGCCGCGCGCGACCAGCGGCAGCATCAGCATGGAGGCCCCCGACAGCAGCCTGCCCACCGGCCTGCGCCGCCAGGCCTTGGCGATCTTCGTCGCCTGGCTCTCGCTGATGGTCGCGTCGAGCACGGGCTTGGCCGTGTCCATGCAGTTGAAGTACGGCGTCTGCGCCGGGTAGCGCAGGATCTCGCCGGTGGGGAACGCCGCCTCCCAGGCGGGATCCTTCTGGTCGTGGGAGAGCGCGATCCGCCGCAACGGCAGCGAGCCGTCGGGTCCGTGCGCCGGCAGCTCGTCGTTGCCGATCAGGCTTTCCAGCAACAGCAGCTCGCCTGCGTTGCCGAAATGCGGGACGAGCGCGTCCATCAGTTCGCGCGCCAGGTGGTCGATGTCGAGCGTGTCGCCGATCCGGGTGAAGGTGTCATCCAGCATCTGCTTGCGCATGAGCGCGGGGTCGACGAACCGCTCGGCGCCCGGTGCGGGAATGCGGAGCAGGGCGAGGGCGGCCAGGCTGGTGCCGCCCGCTCGCATCGGGTGGACGGTCACCACCGCCTCGGCCGGATGGCCGTCGCGGGTTTCGATCGTGAGCATCGCGCTGCCCTCGCGATCGGAACGGATCGCTTCGAGCAGCCCGCTCACCGCGGCGATGCCGTCGGCGGGGCGGGCGGACGGCGAGTTCGGCTGCCCGCTGGCCACCGTCAGGTCGGTCAGCTGAGCACCGAGCAGCTCGTCCGGCTCGCGCGCGAGGATCAGTGGCGCGTTGCGATCGTGCTGCACGATGCGCCCGTCGTAATCGATGCCGAGGATCAGGGTGCGCACCGACGAGGACAGCGTCGGCCAGGTGCTCTCGGCGGAGGCCGCCGCGGCGCCGGTTGTCCCGGCCTCCGGGGCGTCGGCGCCGTCCTGAGCTCCGCGGCCTGGCCTGGTCCCGTTGCCCGGGGTTCCGCCGGGCCGTGGTGCCGGGGCGCGGTTCAGCGGGGCAGTGCTCTCGGACGCGCTGCTCCCGAGAGCGCTGCCCTTGGCCGACGGGCCGGATGTCATGGGCCGTCTCCTGATGGCATCGCTGGCTGCGCTCCTGTCAATTATGGGCCACGGACGGCAGGTTCAGGCAGGAGTTCCGATGACTCACCTTTATCCCGATAAGTAACATATGCCCGATTAATGCAATTTCCGGAAGAGTGTGCGGCCGACCGGGGAAGCTCTTAGCTGAGGCGGGCCACGGCCAGGGCGGCGGCCAGTAGGATGATAGCCCACGAGGTGGCCCGCAGGGCCTGCTCCAGCGTCGTGATCAGAGCACCGGCGGTGACGGGAGTGGTGCGGCCGTCGGCGAAGGTGATGCTCCCCTCGACGTGCACCGCCCGGCGGCGGATGTTCCGGGCCGGGGTGCTCAGCCGGCGCTGGGCCGTCGAAAGGGCGTATGCGCCGACCGCGGCCAGCACCGGGGCGGCTGCCAGCGAGCCGGTCTGCGCCACGTAGCCGGTCAGCACCGGGAACGATCCCCAGGCGACGGCGAACCCGGCATCGGTGTGCATCACGCCGCCGAACAGCTCCGCGTTGTACGCGATCACCAAGACGGGGCCGACCACCATGAACGGGATCAGGGTCCAGCCGACCCGGGCTACGCCGGCCACCCCCAGGGCCAGCGCCCCGGCCAGGCCCGCGACCACCACCATGACCAGGACCGGCGAAGGGATCCGGGTCCGCAGCGGACGGTCGCGGAGCTCGTCGAGCGCATGCGCGGCGAGCCCCACCGCGAGGAAGAACGCGAGCACGGCCGCGATCAGGCGGCTGGCCTGCACCCGCGGCGCGAGCGCGGCGCCGATGACGACATAGGACAGATGCCACGCCGTGTACGGCGGGTGCAGCAGCGTCCACCAGTCCCGCCATCCGCCCGGCCGGGCGGCGTAGTACGCCGGCGGTGTCTCCCCGCTCACCGGTGAGCTCCCTGGCCTGCGCCACCTCCCCGGCGGGTGCCCCACATGACCAGGCCGCCGCCGAGGCTCATGACCCGGGTGCCCACATTGGTCAGGCCCGCCTTCTGCCAGGCCTGGACCGTCCAGGAGACCGGGTACCTGCGGTAGTGAGCGGAGATGTTCGGGCCGAGGAAGCGCCCCACCCGGAACCACTCCGGCCCGCCGAGCAGCAGGCCGCCGGCCGGCAGCGCCAGCCTCGTGTAGGCCCACCAGGCCGGCCGCCAGAAGGTGCCCGCCGGCACGCAGAACTCCAGGCTGGCCATGGTGCCGCCGGGCTTGAGGACGCGGGCCAGCTCGGTCAGCGTGGCCTGCGGATCCTGGACGTACCTGAGCAGGTAGGTGAACGTCAGCGCGTCGAAGTAGCCGTCGGGGAAGGGCAGCTGCTCGGCTCGTCCGGCCACCAGCGTCACCCGGCTGCCCATCCCGGCCGCCGTCACCCGCCGCCGCCCTTGCCGCAGCATCTCCTCGGTCAGGTCCACGCCTATGACCCTGACCTCGCGGTGGGCCGGCCGGTGCCGTCCATCCGGCACCCCGTCCGGCACCCCGTCCGGCACCCCGTCCGGCACTCCGTCGCGCGGCGCCGCCAGCTGCAGCGCGACCCCCGCGGTGCCCGACGCGACGTCGAGGATCACGCCGTCCACCGGGAGGACGCAGCCGACCATGGCCGACCGCCACCGTCCGTTCTGGCCGAAGGAGAGAACCTCGGCGAGCCGGTCGTACTTGGTCGGCAACGGAGCGAACAGGTCGCGCGCGAAGCGGTTTGGACCCGAAAAGTCGGCGGGCATGGGAACCTCTCCGGCGTGGCACGGCTGGGGAAGGGAACGGTGCCTGCTTACCCACGGTACGCCGCCGGTATGCGTGGGGCGGATGTTGACGTGCGGGCCTGCTCAATCCGGGGGCAGCGCGGGCCTGCTCAATCCGGGGCAGCGCGGGCCTGCTCAATCCGGGGGCAGCGCGGCCCTGATCCGTTCGGCGTAGTCCTCGGCCTGGGCCGCGTCCTGGTAGGGATGCCGGGGGCCCAGCCAGAACCGAAGCCCGTCTTTGTTGTTCCTGGGGATCACGTGCAGGTGCAGGTGGGGCACTGACTGGCTGACCACGTTGTTGACCAGGATCATCGAGCCGCCGGCGCCGAGGCCGTCCTCGACCGCGCGCTCGAGCCGCTGGGCGGTGCGGAAGAACTCCGGCCCCTGGTCGGGCGGCAGGTCGCTGAGCAGCCGGACGTGCGACTTGGGCGCGAGCAGGGTATGACCGCGGAACAGCGGCCGGTGATCGAGGAAGGCGATCAGCCGTTCCGTCTCGAGGATGATCACAGACTTCTCATCGCCGCGGATGATGGCGCAGAAGGAACAGGTTGCTGGCATCAGGCGCGAGCCTATCGCGGGCCGCGGTGATCACTCCCAGCGCAGCGGCAACCTGGTGCGGGCCTCGGCCGACTCCCCGGTGGCGACCACCTCGATCCAGGCGGTGGCGTGGCTCAGCGGCGGCACCACCTCCATGCGCATCGCGACCTCGCCCTTCATCTCGCTCCGCCCGCGGGTGAGGGTGACGTGCCAGTTTCCGTCGCTGTCGCGTATCCAGATCGTCGGCCACAAGTACAGCTCATTCGGCTGGTAGCTCACGTGGCACCGAGGGCCGCTGGCGTGCATGTGCAAGACGGTGCCGCCCAGGCGGTTGTGCAGGCCGAGGATCGCGAGCCTGATCCCGTCCACGGCGGGAAAGGCAACGGCCGCGGCCGCGCAGCCGTCGCGTGCCGGTGCCGCCCTGGTCTTGCCGCGGTAGTGCGCCAGTACGCTCAGCCACGGTTCGGGCAGGTCGCGGGCGGGCGGCGCGGTGATGCCGGGGCCGCCCGCGCGCAGGCTCGAGTACAGCGCGGCGAGCTGCCCGGGAACACGGCTGAACCGGGACAGGGCGCCGACCGCCTGCAGCGCCGCGATGACGTCACCGTCGGTCACCCCGGTGGCCGGGCCGGGCCGCGGCGCGGCCAGGTCGGCGTCCGGCGGGCCGACCGGCGGCGCCGCGAGCAGCCGGGTCGCAATGGCGTGCAGCAGGTGCTCGCCGGGGCTGAGCGTGGCCGCGCTGACCGTCACCGTGGCCTCCTCCGGCGAGCTCAGGTCGACGCGCACCGGCGACTCGCCGAGGGTGGTGGTCAGGTCCAGCCACCGGGGGTCATACGGCGGGTCGGGGTGCAGCATGAGGGTCCACCCGTCGGGGCCGCCGCCGAGATCGCGGACCGTCGTCCGATAGCTGCTCCCCCGATCGTCCGTGGCGGTGATCTGCTCCAGACGGGACACCCCGGGCCAAGGCTGGATCGGCGGCATACCGGGCCTGGCCGCGGCCGGCGTGATCCGGCCGGGCCCCGGCGACCCTGGCGGCCCCGGCGAGGTGGCCGGGCCAACAGGCCGCGCGAACAGGCTGAATTGCGGGCCGGATGACGTCTGCGCGTACGACAGCAAGTACAGCTCGCCGCGGACATTCTCGCCGCTGACCGGGATCGCCTGCCCCAGCCGGACGACCCGGCCGGACCCGGGTCCCGCCCGCGGCGCGCGCGCTGGACCGGCGGAGCCCCGCGGGCCTGACCTCGCTGGCCAGCCAGCCGCCGACGGCCGGGAGACCATCACCGGGACCGGCCGCGGCGGCGCGGAGCGCAGCGGCCGGCCAAGCCGCAGGCGCACCCCGGGTGGCCGCAGCAACGATCCGGGACCGGGGCGGTCGCGGGAACCAGCCCGCCGGACGGCCAGGGCCAGCTCGAAGTCGCCCAGGATCTGGTCAGCGACCTCATCGCGGAGCGCGTGCACGGCGGTCAGTGCCTGGGCGATCCTGGCCATCCGGGCGGTGTGGCCGGCCTGCGCAGCGCTGTCCGCGGAACGAGCGCCGGCCCGGCGCAGCTCTGCCTCGGCCGCGAGCCGCAGGTAGGTTTCCCCGCGGTCGCCGTTCATGTCCTCGGGCCGCGGTCAGGAGGCTGCCAGTTCCAGGGCCGCGCCTGGGCCTCGTCTGGCCCGCCGTCGGCCACCTGGTGCACGCCCAGTTCCGCCGGACCCCAGTGCCCGGCCAGTCGGCCGCGCGTCGGCCCCGTCATGGCGCCCAGTTACTGGCTGAGCACGGTGTTGTGGCCGACCGCGGTGATCTGGATGCCCTGCTGGGTGACGCTCACGCTCTGGATCGTCACTCCCGCCGGGAGCTTCGGGAGGGTGATGTTGAAGTTCGCCAGCGAGCCGAGGACCGAAGTCGGTATCCCGCCGAAGTCCGTCACGTGCACGTTGATCTCGTTCGGCCCTGTCTGGGTGATCTGGGCGGTGGCCGAGGCGCTGAGCGGGCCGAGGCTGACCGTCGCCTTGATCTGGTTCGGGCCATTGCTGGTTAGCGCGATGCCCTGCGGGATGCCGCCCGCGTTCGCCAGCGCCGTGAACGTGATCAGCGCCGTGGCGTTGAATTGATCGACCGTCGCGCTGTTGGCGCCGTGAATATGCATTCCGTGCAGCGTGCCGTTCAGGCTGGCGATTTCGAGCAGACCCGAACCGGCATCACTTGCCGTTATTCCCTCATTACTCGCGGTAATATTCACGGTTTTGAAATCGCGGGCGATGAGCTGGGTCCAGAACGGGAACCCCTCGATGGTCACCTTCGGCTTGCCAGAAAGGCCCAGCGACGACTGGACCTGGCTGGCCATCCGGTTCTCGGTGTACGCCTTGGCCACGAAGTCGCTGACCACCAGCAGCACGAGGATCACGAGAACCGTGATCAGGGCGATGAGCGGCCCTCTCCGGCGCCGCCTGCGGCCCGTCGGGGCCGGCTCCTGGGGTCCCGTCCGCTCCCACCACTCGGGCAGGGGCCGGGTGGGATCGGAGGTCATGGCACACCTGCCAGCGCCCCGGTCATGGTAGCCAATTCCTCACGATCCGTATCCACGACGATCATTCTGCCCACCCTCGTGGTGTCATTCAGTAATGGTAGATGGCGTTGAGTCACATGCCATCGAGCCGGCGTATGGCTCGGTGAATATGCCGGACGCTCCAGTATCAAGGGTGTCCGTGACCCAATATGCCAAAACGCGCCGTCAAGCTGAATGGTTCAGCCGATTCCCGTTTACGGCCAGCGGCTCTACACTCTGAGGCATGCCACCCGAGCACTCCGATTGGCCCGGCCAGCAGCCACCGCGGGCCGGGCCAGCCCCCGGCGGGCTCGCGCCGGCCGGGCTGGCCGAGGCCGCGCCATCCCAGGCCGGATCCGCCGCACCCGCCCTGTTGGTACGGACCCGGCGCTCGGATCACACGCTGGACGGCGGGACCACCTACCGCGTCGGCCGGGACCCGAAGTCGGACATCGTGGTGGCCGACACGCGGGTCTCGTGGCGGCACGCGGTGATCCGGGTTGAGGGTGACCGGTGGGTGCTGGAGGACGCCGGCAGCACCAACGGGACGTTCCTCGGGCTGGAGCGGGTGGAGCGCGTCGCGATCGTGGCCGATTGCGTGGTGCGGCTGGGCAACCCGGAGGACGGGCCGGTGCTGCGCTGCATGCCCCAGGCGGCGGCCGCGCCGGGTGGACTCCGGGAGCGGCCGGCGCCGGCCGGGCCGCCGGCCTCCGGCGAGGCCTTCCCCGGACCGCCCACGCCGGCCGATTCGGCCCGCCCGGCCGAATCGGCCCTGCCCGCCTGGGCCGCCCCCGCCGGACCCGCCAGACCCGGCGGCGCCGCTCCGCCGCGCGAGCCGGTCGTACCCGCCGAGCGGGACCTGAGGACTCCGATGGTCCCCAGGGCTCCGCAGCCCGCCCGCGAGGCCGCTGCGGGCGCCGCGGCGGGTGCCGCCCCGCCCCAGGCCGCCGCGGGTGCCGCCGCCGCGCCGGGTGCCGCTGCCGCCGCCGGTGCCGTCGCGCGCGACCTGCTGCCGAGCGTCGACCGCCGCCCGACGGCGCGGATGCCGCTGCCCGCCAAGGCCATGCGTATCGGCCGCGTTCCCGATAACGACCTGGTCATTCCGGACCTCGACGTCTCCCGGCATCACGCCGAATTGCGCAAGTCGCCCACCGGCATCTACGAGATCATCGACCTCAACAGTCACAACGGCACCTACGTCAACGGCCAGCGGGTGTCCTCCGCGGTGCTGAGCGAGGCGGACCTCGTCAGCATCGGGCGTTCGACGTTCCGTCTCGCGGGCGGCGAGCTGAGGCAGTTCGTTGACGACGGCGAGGTCACCTTCAAGGCCGAAGACCTGGTGGTGCGGGTATCCGGCGGTAAGGTCCTGCTCGATCACGTGACGTTCCCGATCCCGGAGAAGTGCCTGCTCGCGGTCATCGGCCCGAGCGGCGCGGGCAAGTCGACGCTGCTCGGCGCGCTGACCGGGATGCGCCCGGCGGACACCGGCACCGTGCTCTACGACAACCGGGATCTCTACCGTAACTACGCCGAGCTCAGGTACCGCATCGGCCTGGTCCCGCAGCAAAGCGTCCTGCATACCCAGCTCACCGCCCGCCGTGCGCTGCAGTACACCGCCGAGCTCCGCTTCCCGGCGGACACCGGCGCCGCCGAGCGCGACGGCCGGGTCGACGAGGTGATAGGCGAGCTCGACCTGACCAAGCACGCGCAGACCCGCGCCGAGCGGCTGTCCGGCGGGCAGCTCAAGCGGGTCAACGTGGCGCAGGAGCTGCTGACCAAGCCGTCCTTGCTGTTCCTGGACGAGCCGACCTCCGGGCTCGACCCCAACCTGGACAAGCAGGTCATGGAGCAGATGCGGGACCTGGCCCACGACGGCAGGACGGTCATCGTGGTCACGCACAGCGTGGCGCACCTCGACATGTGCGACCGGCTGCTGGTGCTGTTCCCCGGCGGGAAGGTCGCCTTCTACGGGCCGCCCGCCGAAGGGCTCAGCTACTTCGGCCTGCCCGGCTGGGCCGACGTGTTCGAGGCCTTCGAGCGCTACCCCGACCGCGACTGGGCCGGCGAGTTCAAGGCCTCGCCCGCCTACGCCAGATACGTGCAGGGCCAGCAGAAGGTGGCCGCCAGGCCCAACGACCAGAAGGTGCCGGAACCGCAGCCGATGCGGCGCGGCGCGCTGCGGCAGATGAGCACGCTGACCCGCCGGTACCTGCGGGTGATCGCGTCGGATCGCGGCTACCTGACGTTCATGGGCCTGCTGCCCGTCATCCTCGGCGTCCTGATCCATCTGGTGGGGACGAGCCAGGGCCTGGCCGGCCCGCCTCATACCAACCAGAACGCGCAGGAAACGCTGCTGCTGCTGGTCATCTGCGCCTGCCTGTCCGGCGCCGCCAGTTCGATCAGGGAACTGGTCAAGGAGCGCGACATCTACATCAGGGAACGGGCCGCGGGCCTGTCCTCGGGCGCCTACCTGTGGTCCAAGCTGCTGGTGCTCGGCGTCATCAGCATCGTGCAGTCATTCGTCCTGGTGCTGCTCGGGCTGGGCGGGCGGCCGCTCCCGCCGACCGGCTCCTTCCTGACTCACGTCCCGCTGGTTGAGCTGCTGCTCGGCGTCGCCGCGCTCGCCGTCGCCTCGATGTGCCTGGGCCTGCTGGTGTCCTCCCTGGTCAGCACCTCGGAGAAGGCGATGCCGTTCCTGGTGCTGCTGACCATGGTCCAGGTCATCCTGTCCGGCGGCGTGCTGTCGCTGAGCGGGAAGGCCGGGCTCACGCAGCTGGCCTGGCTGGCCCCGGCCCGCTGGGGGTTCGGCGCGGCGGCGTCGACCTCCAACCTCAACGTCATCAACCCGTCCGCGGGCAACTTCACCGATCCGCTCTGGAACCACACCGCGAAGGCCTGGCTCATCGACATGGGCCTCACGATGGGACTGGCGGTCATCTATGCGCTGCTCACCTGGATGAAGCTGCGCCGCATCGGCCCGCGCCAACGCCGCTAGCTGCCGAGCCCGGCACGTCGCCGCGGTTCCGGCCTGGGACAATGAGCGGTCATGGAGAGCGATGCAGCGTACAGAAGGGTTAAGACGGCGATCTTCGTCGACTTCGACAACATGTTCGGCGGGCTCAAGGCCATGGACGCGAGCGCGGCCGAGTCCTTTGCCACCGATCCCGGGCGGCTCCTGGCCTGGCTCGAAGAAGGCGAAGACCTAGATGGCCGGTTCCGGCGGCGTTTCCTGCTGAAGGCCTGCTATCTCAACCCGGATGTGTTCCGGAAGTACCGCAGCTTCTTTGTCAGCGCGGGATTTCGGGTTATCGACTGTCCGTCCTTGACCCAGAAAGGCAAGAGCGCCGCCGATATCCATCTGGTATTGGATGTCGTGGATACGCTCGAGCACAAGACGCGGTTCGAAGAGTTCATCATCTGCTCCTCGGATGCCGATTTCACGCCGCTGATGGTCAAGTTGCGCGCGCACGACCGGCGTACGGTCATGGTCGCGGCCGGCCCCGCGGCCGGCGCCTATCAGTCCGTCTGCGACGAGGCTGTCCCGCCCATCCAGATCATCGATGCCTTCGCCAAGAAGGAGCCGGTTCTCCTGGCGGACGAAGATCCGCAGCCCGATGCGGCGCCCCCGGACCTGGCCGAACCCGGGCCGGGAGCGGAAGATCCGGCGGCGGCCCTCCCGCAGCAGTCGCTGACTGGCGAGCAGGTCGCGGCGGCCGCCGCGGCGGTCCGCAGCGCGGTCAGCGTGGCTGACGGCGCGCTGCGGGGCCCGGCCGCGGCTTCGGCCGCGATCCACGTGGTGCCGCACATCGCGCACGAGCACTGGGGCAATCCCGATGGCTTCGCCGGGTTCGTGTCTGTTCAGCTGCCAGAGCTGACCGTGATCCGGACCGCGTCCGGCGGGTGGCTGATCGATCCGGCCCGGCATTCCGCGGAAGACTTCCTGGACGAAGACTTTCTCGCCGACGACCTCCCGGCCAAGATCTCGAGGGTGACCAAGGTTCCGCGTCTGAGCAGCGAGCAGTACGCGGCCATGTTCGAGGAGCTGGCTACCTTGAGCGCAGAGCCAGAGCCGCCGTCGCTGAACCGGATGGGTGCCGAGATCCGGGATCGCGCCGCGGCCCGGGGCGTGCCGTTCCCGCGTACCGCGGCCAATTTCGTCATCCAGGGCCTGATCTATGCGGGCGCCGACCCGCGGAACCACGAGCGCGGCGCGAGAGAGCTCGGCGAACGGTGGCGGGACAACGTGCTCGTGCTCTGCGAGCGCGCGGACCTGGAACTCGACGAACCGGGCAAGGCCACGATCGACGAATGGCTGCTCGGCGCATTGCCGCCGTCCGAGGCTAGCGGGCCCTGACCGCGGGCGGCTAACGGCACCGGCTCGGGCGGGACCAGGTCGCCGAGCAGGGCACGCCGCAGCTCGCCGAGCAGCGCCTCGGTGGCCTCCAGCCCGCGGATCAGGAACCTGCCGAACGACCCGTACCGCCGGTCCGCCTCCTCGAAGGCCGTGCCGAGGTAGGTGGGGCTCTGCTCCAGGATCGGCCGAAGCAGCTCGGGATCGGCCACGATCCCGGTCTTGACCAGGTCAAAGCGGAGCTTGGTGTACCCGGTGCGGTGGAAGTCGTTGGACAGCAGGTAGTCCCGCAGCACGACCTCGCGCGACACGCCGAGGACGGTGAGCACGATGGCGGTCATCCACCCGGCCCGGTCCTTCCCGCCCGAGCAGTGGTAGAGCAGCGGCAGCCGTCCGGGCGAGCACAGCACGCGCAGCGCGGTGCCGAACGCCTCCCGCTGCCGCGGGTCCGCCACGAACCCGCGGTTGATCTCGACCATGAGCGAGGCCGCGCGCCCGCCGCCGAGTTCCCTGCGCTGCCGCTCATGGTCACCGCTGGCGATCAGCTCGTAGATCGACCCGAGGTCGCCGCCGCCCACCGGCAGGCCGACGAACTCGACCCCGTAGGGCAGCCGGTCCGGGCCGGTGAGCAGGATCTCACCCGGCGTCCTGAAGTCGATGACGGTGCGCAGCCCGAGCCGATCGAGCCGCTCCACATCCGAGGAGGAGAGCTGGCTGAGCGCGTCGCCGCGGAACAGCCGCCCGCGCATGACCTCGAGCCCGTACATGCTCCGGTAACCACCGATATCCCGCACGTTCACCGCGCCGTCGAGCGCGATATGGCGAGATGGTGCCCACTCTGCGGTCATCGGACCAGGCTCATTACCCACCGCCCATCGTCCCCCGCGGTCATTAGCGTACTCCGATACACCGTCTTACCAGCGTGACCGGCAGCCGGGCGCGGAACGCGAAGACGTGAACGAGCCCGGTGAGCCGGAAGATCTGCGGGATCTTGTCGCCGCCGGGCCCGCATAGGCTGACGAAATGACCGCGCGGACGCGTCAGGCGCGGGATCTGCTGCGGCGGTTCCCGCTGATCGACGGGCACAATGACCTGCCGTGGGCGCTGCGCGAGCGGGCCGGCGGGGACGTGAGCAAGGTGCGGCTGGCCGCGGCGACGGCAGCGACTGCCGCGACCCCGCGCGAGCGCTCACCCGACGAGAGCGCCGAGGTTAACCTGGCCGGACCGGTGACCGGCACGCACACGGATCTGCCGCGGCTCGCGGCCGGCCGGGTGGGAGCCCAGTTCTGGTCGGTCTACGTGCCGTCCTCGCTCGCCGGGGACACCGCGGTCACCACGGTGCTCGAGCAGATCGACCTGGCGCGCCGGATGATCGCGCGGTACCCGCACGCGCTGGAGTTCGCGCTGACCGCCGACGACGTGGAGCGGATCTTCGCCTCTGGCCGGGTGGCGTCGCTGCTCGGCGCCGAAGGCGGCCACGCCATCGCCGGGTCCCTCGGCGTGCTGCGGATGCTGTTCGCGCTCGGCGTCAGGTACCTGACCCTGACCCATAATTCCAACGTCGGCTGGGCCGATTCGGCGACCGACCGGAAGGCGGCGGGCGGGCTGACCGACTTCGGCCGGGACGTGGTCCGCGAGATGCAGCGGATCGGCATGCTGGTCGACCTGTCGCACGTTTCGGTTTCCACAATGAACGATGCCCTGGATCTGGCCCGGGCGCCGGTGATCTTCTCGCACAGCTCGGCCCGCGCGGTCTGCGACAGCCCGCGCAACGTGCCCGACGACGTGCTGGCGCGGCTCGCGGAGGTCGGCGGCGTCTGCATGGTGACGTTCGTGCCCGGTTTCGTCTCCCAGCAGTGCGCCGACTGGCTGGCCGGCCTCAAGGCCGAGGCCTCGCGCCGCGGCCTGGACCCGAGGGACCTCGGCCAGCTGGCCGGCCTTCGGGCCGGATGGGAGGCCGCCCACCCGCCGCCCCGGGCGACGCTGGCCCAGGTCGCGGACCACATCGACCACGTCCGCCAGGTCGCCGGCCTCGAGCACGTGGGCGTCGGCGGCGACTTCGACGGCACCCCCGATGTCACGGTCGGGCTGGAGGACGTGTCCGCCTACCCGGCGCTGTTCGCCGAGCTTATCGGGCGCGGCTGGACCGAGCCCGACTGCGCCGCCCTGGCCGGCGGCAACCTCCTGCGCGCCCTGCGCGAAGCCGAGTCCTGCGCCGTCGGCGCGCCGTCCTGAGCCAGGCCCCGCGCCAGGATCTCAGCCACCCCTAGCCACGCCGGCCGCGTGACCGGAGCATGGATTACGGTTCGCGTTGGCGGCACACCACATCAGCAGGCGGGAGGCTCATCGTGGCCAGGCTCCTCTACATGGCGATCACGTCGCTCGACGGTTACGTGGCCGACGAAAAGGGCAGCTACGACTGGGCCATGCCGGACGACGAGGTGTTCAGCTTCGTCAACGATTTCGAGCGGCCGGTCGGTACCTACCTCTACGGACGCCGGCTGTACGAGGAGATGACGGGCTGGGAAACCGCGCACACCCGCGTCGGCCAGACGCCCCTGGTGCTCGACTTCGCCCGGATATGGCAGGCAGCCGACAAGATCGTGTACTCCAGGTCGCTGCAGACCGTATCCACCGCCAGGACACGGATTGAGCGGAACTTCGACCCTGCAGCCGTCCGGCAGCTGAAGGCGCGCGCGGCACGGGATATCACCGTGGGCGGCTCCACCCTGGCCGGCCAGGCGATCAAGGCTGACCTGGTCGACGAGTGCCACCTGGTCATCTCGCCCGTCGTGGTGGGAGGCGGCAAGAAGGCCCTGCCCGGCGATGTCCGCCTGCAGCTCGAGCTGCTGGACGAACGCCGTTTCGGCAACGGCGTGGTCCACCTCCGCTATCGCACCGTGAGCCCGGCCCTGAGCTGATCATCATCGCGGCTCCGCTGCCTGTCTGGACAGCTCTCCTCCTGCGGCCGCGGCGGCGGCGCTGACCAGGGCAGCGATCGCCGGATCGCTGCGCAGCCTATCCAGGCAGTGGCCGCGGCGCAGCCCGAGGCGGTCGGCCGGGATGCCCAGCTCGGCGCAAATCTTGATGTCCGGCACGGGCGGGTCTTCGATGATCATGGCAAGCAGCTGCCGGCAGCGGAAAGGCAGGCGGCCGAAGGCCTCGCGCAGCGCCGCGTGCCGCTCGAACAGCAACAGCTCCTGCTGGGCTGGCGGGCCGGGAATGCGGTCGACGTCCAGGCTGGGCGCCAGACCCTGCGCCCTGCGGACCTTGCCGGATTCTCGCTGGGTTATCGTGGCCAGCCGGTCGGCCAGCGCCGCGGAATCGCGGACCTGGCCCAGCTGGTCGCTGAGCTGGAGCCAGACGCTCCGGCCGGCCTCGGCGCCGTCCAGCTGGTGGCTGCGGAAGATGGACCATACCAGCGGGGCGTACCGCTCGACGAGGGCGTCCCACGCCTGGCTGTCGCCATTCCTGGCGCGTGCTACCAGGTCATCGCTCATCGGGTGGCGTCCTCCCGGGTCCGTGCGATCCCCGCGACAATCCGGGCCGCGCGGCCTTCCACCCCAGGCCACCACGCCCATGTGGAGTCCGCTTGGCGAGCATGTGGAGATCGTGAGGGCGCATGCCTCAGCTGGCACCACCGGCGGCCGGCGCCGGCCGCCCCGTTCCTGTCCCGGCCGGTGGCAGCGGCGGATGTGCTCAGCCCATGGGCTGGAACCGCGCGGTGAAGTGGCGCAGTCGCCTGGGCTGGGAGACGATTCGCAGGCCCGGCAGATCGCAGGCCCGGTAGGCGACCCGTTCGACGACCTCGATCACGTAGTCCATGTGGCTCTGGGTATAGGTGCGACGGGGAATGGCCAGGCGGACCAGGTCCATCGCCGCCGGGGTCTCGGTGCCGTCGGGATGCAGGCCGAACATCACCGTGCCGATCTCGCAGCTGCGGACCCCGCCTTCGAGGTACAGGGCGCAGGCCAGAGCCTGGCCCGGGTAGGCCAGCGGGTCAATGCGCGGCAGCATCGCCCTGGCGTCGATGAAGACGGCGTGGCCGCCGAACGGCACGACGACCGGGACGCCGGCTTTTTCCAGGGCCTCACCGAGGTACTCGACCGACCGGACCCGGTAGCGCAGGTAGTCATGATCGACGGCCTCGCGCAATCCCTGGGCGATCGCCTCCAGGTCACGCCCGGCCAGGCCACCGTAGGTGGGGAAGCCCTCGGTCAGGATCTGCAGGTTGCGGCACCGCTCGGCGAGCGCGTCGTCGTTCAGCGCGAGCCAGCCGCCGATGTTGGCCAGCGGGTCCTTCTTGGCCGACATGGTCATGCCGTCGGCCAGGGCCGCCATCTGGCGGATGATATCGGCGACCGGGACGTCCCCGTAGCCGGGTTCGCGCGTCCTGATGAACCAGGCGTTCTCTGCAATCCGGCAGGAGTCGAGGAACAGCGGCTTGCCGAACCGGTCGCAGACCGCGCGGACGGCCCGGACGTTGGCCATGCTGACGGGCTGGCCGCCGCCGGAGTTGTTCGTGACGGTCAGCATCACCAGCGGGACAGCGCT
>Ga0187780_10001440_pt1 | contig 17958 bp, 10 predicted proteins | sample 1015_Q2_SP10_20__FD_132429 | JGI IMG/M metagenome (GOLD analysis project Ga0187780, IMG submission 132429) | Tropical peat soil microbial communities from peatlands in Department of Meta, Colombia - 1015_Q2_SP10_20_MG | ecosystem: Environmental > Terrestrial > Soil > Wetlands > Peat | place...
CGTTTGCTGGTTACGATTGTTGGATCTGACACGACTCTTCCTCTGCTTCCTGATGCACGGGTTCTCACTTTCACCATCTCCCTCTCGTTGCTCACGGGAATCCTTTTCGGTCTTATTCCGGCACTGCGCGCTACACGGGTCCAGGTGTCATCGGCGCTAAAGGAATCCGGTCGCTCAACTCCTGCGAAAAGTTCCCGGTTTGGGCTCGCTAAGGCATTAATCGCCGGGCAAGTGGCTCTTTCGCTTCTGGTGCTCTTTGCCGCCAGCCTATTAGTGCGCAGCCTGCAGAAGCTGATGTCGCAGGACTTTGGCTACGATCGCAACCACCTGATCGTTGCTCGCCTCGACCCAACTTCCGCGGGATATGACAGCGAGAGGATGAAGTTGCTCGCCACACGACTCGTGACGGGAGTGGCGAGTATTCCGAGCGTGCATGCGGTCACCTACTCAACAAACGGGTTATTCGCAGGGACTGAATCGGACGACGCAATCATGGTACCCGGCTTCAACGCCAGTCATGAAGATCGCCAGGCAATGGAAGATTACGTCGGGCCAGACTATTTCGGGGCTGTCGGCATCCCTATCCTGGCCGGCAGGGGAATTGAAGCGCAGGATACAGCAACTTCAACCCGCGTTGCGGTTGTTAATGAAGCGATGGTCAAGCATTTTTTTCAGGGGCAGAACCCAATCGGCCGTCAATTCCGGATCGATGACGCGGATTGGCTCGATAAGCCAATTGCAATCGTAGGAATATCTCGCGATGCCAAGGACCATAGCGACGGTATTCGTGAAGCAGTGAAACCGCGGTTTTACATGGCCTTTCAACAGGTACCGCGTCCCGTACAGATTGTGTTAGAGGCCCAAGTTGGAGGCATGCTCTCTACAGCCGTTGCCAATGTTGTGGACCAGATCAAGGCCGTAGACGCGAACGTGCCTATTTCGTTTGCGCAAACACTGGACACTCTGGTGACCGATGCTGCCGGCGACCAGATCGCGCTGGCTAGGCTTTCGGTGTTCTTCGGCATTCTCGCATTGTTGCTGGCGTGTGTTGGCCTGTACGGCGTCATGTCGTACACGGTGGCTGGACGCAGACGTGAGATTGGCGTACGCATGGCCTTGGGTGCTGCACGCGCCGATGTAATCCAAATGCTGCTGCGCGAGGGCATGCTGCTGGTTGCCATCGGAGTGGGGGTGGGCATTCCTGTATCCCTTGCCAGTAGCCGAGTATTGCAGAGCTTCCTGTTTGGGCTTAAAGCAACCGACCCGTTCTCCTTGATTGCGGTCATTTTCCTGCTTTCCATGGTGGCAGCATTAGCGGCGTTCATCCCCGCGCGCCGCGGAAGCAGGATTGATCCGATGGTGTCGCTTCGTTACGAATGAGGTGCAGGAATGGACGTTGTGCTCAACGACTTTCGTTTTGTCCGGAGAATGCCGGCACACCGCGTCGCGCACGTCGATCCAGCGATTGCGCTGCGTTACAAATGAATCAGCTTACTCATAGGAGAGTCATGAAATCAGACCTTGCTCGAATCCTCCTCGGGATCTCTTTGCCGGCCAAAGTGTTTACCGTTCTCAGTGTTATGTTTGGAGTATGCGCCTACGCGCAGAACCTTCTCGATTATTCCAAGCCAAAGTCGTACTTCCCGACGCCCTTTGCGCCATATACCGCGCGGCAGGTCCCGCCTCCTCGATTTGGCAACACGCCTCGTATCGAGACTCTGTTGACAGACGGCAAACTACGCTTGTCATTGACTGACGCGGTCGCACTCGCGCTGGAAAACAATCTCGACCTGGCCATCGCGCGCTTTAACTTATCGATCGCAGATACCGACATTTTGCGGGCCAAATCCGGACAGGCGGTTCGCGGCGTTGATACTGGATTGGTGCAGGGAACTCCCGGGGGCGGGATCGGAGGCTTCGGAACCGGCGCGCCGGGCGGGGGGGCCGGCGGCACCTCAGGAGGTGCAGGTGGCGCGGGCACTGGCGCATCGGGGCTGGTCCAGTCCACGTTGGGTGTGGGCACGCCGATCGATACATTCGATCCCGTGGTGAGTGGAGGACTCACGATTGATCATGCCACCATTCCGGAAGCCAGCAAGGTGCTCTATGGCGTCTCATCGCTTCAGCAGAACGCCGGTGTTGCAAACTTTAATTACACGCAGGGGTTCGCGACCGGCACGCTGATGAGCTTGAATTTCAGCAACGACCGCATCACCAACAATAGCCTGTTCAGCATTCTTTCTCCACAACTGGACAGCGGTTTCCGGCTCACGCTCCGGCAGCATTTGCTTGCTGGATTCGGCTTTGGGCCGAATATGCGGTTCATCCGAATCGCCCGCACCAACCGGGAAATTTCTGATGTAGCATTTCGAGCGCAAGTCATTGCCACGGTTTCACAGATTCAGAACATTTACTGGGACTTGGTGAATGCTTATGAGGACGTTAAGGTGAAGGAACGCTCGCTGGAACTGGCCGAAAAAACGCTTTCCGATGATCGCGAACAGGTACGCATCGGGGCGATCGCTCCGATGGAGGTCATGAAGGCGGAAGGGGCGGAAGCGAACGCGAACCAGGACCTGCTGCTTTCACAAAATGAATTGCAGCTACAAGAGCTGCTGATCAAGAACGCAATTACCCGCGATCTCAGTGATCCGCTTCTGGCTTCCGCCGCGGTGATTCCAACCGATACCATGGATATACCGGAAAAAGAGCCGGTCACGCCGATCCAGGATTTGATCAAGGATGCCGAGCAACATCGGGCGGAACTGGCAGTAGCGCGTATGGACCTGACCAACCGCGATCTCTCGCGCAAGGCCGCCGCCAACGCGATGAAACCACAACTGGATTTTGTCACATGGTACGGGGCCTACGGCTTGGCTGGTTTGCAGAACACCGGCTACGCAGGGCCACCGATTGAGCCGGTGACGCCGTCTGGGTATTCGACTGCATTTACAAGCTTGTTCAAGAACAATTCGCCCGACTATGCCATCGGCTTAAACCTGAGTATTCCGCTGCGAAATCGTGCAGCGCAGGCGGACCAGATCCGCTCGCAGTTGGAATACCGGCAGGCCCAGCTGCATTTGCAGCAACTGCAGAATCAGATCGGCATCGAAGTGCGGAATGCCCAATTTGCCCTGCAGCAAAACCGCTCGCGTGTCGACACTGCGCGCAAGGCCCGCGATCTTGCACAGCAGACGTTTGACATTGAACAAAAGAAGAAAGCGCTGGGTGCCTCGACCAGCAATCTTGTTCTGCAAACACAACGAGACCTGGCTCAGGCGGAGTCAAATTTTGTCGCAGCGATGTCTGCCTATGAGAAGTCACGGGTGGAATTGGATCGATCCACGGGACTGACCCTGACGCATGCCGGCATCGAGATTCAGGACGCTGAAAAAGGGGTTGTACAACAGCTGCCACACTTTTTCGGCGTAGCTCCCACACATGAAGCTCCTGTGGAGCAATCGAGAATGGATCAAAATTGAACCCTTTGACAAATCCCGACATCGAGAAAGAGAGATTTTCCCCGCGCGCATCCTTGAGTTCAAACGTCCATCCTGCCACCAGGTTACTCATCGCTGATGATCAGCGCGATGTGCTGGAGGCTTTGCGACTGCTGTTAAAGCCGGAGGGCTTTGCCGTCGAGGCGGTTAGTTCGCCCGCTGGGGTCCTGGATGCTTTGGCAACGCATGAGTTTGACGCGCTTCTCATTGATCTGAACTACACGCGAGATACGACCTCGGGCCAAGAGGGGCTGGATTTGCTTTCACGAATTCAGGCAATCGACAGCACACTGCCGGTGATCGTGATGACAGCGTGGGGGAGTGTGGAATTGGCGGTTGAGGCGATGCGTCGCGGCGCTCGTGATTTCATCCAGAAGCCTTGGGAAAACGCTCGCTTATTGGCAATATTGCGTACGCAAATCGAGTTGGGTGCCGCTTTACGGGTTAGCCAGAGGTTGGAGGCAGAAAATCGCTTGTTGCAGGCGGAGGGCCTCCCGAAATTCATTGCCCACTCCGAAGCCATGCAACCTGTGCTGCGTTTGATCAGCAGCGTTGGCCCTTCGGATGCCAATGTGCTGGTGACCGGGGAACATGGCAGTGGAAAGGAAGTGGTTGCGCGAACTCTCCATGCACTTTCCACTCGGTCTTCTCGTCCTCTGGTTGCCGTCAATACCGGAGGCCTGCCCGAGGGAATATTCGAGAGCGAGCTCTTTGGGCATGTAAGAGGTGCATTCACGGATGCGAAGACGGATCGCATCGGCCGCTTTGAACTGGCCCACGGAGGGACACTCTTCCTGGACGAGATCGCGAATATCCCGCTGTCCCAGCAGGCCAAATTACTGCGGGTGCTCGAGAGCGGTGAGATGGAGCGGGTAGGGTCATCGCAAACGCGGCGCGTGGATGTGAGAGTCATCTCGGCCACCAATGCGGACTTAAATCATGAGGTTTCAGCTGGACGCTTCCGTCAGGATCTGCTTTTCCGCTTGAACACGATCGAGATCCAGCTCCCTCCTCTGCGAGAACGACGCTCTGACATCCCCGTGCTGGCTAACCATTTCCTCGATCGGTACAGTCAGCGTTATCGCAAGCCGGCCAGGACTCTTGAACCTTCGGCCATGCAGTCTATGTTGGAGTATCCTTGGCCGGGAAATGTGCGGGAACTGGATCACGCAGTCGAGCGGGCAGTGCTGTTGTCCAGTGGAGATACGATCCGGGTGAGTGATCTCAATCTCAGGTCACCCCGTGAGGCCGCGCCGCGCTTGGAGGAACTCAGCCTGGAAGAGGTTGAGTCGCTCTTGATCCGCAAAGCAGTCGACCGTTATGGTGGAAACATCAGCCAGGCCGCTGAAGCACTGGGTTTAAGCCGAAGTGCCCTTTACCGGCGCCTGCAAAAATATGGAATCGGAAGCAGCTAAGGCAGCAGATCACAACACCGCAAATGCGGTAACCCCTGCTTCCCAATCCGGGATCCGCTCTCGCCCCAAAAACAAGCCGCGGCTGAACCACGAAGATCGCATTTTGCTGCTTGCCATGGGTTCCGGCGCAGTGCCGGTGCTGGTTTCACTTATCTTTCTTTGGACCGGCAACCATGACGCGAACACTCGCTGGACGCTCACCTTTTTACTCTGTGTTACCTGGCTGGGCTTTGCCTTTGCGGCCCGAGGGGCGGTAGTTCGGCCTCTGCAAACGCTATCCAACATGCAATCGGCTTTGCGCGAAGGAGATTTTTCGTTTCGAGTACGCGGCGCGAAAAGCGGAGACGCGCTCGGCGAACTTATGCTCGAAGTGAACACTCTTTCAGAGATGCTCCGAGAGCAGCGCTTGGGCGCGATGGAAGCAAGCGCGCTTCTCACCACGGTGATGACCGAGATCGACGTCGCCGTTTTCGCATTCGACGGAGAACGAAGGTTGCGCCTGGTAAATCGCGCGGGCGAACGGGTGATGGGGCAGAACGCGGAGCGCCTGCTGGGAAAAAACGCTGAGGAGTTAGATCTCTTGGAATGTCTGGAAGGTGAGTCCGCACGAACATTGGAAAAGAACTTCCCCGGCCAGTCAGGGCGGTGGGGATTTCGAAGATCAGTCTTTCGGCAGGGAGGCAAGCCGCATTACTTGCTAGTGCTGGCCGATCTAAGCCGTGCGCTGCGAGAAGAGGAGCGACAAGCCTGGCAGCGCCTGGTGCGAGTACTGGGACATGAGCTGAATAACTCGCTCGCCCCGATTTGTTCGATTGCCGGCAGCCTTGAAGACATCATGAAGCGGGAAGCTCGCGCCGCTGACTGGGAGGATGATCTGCGCCGCGGCCTACGAGTTATTCATGAACGCTCGGACGCTCTCAGTCGTTTCATGCGCGACTACTCCCGGCTAACTCGTTTGCCGAAGCCGCAGGTTCGACCAACCGAGCTCGCACCACTGGTTCGAACCGCTGCGGGCCTGGAAACGCGTGCACTCATCGAAATTGAACCCGGACCCGAAATTACCCTGAATGTCGATCCCGACCAGTTGCAGCAGGTACTTATCAACCTCATCCGAAATGCAGTCGATGCTTCCCTCGACAGCGCTGGTACTGTGAAAGTCGGGTGGGCAAGGAATGGGAGCTGGATCAGTGTATTCGTGCAGGATGAAGGCCCAGGCATTGCTAATCCAGCAAACTTGTTTGTGCCATTTTTTACGACAAAGCCGGCGGGCTCAGGGATCGGCCTGGTGTTGAGCCGTCAGATCGCCGAAGCACACGGCGGAACCCTCTCGCTCAGAAATCGCACCAATGCCAGAGGCTGCGAAGCGATTATCCAACTACCCTCAACCAACTAGGCGGCCTCCATCACTTGTTCCCTGATCCACCTAGGCTACATTAGTTACTGACTGCCAGACAGAGGTTATCCTCTAAAACCTTAAGTACCGCTTTAACATCTTCCAAGGTGTTATAGAGGTGAAATGAAACCCGCAAGCCGTCCATTCGATTGGACACCACAATGTTGCGCTCCGCTAATTTTCTCACCATGGCATCCGAATCCTTCATCTGCAGCACAACCAGCGGACCTACACTTTCAGGAGGAGTTTTTGTCCTGATCTTCAGCTGGCGAGCCCCTTCAAGCAGAGCACTTGTGAGCGTGGCAATGTGCTCGGCGATTTTGGCGAGTCCTATGCCGCCAAGCAATTGGAGAGCTGCCGGCACGGCGATCGGGGTAGGGTTGTTTCTTGGCAGCAGTGTAACGATACGGCTCGCTGGTCCGGGCGTCATCATCTCCTATCTGCTCGACGCCGTAATCGCGATGATCGTCGCTTACGCCGTAGCGGAAATGGCGGTCGTACATCCAGTGGCCGGCGCCTTTGGTGTATACGCTGAAACTTATTTGAATCCATGGGCTGGGTTTGCGGTGCGTGCGACTTATGGTTTTGTGCAGACGGTCGCTATCGGAGCTGAGGTCACCGCCGTGGGGATTTACTTTGGTTTCTGGTTCCCACATGTGCCGCAATGGGTTTGGGTGTTGGCGGCATCTTTAGTGCTGGTAGCGGTCAACGCTCTACAAGTCGGTCGTTTCCGTGAATTTGAGTATTGGTTCGCGGTAATCAAAGTAATCGCCATTTTGGCGTTCATCCTGGTTGGCATCATTGTGATTACTGGCGTAGGACCAAGAGCACCGGTTGGCCTCTCGAACCTCACAAAGCATGGCGGCTTCCTGCCATTTGGCTTGAAGGGCGTGTGGCTCTCGCTCTCCTTAACTCTGACCAGCTACATGGGAGTGGAAGTTATTGCTGTGACCGCCGGAGAGGCCCGGAATCCTGCAGTGTCAATACCTCGCGCCATGCGGACGATTGTGTTGCGCCTCATCTTCTTTTATGTGATGGCGGTTATTGTCATGCTCGCGATGACCCCGTGGACGCACCTGGGAACCAAGGCCGGAATTTCGGGCAGTCCGTTTGTCACCGCGTTTTCGCAAGTAGGAATCCCTTACGCAGCCAGCATTATGAATTTGGTCGTGATTACGGCGGCATTGTCGAGCTGCAATACCGATCTCTATCTCACGACTCGTATGCTTTTTTCTCTTTCGCGAAGAGGATATGCACCGACATGGCTTGCCCGGTTAAGCAAAAACGGAGTTCCGCGGCGGGCCCTCGCTCTGTCTACAGCCGGAATGATCGTTGCAATACTGCTGGCGATCTATTACCCAGCAATGCATTTCTGGTGCTCTACGGAGTCGCGGTTGCGGGCATGTTCTTTGTTTGGGCGGTGATTCTCCTTAGCCACATTCAGTTCCGGAACTCGCTCAAGCCCGAGGTTCTCGTGTCGCTCCCGATGAAACTGGCTTTTTTCCCATACGCCAATTGGTTGGGGCTTGCGGCATTGCTCGGGATCACGGCCAGCACTTTCTACGTCGATGGTTTACGCTATGCATTCCCAGGCTTTTTTCCGTTTCTTTTGATTGTATCGGTCGTGTATTGGAGATCTGCGCGTCGAACTCGACTTGACCCATGATTGAGGTTGCTACAGAGGTCTACGGTTCACTTCACGCGCGATTCAAAGGTGATCTGCTGCGCCCTGGAGACATCGGCTATGATGCGGCCCGTGCTGTTTGGAACGGTATGATCTCCAGGTCGCCCCAGCTGATCGCGCGTTGCGCCGATCCTGGCGACGTGCAGAGCGCGGCACGGGCCGCATCCCAGGCCGGAATTCTCACAGCTGTTCGATGTGGAGGGCATAGCCTCGCCGGTTTTGGCACCTGCGATGGCCTCGTGATTGACCTGTCCCGAATGCGCCAAGTGGTGGTAGATGCCGACAGGCGTACGGCCCGCTTCAGTGGCGGCTGCTTGTTGGGATCAATCGACGTTGCTACTCAAAAAGCCGGACTGGTCTTTCCATCCGGGGTTGTCTCACACACGGGGGCGTCAGGACTCATCTTGGGTGGAGGAACAGGATGGCTTACTCGGCGATTTGGTTTATCGTGCGACAACGTTATTGGGATCACATTGGTAACTGCCGACGGTTCGCTCCTGCGCTGTGACAACAGCGAGAATGCGGACTTGTTCTGGGCGTTACGGGGAGGCGGCGGTAACTTCGGCATAGTGACTGAGTTCGAGGTTAAGTTACATCCGCTTACCTCGGTGGTGCTTGCCGAAGGGGTATGCGCCGAGCCGCGTATTGGCGGTCTGCTTGAGTCCTGGAGGGATCTCATGGCGGAAGCCCCTCTCGATCTTAAGTGGAACATCGATCTCCGCCTCGCCCCCCAGACACGAAACGTACCTGCCGAGCTTCGTGGAAAACCGGTCGCGAACAATTCCCTGATTTGGACCGGTGATCCCTCGACGGGCCGCCCCTATCTGGAACGAGCGATGTCCATTTGTGATCCCAGGTCCGTGCGCACGACGGTCTTGCCATTCTTAGAGCTACAGACCATGGCAGATTCCGACTTCCCGCACGGCGATCGCTATTACACAAAGTCGGGCTACTTCGCCCAGCTTCAAAACAGCACGATTGATCTTCTCGTGGAGGCCATGTGCTCAATTCCGGGTCCAGGAATTCAAATCGAACTCGCCTATCTCGGTGGAGCGGCGGCTCAGATCGCAGCCATCGAAACCGCATTCGGTGACCGCAGTGCTCCCTTCATCATGAACCTTTTGGCGAAGTGGTCAGATGCATCTGCCGATTCGCAAATTATTTCTTGGGTCCGGGCGTGGTTTAACAAGTTACGCCCATCGATGAAGCCCGGGGTTTACGTAAACTTCATGAGTGGAGATGAGCAGGATCGTGTCCCGGAGGCCTATCGGGCACATTGGGAGGGCTTGGTCGCCGTCAAATCTCACTACGATCCCGGCAACTTCTTTCGGCTGAACCAAAATATTCCATCGCGGAAGTTGCAGAGAGCCGGGACTGTGGAAGTGCCTTGCTAACGTCTTTGGTGTCCGAATTTGCGAAGTGGCATCCCGAGACCGAACGGCCCCGGCGAAACCCTCGGACATAAGTGGCTTAATATGTGGTGCTTAGTATTGGCAGCCGAAGTGCTCAAACGCTCACCGAACGGGGCGAGGATATGCCATTCTTGCGCGATCTCAGAGTCGCCGTTTATTCGTTGATTCGTACCCCTGGGCTTGCAATTACCGTAATCCTTACCTTGGCGCTTGGCATCGGCGCCAACGCGGCCATCTTCACGCTGGTGCGAGGCGTTCTCTTAAAGCCGCTGGTCAATCGCGATGAAGATCGGCTGATCTATATCCGGCAGAGCGCACCCGGCATTCGCAACGAAAATACCACCTTCTCCGTCCCCGAGATCGAGGATTTACGCGCCAGTGTGAAAACCTTGAGCGCATTCGGCGACTTCTCCACCATTGGTTTCACCATGATTGGTCTCGGCGAGCCTCGGGAAGTGAAGGCCGGCGTGGTCGGCGGGTCGTATTTCGACGTGATGGGTCTTCATCCCGTGCTGGGCCGCCTCATTGGGCCGCAAGATGATGGCCCCAAAGCTGCGGGTGTGGTCGTTCTCACATATCGTTTCTGGACGACCACTTTCAAGAAGGATTCCTCCGTCGTTGGCAAAACCGTTCGCCTTGGAAGCTTTGGCGATCGGACTGCCACAGTCATCGGCGTGCTCGAGCCTTGCGTCCCCTATCCTGAAGATACGGAAATCATCGCCAACGTGGTCACCAGTCCTCACCACCTTTCGGCCACGATGGTCCAAGGCCGCATTCATCGTATGACTGAGCTGTTTGGCCGTCTCGCACCCGGTGCCACCCTCGACCAGGCTCGTGCCGAATTGCGCTCCGTCTATGCCGCGACAAAAAGAGACCATGCCGACGCTTATCCCGTGAAGGGTGACTACCGTATTGAGGCTAAGCTGTTTCGCGACCAGATCACTGCTGGCGCGCGAGAGATTCTTCTCGTTCTTCTGGCTGCCTCGGCGCTGGTCTTCATCATCGCGTGTTCGAACGTCGCGAACCTGATTCTCGCTCGTACGGTGCGTCGTGAAGGCGAGCTGGCGGTCCGAGCGGCGCTGGGCGCAAGCCCAGGTGTGCTGCGCCGCATGCTTTTAGCTGAAAGTCTTCTGCTCTGCGGAGCCGGCGCGTTGCTCGGCGTAGTCAGTGCACAACCCTTAGTGGCGGTTCTGGCTCGCTACGCGTCGCGTTTCTCCGTTCGCGCTCTCGATTTGACCGTGGATTCCAGCCTGCTCTGGGTAGGGACGGCGCTGGCCATCGTCGCCGCGGTGATTCTGGCGTTTGTCCCGCGCTTGCCGTCGGCGGATGCTTCGAACGGATCGAGTCTATCGAGCGGGAATGTCCGCGTTACCAGCAGTACAAGGCGCCGCCAACAGATCTTCGCGGTAACGCAAATCGCTGCGTCCTTCGTGCTCTTGGCGGGCGCGAGCATGTTGGTCAGTACACTAATCGCGCTGGAGAGGACCCAGACTGGCCTCGACGTGCGCCATGTGCTTGCCATCGACGTTCCGACTATGTCCTACGGCAAGAGTCCTCAGCAGGTCGTCGATTTCTATAAGGAATCGATGCGTCGTATTGATGCGCTTCCTGGTGTAAACAAAACAGCGTTCGGTATGCTCGTCCCCTGGCGCGACGCCGGTTCCACGATTGGACTCCAGTTCTCCGCCGACGGTCATGTTCATGCGCCCGGCGAAGATCCGCGCGCGCAGTTCCGAGTAGTTTCTCCCGGATTCTTCGCCGCGCTCGGAGTCCCCATCATCGCCGGTCGTGATTTCAACGATCTCGATGGGCAAACCAAGAACGGCCAAACTGAGGACCCGGTGGCAATCATCAGTGAGACTTTGGCCCGGCGGATGTTCCCCGACGGAGATGCGATCAATCGGCATGTCTATTGGACGGATCCAGTACTGAAATTTGTCCCAGGGATCAGTGCTGTGCCACATCGCATCGTCGGTGTGACCGCAGATATCGACGACGAACACATGGTTCCTGAGCCGACCCTCACGATCTACAGCACCTTCGAAGAGGGTCCGATGTTCGGCGGCCGCCTTTTCATCCACGCCAACACAAATCCTTATTCGCTGGTCACGCCGGTCACGCGCGTGCTGCGCAACATGTCGAGCGACCAGCCGGTTGAGCACGCCGCCACTCTCGAAGATGTCCGTGCCGAAGTGCTCACACCGGAGCGTTTGAATTCAGTGGTTTTCGGCGTATTCGCCGCGGTCGCCTTAGCGATTGCCGTGGTCGGTGTCGCAGGCGTGCTGGCGTTCTCGGTCAGCGCGCGGACGCGTGAATTCGGGATCCGCCTGGCGCTTGGCTCCCAGCCGCAGCAGTTGCTGCGTGGCGTCATTGCCGAAGGTGCCGTGATGGCCGCACTCGGAGTTGTGGCGGGCACCATCCTGGGATTCGCACTCACGCGGGTGGCGGGCAGGTATTTTCTGGAAGTGACGATGCCGGGAGCCTTGCCGGTGGCCGTCTCCGCGCTGGTGCTGATCACAGTCGCGGTCGTCGCATCCATGCTGCCCGCGGCACGAGCTGCTCGCGTCGACGTTATGCAGGCACTGCGCGCCGAATAATCTCACAGCGGCGATCTCAATCTACCCTTTTAGCGCCGCTTGAGCGCCTCGAGTTCATCCAACGTCCGCGGCCAATCCGAGCCCAACAGCCGTGAGAGACTTCGATCAGCCAGAATCTTTCCACCGGTCTGACAACGAGCGCAGTAGTTGGTTTCGTTGTCAGCGTAGCGAATTCGCTGAATCTTTTCGCCGCATCTGGGACATGTTTCTCCATAACGTCCATGAACTGCCATGCCTTGGCGGAATGCGGTAACCTTCTCCGGAAACCCGGTCTTGGCCCCTGCCTTGAGCCGGTCGATCCAAAGTTTGAGGATGCCTTGAGTGGCGGCAAACAGACGTTCCCATTCATCCGGTTGTAGCTTGTGCGTGAGTGCGATCGGAGACAACCGGGCAGCGTGGAGGATTTCGTCCGAGTAGGCATTCCCGATGCCACTGAGCATTCGAGGGTCCGTCAGTGCGCGCTTGAGCGTACGATTTTCCGCCATCAGCGCATCGCGAAACGTAGTGAGATTGCTACAAAACACATCAATCCCGCCGGGATCGAAAGACCGCAACGCCTGCTCTCCTTCGACCACATGCAACGATGCACGATGTTTTGTGCCGGCTTCGGTCAGCACCAGTGAACCGTTTGGGAGATCAAACGCCGCCAGGCTTTGGCGACCTGCGAGCTGTGCTCCGCGTGTTCGCCAATGCAATCGCCCGGCAATCATCAGGTGCAGCACCAGCCAGACGTCGCCTTCCAGTCCGATAACGATTCTTTTCCCAATTCGCTGCAGCTCGCTCACAATACGACCCTCCACTGCTGATAGCGGTGGGGCTACAGTTCGAAGGAGAAATGGACTCTTCAAGCGCGCTTGCTGGATCGGCTGTGACACGATCCGCGGTTCGAGCGCAGCGATATAAGCGGCAATATCCGGCAATTCGGGCATATTCGAGGTTGCAGGTCAGCAATCGCAACGAGGTTCCCCGCTACGACATTATTAAGATAGATCATGGCCAGCTTTGGATGGTGTTACTGAAGCCACTCCGTGCCCATGTTGTCGTCCGTGACGATGCGGGCTCCGGCAGTACGCGTCCGTATGTGGCCGGCCGATTCCAGGGTGAAAAATGTCGGAACGTCGCGATCCATCGTAGTGGTCATCGCCAACACCTCTCCCAGCCGCTGGCGGTGTTGCTCCTGGGATAGATCGAAGACGGGCTTGCCATCGATGCTGTATTTCAACAGAACGTCCAACCAACGTTGACTGCTCAACTGCAGTGGTTCGTCGCTCACTACCATAAAATTCGCCAGACGCATTCCATGAGGAAATACCTTAACGCCGGTGGCCATCACCTCATTCGAATCGGTGGTGTTGTAGAAGTGCACTCCGCCTGGTTTCAAGTGTTGCCGGACAAGTTGCAGAAATTCCACCGACAACAGATTTGAAGCATTCGAACGCCAATGGTAGGTCGTGTTCATCACAATAGCGTCGTACTTCTGCCCGGAGTGCCGGATCAGCCATCGGCGGCCATCATCGATGTCGATTCTCACTCTCGGGTTCTGCAGCAGACTGGATACCTCTTCGCTGTGGGCTATCAGGCGAAGATAGCCGGGATTAATCTCCACGATCGTCAGGTGTTTTACCTGCGGATTGTTGGCGATCACTTGCGCCCAGGATCCAGAGGACAGGCCAATCATCAACACTTCTTCAGGATTGGGATGAAAATAGCTAAGTGCAAAGGGACGCTGGATCCCATTGCTATCATTCACAAGGCTTACATTAAAGCGGCCGTCGTAGATTCCACCACCAAACACGATTCCGTTCTGCGTAACGGCGATGACTCCGCTTCGATTCTCAACCACGGCACCGAATTCTGCATTAGGCAGGTAGTGGTTTTTCAGGAGCATCTTTTCATACATGTGGTGGAACAGGGGCTGGGAAAACTGCACTACAAATAAAGCCACGGAGAATATGCCGACCACAGAGGCAATAAATGCTGGTTTCTGGAGTTCGGCGTGAAGTAGGAGCACTCCGGCAAGTCCCAGCCCAAGCAAGCTGAGCACAATGGTGACATGCCGCAGCGGAAGGACATCCATGAGCAGAAAGCCACTCACATAGCTGCCCAGCGCTGAGCCCACGATGTTGCTCAAATACAGGTAGCTGAGACGGCTGCCAACGCGTTCGTCAGGCGAAATCGAGATGTGACAAAGCAATGGGAACATTGCGCCGAGACCTGCAGCTGCTATGCTGATGGCGGGCAATGACCACAGATAAGAAACACGGACGACAAGGGAAAACAGGAATGGCGCGACTAGAAACCCAACCAGGTTTGCGCCGAAGATGGTGGCGATCAGAAGGCGCATGAAAGTTTGCCCAGTCTTGATGCGTCCCCACGAGTAGTTGGTCAATATTGAACCGCCGGCAATTCCGGCCAGATAAGCTCCGAGCAGGAACGCGAAACTTTTCGCCACACCTCCGGTGGTAAACGAAAACAGCCGATACCAAACGATTTCGTATGCAAGCGAGATGAATCCCGCCAGCCCACTAATCACAACTGCTAACACAAAATTGATCGGCGAAGACTCACTCGCGGGATGCAATGGGACACACTGTGGGGCTGCATCCCTTTTTGCAAGCGGCCTGTTGAAAGACCAGGCCAGCACGCACGTGCCAACCAGCAGGTTCATGATCGCGGCAAGCGCTACCGTATCCGCCTGACCGAGCCAGCGCATCAGAAACATCCCGGCACAAAAGCACGCTACTGCAGAACCCAGGGTATTGGCTGCATAGAATGCGGCGACCGAGGTTCCGACTTCATGCGAAAGACGGACGGTGTAAGAAACCAATATCGGGAGGGTCGCACCCATCAATCCCGTTGGAAGCGCCACAAGCGCGAGGGCGAGGAGCCCTGTCTGCAGCGGTGGGGAACCCGCAGTCAGGTTGGCCGCCCAATGAAAGAGCTTCAGCGAGAAGAATCCGTACAATCCAATCGTCAATTCAGCCAGACCGAAGATTCGTAACAGCGGCCAGTCTTGACGCCTGGAGATCACTCCCCCAAGCAAACTTCCGAGACCGAGCCCCAGCATGAATGCCGTGACCACCATGGTCACAGACTCGATATTTACGCCGTACATCGTAAAAAGGGCGCGTTCCCACGCGATCTGGTAGAGGAGTGCGGGAAATCCAGAGAAAAAGAAGAACGTGTATGCCCAACCGCCCGCTGCAAAGGGTGATGTAATGGGTGAACTTTGTTCGGCAACTTTGGCGGGGGCGGCGGCACTGACTCCTGGCATTCTTCCTCTTAAACAGGCACACCTATAAGTAAGGAGACAGGGCGCCTCTTCCGAATCGAGTCTAACGAACGAGTGTGTCCTCGCGAACTTCTCAGTAGTCACGACACGACACGAAAGTAACTCGGCGCCGGAGGAAGCGTGAGGAGAGTCATCTTTGTGGAACACGTTCCAATGGAGGCAAATCGCTCTGCACATTTACTAACAACTTCATGGGTTCCCTTGGTAACGAGTAAGCCCGGAACCTCGACGGCGTCGCGAAATCTGCATGTTACGATGCAGCCACACCTGAGAATGCACAATGGGCGCGCAAGCGACTGCCCTGGCAAAGTCGGCCGAACCACTCGATCGCCCGCGCGGTCAGATCGCCTTCGCCGCCACAGTTTTCCTCAGTGCCTTTCTCCTTTTCCAGATTCAACTGATCGTAGGCAAGCAATTGCTGCCTTGGTTTGGCGGAACTGCTGCGGTATGGAATACCTGCCTGGTGTTTTTCCAACTCTTGTTGCTGATTGGTTACGGGTATTCCCATTTTGTGGCCGCACGGCTGAAGAACAGCGGCACGCTTGCACATGTGGCACTTCTTTTGAGCTCGGCCATTGCGCTGGCCTGTTTAGCGGTGATTTGGCATTCGCCGGTCTACCCCGGTAACGCATGGCGCCCGCAAACGCCTGAACACCCCTTTTGGGAGCTGATGCGGCTGCTGATTGTGAGCATCGGCTTTCCTTTCTTTCTGCTTTCCACCACGGCGCCTCTTATTCAAACCTGGTACGCACGCGCGAACCCGAGGCATTCACCGTATCCACTGTATGCCCTTTCAAATCTGGGCTCGTTGCTGGGATTGTTGACGTATCCCGTTCTCTTCGAACCGAATCTGACCCTGCGCAATCAGGGACGCCTGTGGATGCTGATTTACTTTGCCTTCGTTTGCAGTTCCGCGATTTCTGCGTTTTTCTTTTGGCGCGCGGAGGCAACGATAGATCAGCCTGTTAAAGAAGATCTCACTTCCGGTCCTGAAGCCAGGACTTCCATCACGCAGCGTCTGTTATGGCTGGGCCTCTCCGCCTGCGGCACTGTGATGTTACTGTCCGTGACAAATCTGATTTGCCAGGAAGTCGCTGTCGTCCCATTTCTGTGGGTCCTGCCTCTCAGTATCTATCTGCTTTCATTCGTACTGTGCTTTAAGCACGGAGACTTCTATCGGCGCGGATTTTTCCACTTGCTGTTTGCGGCTGCGGCTGTATGGGGTGGAATTCTTTTCCTGAGCGGCGAGAACGTTGGGATACGCACGCAAATATTCGGTTTCAGTCTCCTGTTGTTTGCGTCCTGCATGGTGTACCACGGCGAGTTGGCAAGGCTGAAGCCGCAGGCCCAAAACCTAACTTCGTTCTACCTGCACATTGCCGCTGGAGGAGCGCTCGGCAGCATCTTTGTCGGCCTGATTGCACCCCTTGTATTTCCGGCCATCTGGGAATTCCAGTTAGGACTCTGGTTTTCTGGAATATTGGTGGCCGCAGTTCTGTTGCGAGACAAGACTTCCTGGTTTTATCAACACCTGCGTTGGCTACCATTGGCTTTATTGGCTGTGATGGCGGCCATTGCGGATGAGATCGGGGTCGCGGTAACAATTTTTCACATTCCGCAGTTTTATTTTCATCTGCTGGTCGGCGCTTTGACATTGTGTTCTCTCGCGGCTATCGCAACCGGGCCAGCCCGCCCGGCGCGCAATTTCCTGTGGCTGCGTGCTGCCGCGTTGTGCGGCTGGTGCTTGTTCGGACTGCTTTTCCTCGTCCAGGCGGACCGTCAGAAAAGTCATGCCATCGTGCTCGCCAGAAATTTTTACGGAGTCCTCCGCATTGCATACAGTGAGCCCATCAGGGAGAAGTACGCGCTGGTCGAAAAGCACGGCCTCACTTTGCATGGGGTGCAATTGCAGGCGCCGGATTCCCGGCGAACCCCAACCATTTACTACGGGCCCAGCAGCGGGATCGGGTTGCTGCTCAATAATCATCCGAACCACACCGCGGCGGGCTCTGAAAAACGGCCACTAAGACTCGGTGTGATCGGGCTCGGGGTGGGCACGCTGGCGGCCTATGCGCAGCCCGGAGACTATGTTCGCTTTTACGAACTTAATCCGGAGGTGGTGCAGTTCGCCAATGGCCGCCAGGCACTCTTCAGCTTTCTTAACGATAGTCTTGCGAAAGTCGAAGTGGTCATGGGCGATGCACGCATTTCGTTAGAGCGGGAATTGACATCTGGTCGCGCACAGAACTTCGACGTGCTGGTAATCGATGCCTTCGCCAGTGATTCCATCCCCCTGCACTTGCTTACAGGCGAGGCCATGGACATCTATTTGCGTCATCTGCGGAGCCCGCAGTCTGTTCTGGTATTTCACATTTCCAATCGCACTCTCGACCTTCTGCCTGTGCTCGCCGGCTTGGCTCAGCAACATCAATTGCAGCTTGAGCGAATTCTGGTCAACAACCCGCGGGGTGAGGCGGAACTGCCTTCCTCCTGGGTGCTGATGGCTGCTGACCCCACCGTTCTCAACTTAGCCGCTCTCACTGAACACTCCAGTCCCGTCAAACTATTGGGGCCGCCGCGTTTTTGGAGCGACGACTACAGCAACCTTCTGCAACTGCTCCGCTAGACTTGATATCGGGCGGGTGGCCCACATTTCGTGGGGAAG
>Ga0187780_10001441_pt1 | contig 17954 bp, 15 predicted proteins | sample 1015_Q2_SP10_20__FD_132429 | JGI IMG/M metagenome (GOLD analysis project Ga0187780, IMG submission 132429) | Tropical peat soil microbial communities from peatlands in Department of Meta, Colombia - 1015_Q2_SP10_20_MG | ecosystem: Environmental > Terrestrial > Soil > Wetlands > Peat | place...
CGCGCGCTCGCGGCCCCGGCATCGCCCGCGATCCGGCCGACCGCCGACCGGCTGCGCGAGTCGCTGTTCAATATTCTCGCGCACGCTTACGGCGATCCGGTGAGCGGGGCCCGGGTGCTCGATCTCTTTGCCGGCACCGGCGCGCTCGGCATCGAAGCGCTGTCGCGCGGCGCGGCGTTTGCGCTGTTCCTCGATGAGAGCGCGGAAGCGCGCGCGCTGTTACGCGAAAACGTCGCCGCGCTCGGGCTCGGCGGCACTTCCCGCATCTTTCGCCGCGACGCGACCAAACTCGGCCCGGTGCATCCCCTCGCGCCGTTCGCGCTCGGCTTCCTCGATCCGCCCTATGGGCAGGATCTCGCGGCGAAGGCGCTTGCCTCGGCGCGCGCCGGAGGATGGTTCACGCCGGGCGCCCTGATCGTCGTCGAGGAAGCGGCCAAGGCGCAGTTCGCCGCGCCCGAAGGCTTCACCGAGCTCGAGCGACGCCGCTATGACGACAGCGAGCTCGTGTTCCTGCGCGCCGCTTAGAGTGGAGGCATGTCCCTTTCGGAAAACCGGTATCCACTTTTCCAGGACATGCGCTAGCGCCGGCCGAACAGTCGCTCGATGTCGGCGAGCTTGAGTTCCACATAGGTCGGGCGGCCGTGATTGCATTGCCCCGAATTCGGCGTCCGCTCCATCTCGCGCAGGAGCGCGTCCATTTCGGCCGGCTTGAGCCGGCGGCCGGCGCGCACCGAGCCGTGACACGCCATCGACGACGCGACCTGCCAAAGCCGTCGCTCGAGCGGCAAAGCCTCGTCCCATTCGCTCATATGCTCGGCGAGATCGCGCACCAAGCCGGCGCCGTTGATCGCGCCGAGGAGCGCCGGGGTCTCGCGCAGCGCCACCGCACCAGGACCAAATGATTCGACGACGAGGCCGAAGCGCTTGAGCTCGTCGGCGCGGGCGACGAGCCGCTCCACGTCGGACTCGTCGAGCTCGACGATCTCGGGAATGAGCAGGATCTGGCGGGCGACGCCGCTTTCTTCGATCGCGGCCTTGAGCTTCTCATAGACGATGCGCTCGTGTGCGGCGTGCTGATCGACGATGATGAGGGCATCGTGCGTCTGCGCCACGATATAGGTCTCGTGCACCTGGGCGCGCGCGGCGCCGAGCGGATGGTCGAGCGCAGCGGCAGCAGGCTCGGCGGCCCCGGCCGCGCTCTCCTCGTAGAATTCGCCGCGCAGATCGACCGCTGGCGCGCCGACGTCGAAGGCGGCCTGCACGGGCTCGGCGAAGCCGCCGGCGCGCAGCGGCATGTAAGTGCGCAGCGGATCATCCGGCCGCGCCGGCGAGCGCCGCCAATCCCAGTCGCGGCGCGTCGCCGGACCGGCGGGGCGGAACGCCGCGATGGTGGCGCTGCCGCCGGTCGTCGCTGCACGGGTGCCGTCGCGCCCGAGCGCCGCCTTGAGCGCGTGCACGATCAGCGCGCGGACCAGACCGGCATTGCGGAAGCGCACTTCGGCCTTGGCCGGATGCACGTTGACGTCGACCTCGCGCGCGGGGAGCGTGACGAACAGCGCAAGCAGCGGGTGGCGGTCGCGCGGCAGATAATCGGCATAGGCCGCGCGCACGGCGCCAAGGAGTAGCTTGTCGCGCACCGGCCGGCCATTGACGAAGAGATATTGGCCGAGCGCGTTGGCGCGGGTGAGCGTCGGCAGCGCGGCATAGCCCGCAACCGCGATGCCCTCGCGCTCGGTCGCGATCTCGACCGCGTTGGCGCGGAAATCGGCGCCGAGGACGTCGCCCAGGCGGGCGAGGCGCCCCGGCGCACCGGGTAATGCGGCGGCAAAGGTCACAGGCGCGCGCTCTTCGCCGGCCATGGTGAAGGCGACATCGGGCCGGCTCATAGCGAGACGCCGCACCACCTCGCGCACCGCCTCGGCCTCGGTGCGGTCGAGCTTGAGGAATTTGAGCCGAGCCGGCGTCGCGTAGAAGAGATCGCGCACCTCGACGCGCGTGCCCTCGCCGAGCGCCGCGGGCCGCGGCGCCGATTTGGCGCCGGCATCGACCTCGATCGACCAGGCATGCGGCTCACCCTTGTGGCGCGTCGCGATGGCAAGCCGCGCCACCGCGCCGATCGAGGGCAAAGCCTCGCCACGAAAGCCGAGCGTGGCGATCGAGACAAGATCGTCGTCATCAAGCTTCGAGGTGGCGTGGCGTTCGACCGCCAGCGCCAGATCGGCGCGGCTCATGCCCTCGCCGTCGTCGGTGACGCGAATGAGCCGTCGGCCGCCGCCGTCGGTGAGCACGTCGATGCGGCTCGCGCCGGCGTCGAGCGCGTTTTCCACGAGCTCCTTGACCACGCTCGCCGGACGCTCGACCACCTCGCCGGCGGCGATGCGATTGACGACGGCTTCGGAAAGCTGGCGGACCGGCATGGACGACTCGCTCGGCGGGACCGTAGCCCGGATCGCGCGGCGGTGAAATCCGGGCAACCCGGCCGGACGGTCAGTCGAATGCCGGGCCGGCGCGGCGCAGCCGCTTGATGCCAGCGCGGCGCTTCTTGCCCTCGATCCGGCGCTCGCGCGACGCCTTGGTCGGCCTGGTCGGCCGGCGCTTGACCGGCGCGACCGCGGCGCGGCGGATAAGGTCGAGGAGCCGCTCGAGCGCATCGTCGCGGTTGCGGGCCTGGGTGCGGTGGCGCTGCGCGGTGATGACGAGAACGCCGTCGCGGGTAAGCCGCGCGCCGGCAAGCCGCTCGAGCCGCGCGCGCACCTCGGCCGGCAATGACGGCGAGCCGCGCACGTCGAAGCGAAGCTGCACCGCGGTCGAAAGCTTGTTGACGTTCTGCCCGCCCGGACCCGAGGCGCGCACGAAGCTTTCCTCGATCTCGCGCTCCTCGATGCTGATCTGGGCGTTGACGCGGATCATGTCGCGGCGAGCCTAGCCCGGATCGACCGCCGGCGAAATCCGTCTGGCGGGCCGGTGAAATTGCCGTCTTGCGCGAAATCTGATGACAATCGATGATGTCCGCATGCCACGCGCTTTGCGCAGAAGGAAGCGATGGAAAAATCAGCAAAAACCCCCAAGCACAGCATGACCGAGGAGCGGCGCCGGCATGGTCTGCGCCGTGACCTCTGCGGCATCGCCGCCGTCGTCGCGGCCATGACCGCCGGCTTCACCGCGCTCGCTGCGGTGAAGAAGGCGCCATATCCGGAGGTCAAGGTCACGATCAACCAGGAATACCAACCCGACGCCACCTTCTTGAAAATGCGCGGCGCTTTCGCCGACGCGGTTGCCAAAAAGGACGCCGCCGCCTTGTTCCGGCTGGTGGCGCCCACTTTCGTGTGGACCATAGACGGTCAGCCCGCCGACGACATGGACCTGGGACGCGACTCGGTCGCCAATTTCAAGGTCGCGTTCGGCTTCCGCGCGCCGGGCAAGAATGAGGATGGCGGCGTCGAGAACGGACCTTTTTGGGACGCCTTGGCGGCGTTCGCCGCCGATCTCACCTATTACAGTGCCAATGACGGCGGCACTCTGGTCTGCGGGCCGCTGGCCGCTGAAGTGGCCGACAGCGATGTTTTCGAACAAGCGCGCAAAAAGATCGAGACCGGCGACGAGGGTGCCGATTGGTATTTTACGCTTGCAGAAACGGCGGTTGCCAAAGCGCCCGGCGATACCGGGCCACCGATCGCGAAAGTCGGCACAGTGGCCATGCCGTTGATCGGCGTCTTCCCGCCACCCAAGGAAGGCGAGGCTGCGCCGCAAGTCACCCACCTGGAGATACTGTTGCCATCGGGCAAATCTGGCTGGATCCCGGCCGCGGCGGCGCTGCCCTTGATCACCGATCGGCTCTGCTACGCCAGAACGCCGAACGGCGACTGGAGGATCGCGCTGCTGGATCAGCCCGGTTGAGCTGCTGCCAGCACATGCAGCGTCGCGGCGTCGCGCTCTGCGAGGTTCCAACCGAACGGGCTTTGGCGCTATTCGACCGTTACCCGGTAGGTAACGGTCGCACAGCCGGCGCGCTGCCGGTTGTGTCCGCACACCTTAATCGCGCATTCGTCGATTCCCCTGAACACCCGGCTTCGCAATCGCGTTCAGAGATTTGAGCGAACATCACACGACCGCGGTTCATCTAAAAACGTTGTACTTTATGACACAGTAAAGCGCGCGAACGCCGTCCTTCCAACTGATCTTCTTGCCCTCGACATAAGTCCTGCCGAAATAGGATATCCCAACTTCGTAAATTCTCAGGTTCGGCAGCTTGGCAATCTTAGCGGTTATTTCAGGTTCAAACCCGAACCTGGACTCCTCAATACGCAGCCCCTTGAGAACATCCGCTCTAAACGCCTTGTAACCGGTTTCGATGTCGGTCAGGTTGAGATCCGTCAGTGCATTGGAGAGGAGCGTCAGCACTCCATTGCCGACACGGTGCCAGAAATACAGCACGCGATGAGCTTCGCTGCCGATGAAGCGTGATCCGTACACAACGTCCGCGCGGCCGGCGACAATGGGCTCGATGACGCGCGGTATTTCACTTGGGTCATATTCCAGATCGGCGTCCTGAACGATAACGACGTCTCCCGTCGCTACTGCAAAGCCGGTTCGCAACGCAGCTCCTTTGCCCTGGTTGCGCTCGTGAAACAGTATCCGCTCGGAAGCCCCAGCAGCTCGCTTGGCGAGAAATTCTCGTGTTCCATCGGTTGAACAATCGTCGATGACGATGATTTCCTTTGGGTGATAGTCGCAATTTCCGACGCGCGTAAGAACGGTTGCGATGGTCTCGCGCTCGTTGAAACACGGAATAAGGATTGAGAGCTTCATTGCGACAGCTTATGTCGGACGGAGACGACGCGGGGCGGGCGGAGATAACTTGCTGTCATAAGTTTAACTTCGCCGGGTCGGTTCAGGGGATCTGCACGGGACAGCAAATCAGCGCGCAACGAAGGACGCAGGTGGAATCATCGCCCAGCCGATTTGTGCCGAAGCAAAACGCGATGCGCCCTGATAGGGGACGGTCAAGACCGGTTGAAGCACGGCGGTAGGGAAACGATCCTTGATCGACGACGGCAGCGTCGCGGCCTCCCGATCAGCTTCCCAGACCAGGACGCCGCCCCGTTTGCGCAGGTCCTCATCGCTCGTCCATGAGGCGTAGCTTTCATCGACGACGAAGTCAAAACCGGGCGCTGCGTAGAGCGTGGGCACCGGCTGCGAATAGCAGACAATATTGTCGGCGACCCAGGCGCCGCCGCCGACGATCGCCGGCTCGGTGCCGTAGGCCGCCCGATAAGCCGCCGTCACATTCCTTGCAATCAGAGCGCCCGGATAATGTTCGCGCAAAGGTCGCCCCCTCAACGCGGCGGGCCAGAAACTGCGAACACCGAAGATAGTGGACATAATGACAGCCACAGTCATCGCCACCGCACCCACACGCTTTAGCCGACTTGCGTCCGGAACGCCGGCTTTCCCCGAAGCAAGCAGGAAAACGCCAAGGAGGCTCCAAAGTGGAATTCCCCAGACGTCGAGCAGCCTGAGGCCGAATAGAAGCGACGTTGCCAGTAAAAGAAGAATCGGACCCAGGAACGCGAAACCCAGAAATCGCAACTGGCCCGCGTCGGCGGCGGTAACCCTCCTACCGCCCGCAAAGGTCAACGGCGCAAGAATCGCGAGCACGGGAATGATACGTAGCAACTGATCAAACAAAAACACGGCCGGAAAGCGTAGGCGGTCGTACCAGTGCTGGTATCCGGCTGCGCGATCAAGCGCGTATTGCACGGTGATGAAATTGGTTGACTGCATCCATATCAAATGCGGCAGGAAGATCAGCAGCGCGATGCCCGCAGCAATGTAGACCTCCTTGCTGCGCCATATGACGCGCGCACGCACGTCGAGGATTGTGAACGCGATCAGCGGCGCGATGAGCAGCATGACCTGGTATTTCGTCAGTGCCGAGAGCCCCACCGACACGCCGAGCAGGAGCCACCAGCGCAGCGCATTGGTTTGCAACGCCTGTTGCAGCGACAGGATCGTCGCCATCCATGTGGCGGAAAGCACGAGATTGTTGCTGTAGTCGGCACCCTCGAAGGAGAACAGGAGGTAGCCTTCGAGACACAATGCAGAGATTAGGGCAAGCCTAGGAGTGAGGATATCCTGCGCCACCCGCCACACGCACCAGAGAGTGAAGGCAATCGTCAGATAGCTTAGGACGTAGACGCCGATGAGAGAGTTGGGCGTCAAGTTGTGAAAGGCTGCACCGAGCCAGGCTGCAAAGGGCGGATGCTTTTGCGAGCCAAGCTGCCACTGATGCCCCCACGCCACCCACTCTACAAGGTCGACGGTGCCATTCGGCCGGGTCGCCGCAAGCGAGGTCCAGAACACGGTTCGAAGGATGAGCCACGTCCAGAAAATCCGGCGGCAGCCGCGCGACTCGTCAAAGGCGGAACGGTCCGAACCCTGCTTTTGGGCCGACGAGAGGTGAAGACTGACGGCAAACATTCTTTCAACCAAGCGCGTCCTGCGTCACGACGTCAGAGAAGCCGGGTATGCGATGAGCGCGGTGGGACGTGCCGTAACCGCCCTCAGGTGTCGATGGTCTGGCAGCCGGGAAATGAAAATGCAGGCGCGCGAACTCCCTCCCCCTTTTTCCGTTCAAAGATTATCGCACGTCTTTTGGCGCGGGAAGGACCCGTCAACGTCGGCTGCTGGCACTGAGCGACATTTCGCGGCAAGCAGCATTTCGGTCGCTTTCGGACAAAAGCAGACATCAAACCGGCGGCGAGACGGACGTAGCCTAGTCCGAAATTTCCGCTTGACTTTGACGCTGCGTCAAACCGCTAAACCCCATGCATCGAGCCGAGACTGGCGAATAAGCGCCAGTCGAGCGCCGACGGCTCACGCGGAGGCAAACAATGTTTCGAATTGGCGAATTTGCGCAAATCGCGCAGGTTTCAAGCCGCCAGCTTCGGTTCTACGGCCAGCTTGGGCTGCTGCAGCCGGCGCGCACCGACAGCCAGACCGGCTATCGATACTACAGCATCAGGCAGTTGCCGCGTCTCAACAGCATTCTCGCGCTCAAGGAGCTCGGCCTGTCGCTCGAGCAGATCGGCCCGCTGCTCGATGACCGGGTTTCTCCCGCCGAGCTGCGCGGCATGCTGATGATGAAGCGCGCCCAGGTCGAGGAAGCGCTGCGGCAGGATGAGCTCAGGCTCCGCCACATCGAATCGCGGATCGCTCAGATCGACAAGCACGGCGCGATCGACGGCTATGACGTGGTGACGAAGTCGGTGGCCGCGATGCCGTTCCTGTCGCTGCGGTGCGCCTGCAAAGGCATGGACGAGGCGGCAGAGATGGTTCGCCGCGTCGCCGAGGATGGAGCAAAGCAGATCCGGCCCGGCCTTCGCGACAAGCTGATTGTGGTGTCGCGCGGCGATGGCGAAACCGACGAGCTCGACCTGGAGATCGGCTACGCGCTGACGCGGGCTTCGAATGTCCGCGTAACCATCGCCGGCAATGAGTTTCTCGGCGCCAGCGAGCTGCCTGCGGTCGCGACCATGGCGGCGATCGTCCGCCAAGGCACCAACGCCGAAAGCCACACTGCTTTCAGCGCGATTGGGACCTGGATCGAGGCAAACAACTACGAGATCGCCGGGCCTTGTCGCGAGGTCTTCCTCGAGCCCGTCACCGCGCCGCCGGGCTTCGCGCATGCCCTGGTCGAGATTCAGTTCCCGGTCCGAGCGGCGGCGTAGCCCTTGAGCCTGATCCGAGATTCGAGCGGGCGCGGACACCGCCGTCCGGCAGCACGGGCTCGCGCTAATTTTTCTGAGCTGGAGACGTGATCTCAAAAGGAGAAATGCGATGCTGACGATCTACGGTGTGCCGCTTTCGGTTCATACCCGAAAGGCGCTCATTACCGCGATCCACAAGAATATCGACTACCAGCTCGACGTGGTGATTCCGGTCGTGCCGGGTCAGCCGCCGTCGAACTGGTCGGCGTTGAGCCCGACCGGGCTCATCCCTGCGATGCGCGACGGCGACTACACGTTGGCGGATTCAACGGCAATCGCGCTCTATCTCGAGAAGAAGCAACCCTCCCCTTCCATTTTGCCGTCCGACGCCAAGCAGTATGGCCGCGCCCTGTGGTTCGATGCCTATGCTGGCGGCACGCTGTTCCGCCACGTCGTCCACCCGCTGTTTCATCAAAGGGTCGTTGCGCCGAACATCAACAAGATCCCGACCGACAAGGCCGCGGTCGATAAGGTGCTGACTGAGGTTGCACCGAAAATCTTCAGTTATCTGGACTCGGGCATCCACGGCAAGTTTCTGGTCGGGCAATCCTTGACGCTCGCCGACATTGCCGTGACCTCGAACTTCCTGGTCTACCGATATTGCGGCTTCACGATCGATGCCGATCGGTTCCCGAAGCTTGAGCGCTATGTTCGCGAGATGATCGGCATGGACGTCTTTCAGAAGGCGCTGGCGCAGGAAAAGCCGTTTGTCGAGCAGATGGGGCTCAACAGCCGTTTCCTGAACTAGGACGACGCGCGGCAGCCGCCTTGGGTTCACCCGGGGCGGTTGGCACGTCCACGCCGCAAATCACGATTCGCCCGGCGCGATCGGCCGCGCTTTGCAGCGACGGAACAACGGAAGTGGGCAGCACCGAGCTACGACGTTTTGCCGGTTGGAGTTGCGCAGCGGTCGCCCTCGTGTCGAGCGCAACCATTTGCCTTGCTTATGACTCCGCTGGCTTTGTCAGTTTTGGCGTCGGCAACAAGCGCTGCGGCCAGTACATGGCCGACGCCCGGCAGCCGGAACGCGGCTTTGTCTACGAGACTTGGCTTTCCGGTTATTTGACGGCGTTCAACGCCTACAACCCGGGCACTGCCGATGTCCTGACCGGCACGGATTTCGACGGCGCGGTGGTCTGGATCAAAGACTATTGCCGGGAACACCCGACCGTCGTCGTACACGCGGCCGCCGTCAAATTGATTGAGTTCATGCGGCAGCAGCACAGGTGATCACGGCCGCGGGCGGTCGCGACTCCCGGACATTCAGCTTAGCCGATCCTTCGAGTGACAAGGCGAGTGCTCGCTGATGCGCGAGCGAGCAACGTGCCTTCCCTCGTCACGCAACTCGCATTCACGCGCGCTTCGCACCTCGTGGAGCTTTGGCGCGTGGAACTGGCGGTCTGACTGGGATTTACGTGCCGGCCATGAAGAAGCTTTCCTCGACAATCTTGCCGTTCCGGACCTTGTAAAGCCCGACCTCATCGAGGTGCATGCGTTTCTGGCCCTTGGGCGTCACATCTGAACTCGAAGCGAACGACAAATTGATCGCCGTGAACGTAAGGACCCGCGACCTTGAGATTATGCACTTCGTGGTTCGCACTCCACCATTGGGCCTTTCCTTCGACCGCCTTGCGCCCCTTGAGTTCCGCCATGTCGCCGGTCATCGGCTCGCGGCTCACGATATCGTCGGACCAAAATTTCTTACCGGCGGCGTCTAGTTCGCCCTTCGCGCACAGATCGGTGAAGGCTTTCGCCAGCTCTTTGGTATTCATGATGTCTAGTCCTTCTGGGCCCCTCGCGTGAATTCTACCGACCCCATTGCGCCGTCTCCAAGGCGGCGATTGAACGCAGCGGTTCCGGACGACGTCGATGCATCGTTCAAAAGCGCACGCCCGCAATGAGAAATTGCTCCGGTTTCGCTCGGTCACGAATGGGTTACAGGGCCTGATCGCGCGTCGTTGCACTGGCAGGCGTACGCTGCTCACACTTCCCCGGCCATCCCCCGTTCCGACATGCGGATTTGGCAATCGCCGCTTTGCAAAAAGAGTTTCGGCGCCTTATCATTGTGGCGGAAGCAGAGCATCGTTGCGGCGGTTTTTGAACAGGGAGCACGGCAATGCGGGCAGCAAAATTCGGCGTGAGCCTTCTTCTCTTCGCGTTGGCGCTCTGCGCCGGTTCGGTTGCCGCACGGGCGCAGACTTTCAACTTCCAAGTCTGCAACCAAAGCGGCGTCTCGGCATCGGTCGCGGTTTCCGGCTTGACCGGCGTCGGCAGCAGTCAATGGAACGTGGAAGGCTGGTGGACCGTCCCGAGCGGCAGTTGCCGGGTCCTTGGCAGCTTCCCCGACGGATGGTTCTACTATTACGCCGAGCAGACCGGCGCTTCGCAAAACGAGTGGACCGGCACGGCGCTTAATCTTTGCGTCCAGTATCCCGGCCCGTTCGAACGGATAAATTTCGCCGGCTATAATTGTCAGTCGAGCGAGCAATTGCGCGGGTTCAACGGCACGTTGATGCCTGCCAACGAGGGGACGTTCACCTGGACTTTGAATCCCTGAAACGACCTGGCTGTTATTGGGGTCACCAGCTCCCGGTATCCGCCTTCGACGCAGACAAGCCGAGTTGGCCCGTAAGGGCTAGCCCGGCCTGTGCCGATAGATGAAACGTCGAGCTATTTCGCGTCGGTTTTGAGATCGGTGCCGCTTTTGGGCGCCTTGGCGGTGTGCGTCGCGCTACCCGGTTCGTGCTTATCCGCCGACATCTTCTTCCTTATCACGTCTGACTTCGGAGCGGTTGGCGATGCCATGTTGCCGGACGGTTGAGCCGAGCTTTGCGCCCATGCCGGTACGCCGAGCATGAGGACGACGCCCACGATTGGTGTCGCCACCGCGGCGATCTTTTTTGGAAGGTTCATTGCGAACTCCTTGCTTGAGTTTGCTGCAGATGACCCGAACCGCTTTTTGTCGGCGCCGCTAGCGCTTTCACAGAATCGGAACGGGCAACCGCCTCATAATCGTCGACCCAGAGCGGGCGTACTTTTGCACTATGGCAAAATAAGGCCGATGCTGCCACTCAGCGGTGGGTCAGACACGTCGGCTCCAGTCCGCTATCGGAGCTGTAGCGGGCATCTGCCGAAATCTATCAGTACGGCCTAGTCTGCGCTCGACGCCATGCCCTCCGTCCGGCCGACCACGGTGACCAGGAGGCCGCCGTCGAGCAGCCGTTTAGCGACGCGACGCGCGTCATCGAGCGTGACGGCATCAATCAGCGCCGGCCGGCGCGTGAAATAGTCGACGCCGAGGTCGTCGAGCTGCAGCTGCACCAAGAGCGCGGCGATCTTCGCCGAGCTGTCGAGATTGAGCGCGAACGAGCCGTTGAGATGGGCCTTGGCCTTGGCGATCTCGGCCGCGGTCGGCCCCTCCTCGGCGAGGCGATGAATCTCCTTCTCGATCACGTCGAGGGTTTCGCCGGCACGGTCGGCGCGCGTCGCGGTGCCGCCGAGGAACAAGGCCGAGTGATTGAGCCAAACCAACGAATCATAGACGGAATAGGCGAGCCCGCGCTTCTCGCGCACCTCCTGATAGAGCCGCGAGGAAAACGCGCCGCCGCCGAGAATGTGATTGACGATATAGGCGGCCATGAAATCCGGATCCTTGCGCGCGATCCCGGCGCCGCCGAACGTCACCACCGCCTGCGGCACGTCGAGCTTGATGACCACGCGCTGGCCGAGTCCGCGCGGCGGCACGGTCGCTACCGGATTAAGCTCGGCCTTCGCCGGCAGCGCGCCGAACACGCGGTCGAGCATCGCCTTCACCGCCTCGGCGTCGATGTCGCCGACCACCGCGACCTTGAGATTGTCCCGCGCCAGCACCCGCCGCGCATAGGTTCGAAGATCATCGCCGGTGATCGCCGGCAGCGATTCCACCGTCCCGTTCACCGGGCGGCCATAGGGATGATCGGCGAACGCCGTTTGCCACCAGCGTAGCCGCCCCATTTCGTTGGGATTGACGGCGCCGCGCCGCACCAGCGACTGGACCTGTCCGCGAATGATTTCGACCGCCGCCGGGTCGAAACGCGGCGCGGTGAGCGAAAGCCGCAGATCCTCGAACGCGTCGTCACGGTTCTCGCTCAGCGTACGCAGCGAGCCGTGAACCGCGTCGCGCTCGGCCTCGAAAGCGACTTCGACGGCCTTGCGCTCGAGCCGCTCGTGAAACGCCTTGGAGTCGAGTTCGCCCGCGCCCTCGTCGAGGAGCGAAGCGACCATGACGGCGGTCCCGGCCTTGCCGGGCGGATCCTGGATCGCACCGCCGACGAAGGCGAATTCGACGGCAATGAGCGGGACCGCGGATTCATGCACCAGCCAGGCCTCGATGCCGCCGGGGCTGACCACGCGCTCGATCGTCGTGGCGGCGGCAGGCGCCGCCAGCGCGAGCACCGCGGCGATCGCGGCCGCGATCGTGGTTAAGAGGCAAAGGGAGTTCGAGCGCGCCGTCGCGTTCACGAGTGTTTCTCCTCGGGCTTGAGACTGTTGACGAGATAGCCGGTCACCGAGCTGCGGCGGTCGAGCCAGGTTCGCGCCGCCGCGCGCACGGAGTCGGCGGTCACGGCACGGATCGCGGCGGGCCAGGCTTCGACCATCTCGACCGTCTGCCCGGTCGCGAGGGCGCTGCCGTACCAGCGCGCCAGCGTCGCCTGATTGTCCTGCGCGTAGACCGCGTCGGCGATGAGCCGGCCCTTGGCGTTGTCAAGCTCCTGCGCGGTGACGCCGTGCTCGATGACGTCGGCGAGAACAGCGTCGATCGCCGCCTCGACCTCCTCCAGCGTGCGGCCGGATCGCGGCGAGGCAAAGACGCCGAACCGCGCATAGTCGAGTGCGGTTCCCGAATAATTGGCGCCGGCGCTGATCGCGATGCCCTGATCGACGACCAGCGCGCGGTAGAGCCGGGCGTTCTCGCCGGAGCCAAGCACATGGGCGAGGACGTCCAGCGCTTCGCTTTCGCCGGGCTTCCCGGTCGTCGTCGAGGGCGCGAGATAGATGCGGTTGACCGACGGCTGCTCGACGCGGGCATCGGCCAGCGTGACGGTGCGCGGCGCCTCCTGCACCGGCTCGGTGGGCCGGCGGCGCGGTGCGATCTCCGTGCGCGGCGTCACCGCGCCGTAGGTCGCCTCGGCGTCGGCCCTGACCCCGTCGGGCGTGACATCGCCGGCAATGACAACGACGGCGTTGTTCGGCGTATAGAAGCGCCGGTAGAACGCGAGCGCGTCATCGCGGGTCAGCGTCTCGATCTCGTGCCGCCAGCCGATCGTCGGGCGGCCGTAGGGATGATTGAGAAAAAGCGCCGCGTCCATCTGCTCGGCGAGCCGGCCGTTCGGATTGTTGGCGACCCGCATGTTCTGCTCCTCGAGCACGACGTTGAGCTCCGGCCGCACCACCTCGTCGGTCAGCACCAGGCCGGTGATGCGGTCGGCCTCGAACGCCATCATCTCCTTGAGGTGGTCGCGCGGAACGCGCTGGAAGAAGCCGGTAAAGTCGCTGGCGGTGAAGGCATTCTCCTGGCCGCCGATCGCGGCGACATATTGCGAGAAGGTGCCGCCGGGATTCTTGGCGGTGCCCTTGAACATCAGGTGTTCGAGAAAATGCGCGAGGCCGGATTTGCCCGCGGTCTCGTCGGCGGCGCCGACCTTGTACCAGATCATGTGGGTGACGACCGGCGCGCGGTGGTCGGGCACGACGACGACTTCGAGGCCGTTCCACAGCGTGAAGTGCGCGACTTTCGGCTCGGCTTCGGCGCGCGCCGCCCCGGCGAGCGCGCCGAGGAGGATCACGACGAGCAACAGCAATTTCGGCAATAAGGCCTCCGCTGGCTGGCGAAAGATGCTGCGCGCCGGAACAGCAACCTCTTTCGCTTTCTCGGTTCTCGCTGCAAAAAACAAACCACTCGACGCCGGCGCGCGACCTTGCCGCGAACCTAATGCGGGAGGTCCTTGGTGGTGGCCGTTGGAGTCCCGGGCTGCTCGGCGTTCTTCTTCTTGCGCTCGGGCCCGACGCCATAGGGCTGATCCGGGGACGGAGTACGGTAGCCTGCCGGCGGGTCGGTCAAATCCTCGCGCGCCGGTTCGGTGGCGAAGGTCGCGTACTCCTCGCGACTGAACCAGCTCTTCGGATTCCACCAGGAGCTTGACTGCGGCGTCGGATTGGGAACGCGCGCGACCGAGCCGGTCTGCGCAGGCGCAGCCGCCTGGCCGCCTTGCGGGGGTGGGGCTTGGCCGCTCGGCCCCGGCGCAGCGGCTTGGCCGCCTTGCGGAGCTTGGCCGGTCGGTGCGGGCGCCGTCGCCGCGCCGCCTTGCGGGGCTTGGCCGGGCTGTCCGGCGGCGGTGCCGCCATCAGCGGGCGCGGCGGGCACTGTAGCCACAGCCGCCGGCGCCGGGGGCTGCGACTTTGACCGCACATGCTTGCGCGGCTTGGCGGCGTCCTTCGGCCAATCCGCGCCCGGCGGCGCCTCCACGACCGGAGGCGGCAAGTCGCGGGACGGCGGCACCACGAGCGGCGAGCGCTCGGAATAACTGATGTCCGGGTTTTGGTCGGGCGGCGCCTGGAGCCCGAGCTTCTGCAGCACCTTCGCGATCAACGTGTCGTCATTGCTGCCGTCGTCGGCGGCGCGGGCGACCGAAATCCCGCCGCCGGCGAGAAGGCCGGCGAGCGCAGCAGCGAAGACGATGCGCGGGAGCCTCGCGCGCATCTGCGCGACGCTGCTCGCCCAGCGGTCACCACCATGATCCTGCGGCATGCCCTCACCCGAGGCGCCGAAATGGCCCATTCCGGGACCTAGCCGCTTTGGACTAAGCCCCGAAGTTCTTTCATTCGCGATCAGGGCGCTTTTGCGGCGTACCGGCCCGAAGCGAATCGTATAATAAGCCGAAAACCCCTGCAACAATAGCCACATCGGCGAAATTGAAGACGTACCAGCGAAAGCTGAAGCTCGCCGTCTCAATGTGAAACAGTACAAAATCCATCACACCCGGCCAATGCAGCCGGTCGATGGCGTTGCCGAATGCCCCGCCGATGATCAGGCCGAGCGCGAGCGCGGATAGCCGCGAAGCCGCGCGCGCGAGCCAAACCCAAAGCAGCACCACCGCAGCGGCCTTGAAAGCGAGGAGCGCCCATGGGCCGACGGCGCCGTGCTGCGGGAACAGCCCGTAGCTGATCCCGGGATTCCAGGTGAGAACGAGATCGACAAACGGCGCGATGGCGACGTGAGCGCGGCCGGCAAGATCGAACCCGTTGAGGAGCCAAAGCTTGGCCGCCTGATCGACGGCGCAGGTGATCGCGGCGACGGCGAGACCGAGCGCGCTGAGCGGTCCCCAGAGATAGGAACGCTCCGCCTTGCCCGGCGCCGCATCGGCCACGCCCTACTCCGCCGCCTTGCGCATGGCGTGCCATTCGCGCAGCGCCTGCGCGTCGCGCGGCGTCACGTCGGGATATTGCGGATCGCTGCCGACCGCCGGCGAGATTTTCCACGAGCGGGCGCATTTGCGTCCCTCGGCGCGGCGCGGCTCGACCGCGACGCCTGAGACGTCGTCGAGCCGGAAGGCCGATGGCGGCCCCTCCGCTTCGACCAGAGTTGCCGCCGAGGTGATGCAGAGTTCGGCGAGGTCGATGTCGACCGCCGCGGCGAAGAGGTCGGGGTCGGAGACATAGACGATGGGCGCGGCTTCGAGCGAGGAGCCGATGCGCTTTCCCGCGCGCTCGATCTCGAGCGCGCCGGTGACGACGCGGCGCAGCTCCCGCAGCCGTTCCCATTTCTTCGCCAGCGCCTCGTCGCGCCACGACGACGGCACCACCGGGAAGGCTTGGAGATGGACCGAAGCCGCATCCGGATCGCGGGAGAGCCACGCCTCCTCAGCGGTGAACGAGAGCATCGGCGCCAGCCAGATCACCGTGCAGCGGAAAAGCTGGTCGAGCACGGTGAGACAGGCCTTGCGCGTCGTCGACGAATAAGGATCGCAATAGAGCACGTCCTTGCGGGTATCGAAGTAGAACGCCGAGAGGTCGGCGGTCATGAAGGCGTTAAGCGCGGCGAAGATGCGCTTGAAATCGAAATCGGCGTAGGCGGCGCGCACCAGCGCATCGAGCTCGGCGAGCCGGTGCAGCATCAGGCGCTCGAGCTCCGGCATGGCGTCGTGCGCGATGTGGTCGGCGGCGCGGAAATGCGCGAGGTTGCCGAGCATCCAGCGCAAGGTGTTGCGCAGCTTGCGATAGGTCTCGACCGTGGTTTTCAGGATCTCGGGCCCGATGCGCTGGTCGTCCCAGTAATCGACGGCGCAGGCCCACAGCCGCAGAATGTCGGCGCCGGATTGTTTGATCACGTCCTGCGGCGCGATCGTGTTGCCGAGCGACTTCGACATTTTGCGGCCACGCTCGTCGAGCGTGAAGCCGTGGGTCACGACGATGTCGAACGGCGCCCGCCCGCGGGTGCCGCAGGATTCAAGGAGCGAGGACTGGAACCAGCCGCGATGCTGGTCCGAGCCTTCCAGATACATGATCGCCTCGTCGCCGCCGCCGAGCCGGCGGCGGATGCCGGCGAGCGCCGGGAAATGCGTCGGGTCCTCGAGCACGAAGGCATGCGTCGAGCCGGAATCGAACCAGACGTCGAGAATGTCGTCGACCTTGCGCCAGTCCTCGTTGGCGCGCGGGCCGAGGAAGCGCTCGCGCGCGCCGTGAGCGTACCAGGCATCGGCGCCCTCGCGCTCGAAGGCCTCGGCGATCCGGGCATTGACGCCCGCGTTCTCCAGGATTTCGGCCGAGCCGTCGGGCTTTTCGCGCACGAACATCGTGATCGGCACGCCCCAGGCGCGCTGGCGCGAGATCACCCAGTCGGGGCGCGACTCGATCATGCCGGTGATGCGGTTCTCGCCCTGCGGCGGCACCCAGCGGGTGACGGCGATCGCCGCAAGGGCGCGCGCCCGCAGCGTGTCGCCTGATCCGGCGATGTCGTTGCCGGCGATGTCTTTATCCATCGCGATGAACCATTGCGGCGTATTGCGGAAGATGACCGGCTTCTTCGAGCGCCACGAATGCGGGTATTGATGCGTCAGCCGCGCGCGCGCAATCAGCATGCCGGCATCGATCAGCACCTTGATCACCGCCTCGTTGGCATCGCCCTTTTCGCCCTTGTCCGTAAGCACGCGCTTGCCGGTAAAGCCGGGCGCCTGGTCGGTGAAGCGGCCGTCGGCGTCGACGGTGTAGGGAATCGCGGTGTTGATGCCGCGTGCGGCGAGCTTTGCCGCGTTCGCGGTCCAAACATCGAAGTCGTCGCGTCCGTGCCCCGGCGCGGTGTGGACGAAGCCGGTACCGGTATCGTCGGTCACGTGCTCGCCTGGCAGTAGCGGCACGTCGAAGTCATAAGAGTCGGCGAAGCCCCTTAAGGGATGAGAACAAGTGATCTGACCAACTAGGTCTGGAGGTATAGGTCCCAATTGCCTAAATGCGGTCACGCGCGCCTGTCGCAGAACCTCTACTGCAAGCTTTTCGGCGAGAATGAACTTCTCGCCAACTTTTGCCCAATTGTTCAGAGGGGCATCCGTGACCTGATAGACCCCGTAGTTGATCTTAGGGGAAAAGCTGATCGCGCGATTGCCTGGGAGCGTCCAAGGCGTCGTTGTCCAAATGACTATGTTAGCGCCCAAGACACCTGCCGGATCGCCAACGTGTTGAGAGCCTCTCGGATCGTTAATCCAGCGAGCTTCGGGTTTCTCGCCGGTGAATGCGACCGGAAACTTCACCCATACCTGATCCGAGACGTAATCCTCATATTCGACCTCGGCCTCGGCTAGCGCGGTCTTCTCGACCACCGACCACATCACCGGCTTCGAGCCGCGATAAAGCGTGCCGTTCGCTGCAAACTTCATCAGCTCGCGCGCGATCTGCGCCTCGGCGTAGAAATCCATCGTGGTGTAAGGGTGCGCCCAGTCGCCGATCACGCCGAGGCGCTGAAACTCCTCGCTCTGCACCTTGATCCAGTGCTCGGCGAATTGCCGGCACTCGCGGCGGAATTCGATCACCGGCACCTTGTCCTTATCGCGGCCCTTGGCGCGATATTCCTCCTCGATCTTCCATTCGATCGGCAGGCCGTGGCAGTCCCAGCCGGGCACGTAGTTCGAATCAAAGCCGAGCATCTGCTGGCTC
>Ga0187780_10001442_pt1 | contig 17925 bp, 22 predicted proteins | sample 1015_Q2_SP10_20__FD_132429 | JGI IMG/M metagenome (GOLD analysis project Ga0187780, IMG submission 132429) | Tropical peat soil microbial communities from peatlands in Department of Meta, Colombia - 1015_Q2_SP10_20_MG | ecosystem: Environmental > Terrestrial > Soil > Wetlands > Peat | place...
CGCACCTTTGCCGCGCTCGCCGATCCGACGCGCCGGGCGCTCTTGGCGCGGCTCGCCTCCGAGCCCGAACTGTCGGTCAGCGCTCTCGCCAAGCCGTTTGCCGTGTCGTTGCCGGCGATCATGAAGCATCTGGACGTGCTGTCCGATGCCGGGCTGGTGGCGCGAACCAAATCCGGCCGCACCGTCACCTGTCGCCTCAGGGCCGCGCCGATGCAGGACGCGGTTGCCTGGCTCAACCGCTACGAACGGTTCTGGTCGGAGGCGCTTTCGCGCTTAGCCACATTCCTGGAGGAAGACGAACAATGTCCACCCAAGCCGCCGTCAGGCCAAGCCTCACCCTCAAGCGCCGGTTCAAAGCGCCGCCCGCCAAGGTCTTCGCGGCCTGGACCGACCCGGAAAAAATGAAGCGCTGGATGGGCCCTGGCGAGATCAAGGCCGTCCGGGCGGAGAGCGACGCCCGCGTCGGCGGCCGCTATCGGCTGCTGATGCAAGAGCCCGGCGGCGAAGAACACGACGTCGGCGGCGTCTATCGCGAGGTCATCGCCAACGAGAAGCTCGTCTTCACCTGGGCGTGGAAGGTCGCGCCGCCCGAGGAGCCGCACGAATCCCTGGTGACGGTGCTGCTCAAGCCCGACGGCGACGGCACCCTGCTCACCGTGACGCATGAGCATTTGTTCGATGAAGAATCGCGCGCCGGCCATGAGCACGGCTGGATCGGCGCCCTGGCAAAGCTGGAACAGCTTGTCACTTGAGCGTTGTCAGAGGAAACCACACCACTGGCAGCAACCAGGAGTACGCTCATGACCACGTCACACGGTACATTCTACTGGAACGAGCTGATGACCCGCGACGTCGAAAAAGCGAAGAAATTTTATGCCGAAGCGATGGGCTGGAGTTTCGATGCCATGCCCGGAGCGGGCGGCGGCACCTATTGGATCGCCAAGATGGGCGACGAACCGGTCGCCGGCCTGTTCGACATCAGCGGCCCCGAATTCAAGGGCGTGCCGGAAAGCTGGATGCCCTACATCGCCGTCGACGACGTCGATGCGCGGGTGAAGAAAGCGACCAAGGCGGGCGCGAAAGTGATGAAGCCGGCGTTCGACGTGCCGGGCGTCGGCCGCATCGTCATGCTGCTCGAGCCGGGCGGCGCCGGCATTGGCTGGATGACGCCGGCAAACTGAGCGCCACAGTCCAGTCGGACGGATAGCCGAAGGAGATGAGCGATGACGGTACCGATCACAGCCCTCTATGCAGGCATCCTCGGACTGCTGCTGACGGCGCTCGCCATCAACGTCACCGTGCATCGGGCGAAGCTCAAAGTTACAATCGGCGACGGCGGCAATCCGCAAATGCAGCGCATGATCCGTCTGCACGGCAACGCCGCCGAATATGTGCCGCTCGGCCTGATATTGATGGGCCTCTACGAACTCGACGGCGGCCTGCATCCGGCGCTGCACGCGGCCGGCACCGCGCTGATCGTGGGCCGCGTGCTGCATATCTGGGGCATGTGGGGCACCGCCGAGCCGAACTTCGGCCGCGCCGCCGGGCCGACGCTGACTTGGCTCGCGATTGCCGTCATGGCGGTACTGAATTTGTGGCAGATCGGATAACCAAGCAACCCGGAGTCCCCGACATGGAACCGCACCGGATCGTCTCCCGCGACGAATGGCTCGTAGCGCGCAAGGCGCACCTCGCCGAGGAGAAGGCGTTCACCCGCGCCCGCGACGCGCTCAGCCGCAAGCGCCGCGAGCTACCTTGGGTAAAGGTCGACAAGGCGTATGCGTTCGACGGCCCGAACGGCAAGGAGACGCTCGCCGATCTGTTCGGCAACAAGAGCCAGCTGATCGTCTATCACTTCATGCTCGGCCCGGACTGGGAGGAAGGCTGTCCGAGCTGCTCGCTGCTCGCCGATCACTTCGATGGCGCGGCGATCCATCTCGCGCAACGCGACGTCGCCTTCGTCGTCGTCTCGCGCGCGCCGCTGACGCAAATCGAGGCGTTCAAGCGGCGCATGGGCTGGCATTTCAAATGGGTGTCGTCGTTCGGCAGCGACTTCAACTACGATTATCAGGTGTCAGCCTCGCCGCAGGAGAAGGCGGCCGGCAAGGTGACCTACAACTACGAGCTGACCGAATTCCCGAGCGAGGAGCGTCCAGGCGCCAGCGCGTTCTACAAGAACGCGGCCGGCGAGGTCTTTCACACCTACTCGGCCTACGGCCGCGGCCTCGACATCCTGATCGGCGCCTACAATCTGCTCGACATCGCGCCGAAGGGCCGCGACGAAGACGGCCTGGCCTACACGATGGCCTGGGTGCGCCACCATGACCGCTACGATGGCGCCGCAGTCGATCCGAACGCGACCTACGAGCAACCGGCGAAGGATTCGTGCTGCGATTAGAGTGTGGTCCGGAAAAAGCCTGCCCACGGACGTGATCCGGGGGCGGAAGACCGGCGTTACGAAAAAGTCACGCTCAACGAAAGCGTTAGCGGCACAATCACCGCGTCGGCACCGGCTTCTCGCCGCGATAATCGTAGAAGCCGCGCTGCGTCTTGCGGCCGAGCCAGCCGGCCTCGACATATTTCACCAGGAGCGGGCACGGCCGATATTTTGAATCGGCGAGCCCCTCGTGCAGGACCTGCATCACCGACAGGCAGGTGTCGAGGCCGATGAAGTCGGCGAGCTCGAGCGGCCCCATCGGGTGGTGGGCGCCGAGCCGCATTGCGGTGTCGATCGCCTCGACGTTGCCGACGCCTTCATAGAGCGTATAGATCGCCTCGTTGATCATCGGCAGCAGCACGCGGTTGACGATGAAAGCGGGGAAATCCTCCGAGACCGCGATCTGCTTGCCGAGCTTGCCGATGAACTGCTTGGTGGTCTCGAAGGTCATATCGTCGGTGGCGATGCCGCGGATCACCTCGACCAGCTCCATCAGCGGCACCGGATTCATGAAGTGGATGCCGATGAAATGCTCCGGCCGGTCGGTGGCCGACGCCAACCGGGTGATCGAGATCGAGGAGGTGCTGGTGCCGACCAGCGCGTCACGCTTGAGCGTCGGGCACAGCGCGCCATAAATCTTGCGCTTGATCTCCTCCTTCTCGGTTGCCGCTTCGATCACCAGATCGCAGTCGCCGAGCGCATCGAGCGAATTCGCCGCGGCGATGCGCTTGATCGCCGCCTGGCGCTGCTCGTCGGTGATCCGCTGCCGGGTGACCTGACGCGCCAAATTGCCGCTGATGGAGGCGAGACCCGCGGCGATGCGCTCGGCGGCGACGTCGTTGAGCAGCACGTGAAAACCGGCAAGCGCACAGACATGGGCGATGCCGCTGCCCATCTGGCCGGCACCGACGACGCCAATGTTACGGATCGCGTGCGCGGCGGCGCCCGCCGCCTCGCTGCGCGTCTTCGGTCGCTCCTTGACTTCGGCCATGTTCGCTTACCCTTCGACGATCCGGCGCCGCTTTCGATCAACGACCCATTTTGCCGAGCTCGGTCGCAAGCTCGGGCAAGGCCTGGTAGAGATCGGCGACCAGCCCGTAGTCGGCGACCTGGAAGATCGGGGCTTCTTCGTCCTTGTTGATCGCGACAATGACTTTCGAATCCTTCATGCCGGCGAGGTGCTGGATAGCACCGGAAATGCCCACCGCGATATAGAGGTCGGGCGCCACCACCTTGCCGGTCTGCCCGACCTGCCAGTCGTTCGGCGCGTAGCCGGCATCGACCGCCGCGCGCGAGGCGCCGACGGCGGCGCCGAGCTTGTCGGCAACCGGCTCGATATATTTGGTGAAGTTGTCGCGGCTTTGCATCGCCCGGCCGCCGGAAATGATGATCTTGGCCGAGGTCAGTTCCGGTCGTTCGGACTTCGACAGCTCTTCGCCGACGAAGCCGGAGGTGCCGGGATCGGCGGCGGCGGTGACGGCCTCGACCGGCGCCGCGGCGCTGCCTTGCCCGGTCGCCTGGAACGAGGCGGTGCGCACGGTCGTCACTTTTTTAGGATCGCGTGAGCGCACGGTCTGGATGGCGTTGCCGGCGTAGATCGGCCGCTCGAACGCGTCCGGCGCCACCACCTTGGTGACGTCGGAGATCTGCATCACGTCGAGGAGCGCCGCGACCCGCGGCATGATGTTCTTGCCGCTGGTCGTCGCCGCCGCCATGATCGTCTCATAGGGCGGCGCCAGCGAGACGATCAGCGCCGCGGTCGGCTCGGCGAGCATGTGCGCGTAGGGCGGGGCGTCCGCCAGCAGCACCTTCTTGACGCCGTCGAGCTTGGCCGCGGCATCGGCGACCGCCTTGCATTGATCGCCGGCGACCAGGATATGCACCTCGGCGCCGAGCGCCTTGGCGGCGGTCAGCGCCTTGTTGGTCGCGTCCTTGAGCGATTTGTTGTCGTGTTCGGCGAGCAGAAGAGTGGGCATCTACATTTCCCCGTAGCCGTCATTCCGGGGCCGAGCCAACGGGTCCGGCCCGAAGTGGCCGGCCCGATGACAGGCTCCGCGAGGAGCCCGGTATCCATGCTCGCCAACAGCGCATATTCTTCGCCGCCTGTGAATATGGTTTCCGGACAGCCGCTTCTCGACTTCCGGAATGACGATAACAGAGCAGGCCGGCATCAGATCGCTCCCGCCTCGTTCTTGAGCTTGTCGAGGAGCTCGGCGACGCTCTTGACCTTGACGCCGGCCTTGCGCACCGGCGGCTCCGCGGTCTTGACCACTTCGAGCCGAGGCTTGACATCGACGCCGTAGTCGGCGGCGGTCTTCTCGTCGATCGGCTTCTTCTTCGCCTTCATGATGTTGGGGAGCGAGGCATAGCGCGGCTCGTTGAGGCGCAGATCAGTGGTCACGATCGCCGGCATTTTCAGCTTCACCGTCTGCAGGCCGCCGTCGACTTCGCGCGTGACCAGGACCGCGTCGCCCTCGAGCACCACCTTCGAGGCGAAGGTGCCTTGCGGCCAGCCCAGCAGCGCCGCCAGCATCTGGCCGGTCTGATTGCAGTCGTCGTCGATCGACTGCTTGCCCATGATGACGAGGCCCGGCTGCTCCGCCGCGGCAACCGCCTTGAGGATCTTGGCCACCGCGAGCGGTTCGACATAGCCGTCGGCTTTGACCAGGATGCCGCGGTCGGCGCCCATGGCGAGCGCGGTGCGGATCGTTTCCGCCGCCTGCGCCGGACCGATCGAGACGGCGACGATCTCGGTCGCCTTGCCTGCTTCCTTGAGCCGGATCGCCTCTTCGACCGCGATCTCGTCGAACGGGTTCATCGACATTTTGACGTTGCCGAGTTCGACGCCTGAGCCGTCGCTCTTGACCCGGATTTTCACATCCTTGTCGACCGCCCGCTTGACGGGCACGAGGATTTTCATGGCTGGATACGGTTGGTTCGGCTACTCACGGCCGCTTGTTCTGCGTACTGGCGATGCTGCGGTGCGGGAAAGTACCGGCCGTCGCGCTTGCGGTCAACGGATCGGTCGGACGAAGGGCAGCGTGCTGGCGAGGCCGCCATCGACCGGAAAGGCGTGGCCGTTGACGTAGGAGGCCTCCTCGCTGGCTAGAAACAGGGCCATCGCCGCGATTTCCTGCGGCTGCCCGGCGCGCTGCAGCGGGTTGAGCTGGCCGATCTTGTCCTGCGTCCCGCGCTCGCGCGCCCGCTCGAAAATCGGCTGAGTCATGCCGGTCTCGATCAGGCCGGGGCAGATCGCATTGACCCGCACGCCAGTGCCCAGAAGCGCGGTCGCCGCCGTCTGCGCCAGGCTGATGACGCCAGCCTTGCTGGCGCTATAGGGCGCGCCGCCGGCGTTCGCCCGCAATCCGGCGACTGACGCTGTGAGCACAATCGAGCCGCGGCCCTTCTTCACCATGTGCGGAGCGGCGTGTTTGATCGCCAGGAACGGACCGATGAGATTGGTCTGCAAGATCTGCAGCCATTGTTCGACGGTCTGCTCGAACAGCGGCACCAGCCCGCCGCTCACGCCGGCATTGGCGTAGACGACGTCGAGCCCGCCATAGCTCTTGAGCGCCTGATCGACGTAAGCCTTGACGTCGTCCTCGCGGCCGGCGTCCGCGCTCAGGCTTTGCGCGCTGCCGCCGTTCTTGGCGATCAACTTCGCCGTCTCGCCCACGCCCTCAGCATTTTTGTCGACGACAACGAGACGGGCGCCCTCGCGCGCGAACAGGATCGCAGCGGCGCGGCCGATGCCGCTGCCCGCACCGGTGATGACCGCGACTTTGCCGTCGAGCCGTCCCATGAGATTTCCTCCCGGATTGTTTTCAGCGATTCTGGCCCGGCTGCCAAAGGACGTCGGCTGAGCCCTTGTCGTTGGCGTAGCGCGCGGCGACGAACAGGAAGTCGGACAGCCGATTGACGTATTTGAGCACCTCGGGCGTGACGCTCTCGCCGGCTTTGTCTTTAAGCTCGGCGATAAGGCGCTCAGCGCGCCGGCACACGGTGCGGGCAAGATGCAGATAGGCCGCCGCGGCGCCGCCGCCGGGAAGGACGAATGATCGCAGCGGCCGCAGCACGGCATTGAGCCGATCTATCTCGCTTTCGAGCCAGGCCACCTGCTTGTCGGTTACCGTCAGCCGCGCACCGCCCGGACCCTTGCCCTTGCCGGGCGTGCACAGGTCGGCGCCGAGGTCGAACAGGTCGTTCTGGATGCGCGCGAGCGCGGCGTCGAGCGCGGCGTCGGCGCCGGTATGGAGCCGCGCCACGCCGAGCACGGCGTTCACCTCGTCGAGCGTGCCATAGGCGGCGATGCGCAGGTCGTATTTCTTGCGCCGCTCGCCGCTGCCGAGCGCGGTGGTGCCGTCGTCCCCGGTGCGCGTATAGATCTTGTTGAGGACGACCATCGCTTACTTCGCCATCACCCAGATCGTGAACATGATGATCACGATGGCGACGAATTGCAGCAGCACGCGCAGCCGCATCAGCTTCTGCGAGGTGTTGCCGGAGCCGCCGCGCATCATATTGACGAGGCCGAGCAGCAACACCACCGCGACCGCGCCGATGGCAATCGGGACGAGGCCATGGGAGAGGAACTCGGACATGCGCTCCTTGTAGCCCGGATCGAGCGTGAGCGAAATCCGCTGCGGCCGGGAAGCGCCGTGCGGTCGAATCAGTTCGATCCGTCGAGCAGGCGCCGCGCGATCACCTGCGCCTGGATCTCGGCGGCGCCTTCGAAGATGTTGAGAATGCGGGCGTCGCAAAGGACGCGCGAGACCGGAAACTCCAGCGCAAAGCCGTTGCCGCCGTGGATCTGCACGGCATTGTCGGCCGCCGACCAGGCGACGCGCGCGGCCAGAAGCTTGGCCATGCCGGCTTCGAGGTCGCAGCGGCGCCCGGAATCCTTCTGCCGCGCCGCGTAATAGGTAAGCTGGCGCGCGATCATGATCTCGGCCGCCATCATCGCCAGCTTGTCGGCGACGCGCGGGAAATTGGCGATCGGCTCGCCGAACTGTACCCGCGTCGTCGCATAGTCGAGGCCATGCTCGAGCGCGGCCTGCGCCACGCCGACGGCGCGCGCCGCAGTCTGGATGCGCGCTGCCTCGAACGTGGTCATCAGCTGCTTGAAGCCGAGCCCTTCGACGCCGCCCAAGAGATTTTCCGCCTTCACCGCGAAGCCGTCGAAGGCGATCTCGTATTCCTTCATGCCGCGATAGCCGAGCACTTCGATCTCGGTGCCGGACATGCCGGCGGCGGGGAACGGGTTCTCGTCGTCGCCGCGCGGCTTTTCCGCAAGCAGCATCGAAAGGCCGCGATGGCCTTTCTCGGTTTGACTGGTGCGCACCAAGAGCGTCATCAGATCGGCGCGCACCGGGTGCGTGATCCAGGTCTTGTTGCCGTAGACCTTGTAGGTATCGCCGGAGCGCACCGCGCGCGTCTTCAGCGCGGCGAGATCGGAGCCGGTATTGGGCTCGGTGAACACCGCGGTCGGCAGCACCTCACCCGACGCGATCTTCGGCAGCCATTTGCGTTTCTGCTCCTCGGTGCCGCTGCCGAGGATGAGCTCGGCGGCGATCTCGGATCGGGTGCCGAGGCTGCCGACGCCGATATAGGCGCGGGAAAGCTCCTCGGAGACCACGCACATCGATTCCTTGCCGAGCCCCATGCCGCCATAGTCTTCGGGGATGGTAAGGCTGAATACGCCGAGGTCCGCCATTTGCGCGACAACCTCGAGCGGAATGTAGTTGTTGCGCAGATGCCACTGATGCGCATAGGGCACGACCCTGTCGTCGGCGAATTTGCGCATCTCGTCGCGGATCGAGTCGAGGGTTTCGTCGAGGCCGCAGGCACCGACCGTCGCGTCGCGCTGCTGACGCATCAGCTCGACCAGCCGGGCGCGGCGTTGCGCCGAATTGCCGGTGGCGATCAGGTGCTCGAGGCCGGGCGTCAGGCGCGCCGCGACCGCGGCGGCGGAAAGGCCGAGGTCGGCCAGGCGTACGATCTCGCCCTGGCTCATTGGTATCCCGCCCAAGATCTGCGCCAGGTATTCGCCGGCGCCGATCCGCACGATCAGCTCCTCGATCTCGCCGAGGCTGCCGGCCTCGGCCAGGCCTTCGGCGTAGGCGGCGAGTCGCCGCACGGCTTCCACATAGGTCGCGAGCCAGGCGAGGCCGTGCGTCGCGCGCTGCTCGCGGTCGAACACGCGCGCCATCGGCCGGCCATCGACAGTCACCCGGTCCGCGACCGCAGCGCGCGCATCCGCGAACAGTGCCTCACAGGCTTGGACTGCCTGGCCGAGCGCGGTCATCAATTCGTGATCGGCGGCAATGGGCGACGCGGCAAGCGGCATCAAGGCTCTCATCACTTCAAGTGGATAGCTTGAATTGCCTATCGGCGTTGCGCGTGCGGTGCAACAAAAAGCCTATGCCGAATGGCGTGAATCTTGGCAAATCTTAACCATTTTACGCTCTGCTGGCGCGAATTTTCTGGTCAAGCCTCGTCTGCAGGACCTTACCGGCCAGCCAATGTCCATTATGTCCACCTTTGCCCGCGTCACCGTTCGCGCTCGCATCATTGCGCTGGGGGTCATTCCGGTCATCGGCCTGTTGGCCATCGGCATCGCCTTCATGATCGGCGACGGCGAGGTCGGCCGCGCCTTCATGAGCGTGCACCGTAACACCGAGGTCGCCAATGCCAGCCGCGACTTAAAGGTCGGGCTGCTGACGACGCGCGTCGCCACCGCGCAGTTTGTCGCCCATCCTTCCGACGCGCAGGTCCGCGAGTTTGCCGAGGGACAGGAGCTCGCGCTGCAAAGCCTCGACCGCATCGAGACAACGCTTAGCGCGGCCGGCGGCGAGTCGATCCCGGCCTTGCGCGTCATGGTGCAACACCTCGGCGCCCGATTTGCAAGCGTGGTCGGCGAGCAGCGAACGCTCGGCTTTGGCGAAACCGAGGGCCTGACCGGCGAGCTCGACTCCAGCAGCGCCGCGGTCGAGACGATCATCCACCACGATCTGTCCTGGGTCGGCCTGGCCGATATCGGCAAGCTCATGACATCGCTCATGAGCATGCGCCGCTACGAGATGGAGTACCGGCTCACCCATGCGCCCGCCGCGGCGCGTCGCTTTTTCGACGAGACCAAGAACTTCAATGATCTATTCGAGTCCGTCGATGGCGCTCCGGCGATGAAGCGGCGGTTGAACGAGAAGGTGCAAGCCTACCACGGCGCCTTTGCGCAATGGGTGGCGGCGATAGACAGGATCGAGCCGCTCCTGGCGCTGATCGCCCGCGACGCCGAGCGGGTGGTGACCGAGGCCGACCGCATCGTCGAGACGGCGCAGTTCAGCGCCGGCGAGGCGGCGACGGCACTGACCGTGTCGCGCGCGCAGATTCGGCACTTCATCCTGTCGATGGGCTGCGCCGCGGCGCTGATCGGCTTCGGCTTGAGCTGGCGGATCGGCCGCAGCATCACGCGGCCGCTCGATGGTCTTGCAGCGGTGATGAAGCGGCTGGCCGGCGGCGACACCTCGGCCGATATCCCGGAGACCCGCGCCCATGACGAGCTGGGCGCCATGGCGCGGGCGGTGGTGGTATTCCGCGACAACATGATCGAGCGCGGACGGCTGGCCGCGCTCGAAAGCAAGGCCAACGCCGCCCGCGAACAGCGCGGCGAAGCCGTCGCCGCAATGATCAGTCAATTCCGCGCCTCGATCGAGCAGGCCCTGGGCCGCCTGCGCGAATCCGCCGAACGGCTCGAGAGCGCCTCGACCGGTCTCAACGAGGCGGCCGACGCCGTCTCTACCGAGGCCCATGACGCCGAAAACAGCGTCGGCGCCGCCTCGCTCAACGTCACCACGGTGGCGAGCTCGATCGAGGAGCTTGCCGCCTCGATCGGCGAGATCGCGACGCAGGCGACGACATCGACCGACGTGGCGAGCCGGGCGGTCGCCGAATCGCGGCGCACAGTCACCACCATGTCGCAGCTCGGCAATGCCGCCAACCGCATTGGCGAGGTGATCGGCCTCATTCAGTCGATTGCCGGCCAGACCAATCTCTTGGCGCTCAACGCCACGATCGAGGCCGCGCGCGCCGGCGAAGCCGGCCGCGGCTTCGCCGTGGTCGCCTCCGAGGTCAAATCGCTCGCCGCGCAGACGGCGCGGGCGACCGAAGACGTCGCGGCGCAAATCGGCTCGATCCAGTCGGCGACCGCAGACGCCGCCCAAGCGATCGAGCAGGTTTCCTCGATCATCGACGACATGTCGGAGATCGCAGCCGCCGTTGCGGCGACAGTTGAGGAACAGAACAACGCGGTGCTCTCTATCGCCCAGGGCGTCAACCGCGCCTCCTCGGACGCGCGCAGCGGCGCCAGCGCCATCAGCCGCGTCGCCGGCGCCAGCGCCGGCGCGCGCACGACCGCGGCCGACGTCAAGGCGCTCGCCGACGCGCTCGCGATCGAAGCCGAAAACTTGCAGACCGAAGTGCGCCGCTTCCTTGCCGGCGTCCAGGCGGCGTGAGCCGCAAGGGCTGTCGTTGCGCTGCTAGCCGACCAAGACGGCGATGGCGACCGCAGCGCCGACGGTCACCAGCGCGGTCGATACCCACAATACGCCGATCAATAGCCACACCGGACGCGGCTTGCGGCTCGCCTGCGCCGGCGCGTTCGACCAGGATTCGAGTGCCGGCTCGGCCTTGCGCAGCGCGGCGGCGGCGCGTTCGATCGCGGCGATGTCGCTGGCGAGCTGATCGGATTCGGCAACCGCGAGGGAGCTCGCTTCGTCGACGCCGAGGTCGATTCTCCCGGCTTGGGCCGTCCTGACGGGCTCGCCATTGGCCAACGCGGCACCGCCCGCCGTGCCGGTCGCCGCGAAGACGCCGAGATCGTGATCGGCCATGACCTTCACCTGCTCAACCCTCAATTGCCTAGACGACCAAGAGCAGTAGCGCGATAACCATCGCCATCTAACCTTAACGCAAGCGGTTAACCGCCCTATCTAGGGCGCAGCAGGTGATGCGGCCGGGTTTTGCGGCCGTGCAGCCGAAGTTTCCGCAAGGATGCCGGAGGTTACCGTCCCATGAGCACGTCGACACTGATCGCCCTCGCCGTCATCGTGGTCCTGGTCCTATGGGTGATCGCGATCTACAACGGTCTCGTGTCCATGCGGCAGCGGGTCAACCAGGCCTTTGCCGACGTCGACGTGCAGCTGCGGCAGCGGCACGATCTCATTCCGAACCTGGTCGAGACGGTGAAGGGTTATGCCGCGCATGAGCGCGGCACGCTCGACGAAGTGGTCAAGGCGCGCAACGCCGCGGTCGCAGCCCAGGGTCCGGAACAGAAGGCGGCGGCGGAGAACATGCTTTCCGGCGCGCTACGGCAGCTGTTCGCGTTGGCGGAGGCCTATCCCGATCTCAAGGCCAACGCCAATTTCCAGCAATTGCAGGCGGAGCTGACCGATATCGAGAACAAGATCGCCGCGGCGCGGCGCTTCTTCAACAGTGCGGTACAGGAATACAACACCGGTATCCAGCGCTTCCCTGCGGCCTTGTTTGCCGCCGCGCTCGGCTTCGCGCCCAAGGACTATTTCGATCTCGGCGAGGAGCGCAAGACTTTGGGTGAAGCGCCGCAGGTGAAGTTCTAAGCCGCCGCCCCGGCCATGGCCGCCTACGGTCTCTACAGCCACATCCAGTCCAACCGGCGCCGCTCGGTGGCGCTCCTCATCGCGCTGTTCCTCCTCGTCTATGTCCTGGTCTATGCCGGGGCGCTGACCGCAGAGGCGCTGTCGATCGACGCCGATCTCGACACGCTGATGCAGCGGGCCTGGAACGACCTCGTCAGCGCGGCGCCGCTGGCGACGCTCGGCACCGCGCTCTGGATCGTTATCGCCTATTTCTTCCATCAGAGCATGATCGACGCACTGAACGGCGGGCAGGAGGTGACCCGCGCCGACGCGCCGCGGCTCTACAACCTTCTGGAAAACCTCTGCATCTCGCGCGGCATCCCGATGCCCAAGCTCAAGCTGACGGAGAGTGACGCGCTCAACGCCTTCGCCACCGGCATGAGCCGGAACCAATATGCGATCACGGTGACCTCGGGCCTGCTCAACCGGCTCGATGATGCCGAAGTCGAATCCGTGCTCGGCCACGAGCTGACCCATATCCGCAATGGCGACGTGCGCATGATGGTCATCGCCGTGATCATCGCCGGCGCCATCTCGTTCTTCGCGGAGCTGTTCTTCCGCCTCTGGTTCTATAACGGTTTTGGCTTCCGCGGCGAGCGGTCCTCGGACGACCGCCGCGGCGGCGGCGCCGGGCTCGCTATCGTCATCGCCATTGCGCTCATCATCGTCGCCTATGCGTTGTCGTTCATCGTCCGCCTCGCTTTGTCGCGCTCGCGCGAATTCCTTGCCGACGCCGGCTCGGTCGAACTCACCAAAAACCCGGACGCCATGATCTCGGCGCTGCGCAAGATCGAGGGCCGCGGCGAATTGCCGGGCGCGACTTCGGCGGTGATGGAAATGTGCGTCGACAACCCGCGCGAAGGTTTCGGCGAATTGTTCGATACCCATCCCTCGGTCGAGCGCCGGGTGGCGGCATTGGTAAAGTTCGCCGGCGGCCATGATCCGGGTCCGATTGCGCTGCCGCCGCAGCCAGCAAGCGAAGAGGAAACCGCCGATCCCGAGGGAACGTCGGCCACAGGCCCATCGGCTGCCGGCCCATCGGCTGCTGGTCCATGGGGATCGCCGGCCGAAAACGACGCTGCTGAAAGTGCCGGCGAAAGGCCGCGCCCTGCCCCCTCCACCGCCGCGATCGACCGCCACGACACGGGGCCCTGGGGGCCGCATCGCGGCTGAGCCGCAATGGCGCCACAATCCGCCGCGGCGCGCCAGCAAATACGCCCGTTACATGATGCTTCCAAAGACTCTCCGGGATGTGTAAAAAAGAGTCTCGGGGAATCGGGCGCAACGCTTCTCACTTTGTGTCACTGAGTGCGAACGGGGAATCGGCCATGGCGAGACCTACGGTGGTCGTGGTGGGTGCAGACAAGGGGGGCGTCGGCAAGACCACGGTTGCGCGCACGCTGCTCGATTACTTCACGGCGCATCACGTCCCGACCCGCGCCTTCGATTCCGAATCGCCGAAGGGGACGCTCAAGCGATTTCATCCCGACATCAGCGATATCGTCGATGTGACGTCGGTCCCCGACCAGATGCGGATCTTCGACACGCTCTCGGACGCAAGCGTCACCGTGATCGACGTGCGCGCCGGGCTGTTGTCGCCGACGCTGCGCGCATTGCGCGACGTCGGCTTCCTCGATTCGGTCAAGAAGGGGCAGATCACCTTCGCCGTCTTCCATATCCTCGGCTCCTCGATCGCCTCGCTCAACGAAATCGAAGACACGGCGCCCTTCACCGGTGACGCCGAGTATTACCTAGTCAAGAACTTCATCAACAACACCAGCTTTTTCGAATGGGACCAGGCGACGTACTCGTCCTATTTCAAGAAGCAAAAGGGCGCGACCGAGATCACCATCCCCAAGCTCAACGAGATGGCCTTCGAGCAGGTGGAGCTCGCCTCGGTCCCGTTCCTCACCTTCGTGGCCAACAAGGGACCGAAAGGCGAACCGGCCAATTACTCGTTCGTACTGCGCGGCTATGTGCGCCACTGGCTGGGCAACGTCTGGGCGGAGTACGATCGCATCAAGCTCAACGACCTCGTTGCGACCGCGCCGGCCGCGAGCGGCGCCAGCACGGCGCGCGTCCAGGTCGTGCGTTCCTAGCCGCCGAGAGTTACGCTTGCGGCGACTGCGGCAAGCCGGCGCGGCGGGCCCACGTCACTAAATCCAATTGTCGGCGGCCGGGATGACGCAACCCGCTCCCCTCTACATCGTCGCCTCGCCGCGTCCGCGCGTCGGCAAGACGCTGATCGCGCGGCTGTTGATCGAATATTGCCGCGCCGGCGGCCGGCCGCTGGTCGGCTACGACTTGCAGCCGCGCGAGCCGGCGCTGGCGGCGCGCTTTCCCCGCCTGGTCTGGCCGGCCGATATCGCTGAGACGCGCGGCCAGATGGCGCTGTTCGACCACCTGATCGCCGACAATGCCAGCACCAAGATCATCGATCTCGGCTATGCGGCGTTCGACCAGTTCTTCGCGGTGATGACGGAGATCGGCTTCGTACAGGAAGCGCAGCGGCGCCTGATCGAGCCGATTGTGCTGTTTGTGACCGACCCCTCGGCAGCGACGGTCACAGCCTATGCCGAGCTGCGCCGCCGCATGCCCGCGATCAATTTCGTGCCGGTGCACAATGAATCGGTCTCGATCATGTTCGCCAAGGAGGATTTCCCGCCGACGCGCCCGCAATGCGGCGCGATCCGCATCCCCCGCCTGTCGCCGATCGTACGCGGCGTGATCGACCGGCCGAGCCTCTCGTTCGCCGCCTACATCGACGAGCAGCCCGGCGGGCCGACCGAGGTCCACGGCTGGATCAACAGCATTTTCACTGAATTTCGCGAGTTTGAGCTGCGGCTCTTGATGAGCCGGGTCACCGCGTCGCTCGGCGGCGTCTCCGGCGCCGCACGCGAGCTCCGCTGAGCGTTTAGTATCCGAGCACGACGCGATGGACGAGCGACACGGCTGCACCCGCCGCGGCGTGGGTGTACATGCCGTTCTGAAACCACAGGTCAAAGACCGCAAAAGCGGCCATGGCACTGACCACTATGCGAACCATCGGCGCAGGGTGGCGGGCGGCGAATTAAAAATCCTTTGCAACAATCGATGAATGTACGGCACATTCCATGACGCTTAGGCAGGCGAGCGACCGCGGCTCGCTGCGCGCGATGGATGCCGAGATGAGCGCCCGCTACTCCCGCTATACGCGGCTGAAATTCGATGCACCGCACCCGAAGGTGCTGCGCATCACCATGGACAATGGCAAGCTCAACACTGCGGATCGCGCCATGCACGACGAGCTCGCGCGCATCTGGCGCGACCTCGACGCCGATCCCGACGTCAACGCCGCGATCATCACCGGCGCCGGGCCGGTGTTCTCCGCCGGCGGCGACTTCGACATGATCAAGGGCATCATCGGCGACTCCGAAAGCCGGGTTCGCGCCTGGCGCGAGGCGCGCGACATCGTCTACAACATCATCAATTGCGGCAAGCCGATCGTCAGCGCCATGCGCGGGGTCGCGGTCGGCGCTGGGCTCGTCTGCGGGCTCCTCGCCGATATCTCGATCGCCACCAAGGAGTGCCGCATCATCGACGGCCATACCCGTCTCGGCGTCGCCGCCGGCGATCACGCCGCGATCATTTGGCCGCTGCTGTGCGGCATGGCCAAGGCCAAATATTATCTCCTGCTGTGCGATCAGCTGCTCGGCGCCGAGGCGGAACGGATCGGCCTCATCAGCCTCGCCGTCGATGACGCCGCGCTCGACGGCAAGGCGGTCGAAATCGCGGCGCGGCTCGCCGAGGGCGCGCAGAGCGCGATCCGCTGGACCAAATATTCGCTCAACAACTGGCTGCGCCAGGCGGGCCCCGCGTTCGATACGTCGCTCGCTTTGGAAATGCTGGGCTTCACCGGCGCCGAGGCGGCGGAGGGCTTGGCCGCGCACCTTGAAAAGCGCAAGCCCACCTTCCCGCCCGCCTCAGGCGTCTAGCAATCGGCCGGGAAATCGCCGGCCAGGGATGGCAGGAGATGTCGTTATCGAAGCCGCTTAGCGTTTTGCTGATGCTCGCCGGGACGATCGGCGCCGGCAGCGCCGCCGCCGCCGGCGCCGCGACATCCGCGACGTTCGACCAATGCCGAATCTACGGCTACGCGCCGCATAAGCGCGACTATGCGCTGTGCCGCATGAATGTCAGGCGCTATTGGACCACCGGCCGCTGCGGCGACTGGGGTTACGCGCTGGCGCATCGCGAATTTTGTCACCTCTACCTGCCGCCATTCATCTAGCGGCTGGCAAATAAGCTGACCGGCATCCGTTTGGAGCGGGCTCGGGCGGTCCGGCGCTAGTGCCCCTCGAAGGCGATGAGCGTGCGCACCGGCACGCCGAGGCCGCGGATTTTGGCGGCGCCGCCGAGGTCGGGCAGGTCGATGATGAAGCAGGCGGCAAGCACGTCGGCGCCGAGCTGCTGCAAGAGCTTGACCGCGGCCTCGGCGGTGCCGCCGGTGGCGACGAGATCGTCGACCAGGATCACGCGCTCGCCCTTCGCCACCGCGTCCTCATGCATCTCCATCTCGTCGATGCCGTATTCGAGCGAGTAGCCGATGGTGACGCGCTTGAACGGCAGCTTGCCCTTCTTGCGGATCGGCACGAAGCCGGCCGAGACCTGATGCGCGACGGCGCCGCCGAGGATGAAGCCGCGCGCCTCGATGCCGGCAACCTTGTCGATCTTGCCGCCGGCCCAGGGCTGCACCAACTCGTCGACGGCGCGGCGGAAGGCGCGGGCGTTGCCGAGGAGCGTGGTGATGTCGCGAAACATGATGCCCGGCTTGGGATAATCCGGGATGGTGCGGACCGCGGTTTTGAGATCGTTCTCCAGCGCGACGCTCGTCATGGCCGGACAAGCCCCTAGCAGGGTGATGCGCCGAATGTGGCCCCGAGGAACGGCGGCCCGGTGCAGGGTAAGCCCTGCGGCGTCCCGCGCAGTCCGGCAGAGGACTCCAGCGCCTCGTCGGAGATCTCCGCGGTGAGCATCTCGCTCTCGGTCGGCTCGAGGTCGAGAAGGTTGTCGCTCATGGCACCGATCATGGCACTGAACCTTTCGCTCGCCGCTTCTGACAGCATCTGCGCTTCGAATCGGCCGCTCCGATATTGCGCTACGGATGCGACTCGAGCGGGTGGTGCACGGCGTGCCAGACCCGCCGCTTGGTGAAGTAGAGAAGCGCGGTAAGAATGATGAGGAAGATCATCACCTGGAAGCCGAGGCGCTTGCGGGCGTCAAGCGTCGGCTCGGCCGCCCACATCAGGAAGGCAGCGACGTCGCGGCCATATTGGTCGACGGTGGCCGGCGTGCCGTCGGTATATTCGACCTGCCCGTCGCTTAAGGGCTTCGGCATGGCGATGGCATTTCCAGGGAAGTATTTGTTGTACTGGGCGCCGGGCGGCAGCCCGAACCCGGCCGGCGGATCGGTGTAACCATTGAGGATGGCGTGAATATAGTCGGGGCCGCCCTCCTGATAGCCGGTGAATGCCTCGAAGATGAACCAGGGGAAGCCGCGCTCATAGCCGCGCGCCTTGGCGATGACGGACAAGTCCGGCGGCAAGCCGCCGCCGAGCGCGGCGCGGGCGGCCTGCTCATTGGCGAAGGGCGGCGGGAAATGGTCGGAGATCTTGCCCGGCCGCTGGAACATCTCGCCCTTGTCGTTCGGCCCGTCGGTGACCTGGAACCCCGCGGCGATGGTGGCAGCCTGCGCCTCCGAGAAGTGCGGGCCGCCCGGATCGGCGACGTTGCGGAACGCCAAGAGCTTCAGGCTGTGGCAGGTAGAGCAGACTTCGC
>Ga0187780_10001443_pt1 | contig 17921 bp, 12 predicted proteins | sample 1015_Q2_SP10_20__FD_132429 | JGI IMG/M metagenome (GOLD analysis project Ga0187780, IMG submission 132429) | Tropical peat soil microbial communities from peatlands in Department of Meta, Colombia - 1015_Q2_SP10_20_MG | ecosystem: Environmental > Terrestrial > Soil > Wetlands > Peat | place...
ACCAGCTTTGGCGCGACGTCGCCAATCAAACCGCGTGCGATCAACTTCTGCTTTCGTGCCATGAATCCTCCTGTGGTATAGGCAGCAAGCGCGCCGATTTTATGCGAATCGAGCAGGCTTCACAACCGAACGGCGTTTGCGAGGATTCGTGTTGCAGGCTGTGCCGCTGAACGAAGTGAGGTGTTGGGTAGTGTCCTGATTTGATTCTTGGGCACCAAGGTTTCTCGTTGGAATGCTTGCCGCGGGTGAACCAGCGCATTGGTACGGCGCTTCGCGCCGGTCTTTGATGTCGGAGCTAAAGCTCCGACCCCCTAAACTACACGTTGCTCGCACCCTTTGCGCAACCCGCAAAGAGCGCCCTTCGGCTAGCTCAGGACGACGCGGCACCCGCAGGACCATACTCGCAGGTGAATTGCCGCGATGGTATCATGCGCTGTGTGGTTCGGAACGAGTCCCACGACCGGAAGCATGAAAGGGTGGGCCACCCGCCGTGTTGTCACGCTGTTTCTGAGTGAGGCCAAACACTCTGCTATTCGTCTCGACCAGGGGCTGTCTTTAGAATCGGGAAGCCCAGGGTCGAGTCGAACGTCCACAAGTACTCGAACTTTGCGACCAACTCCCCGCTGTCAACGTCTACCAGCACAATCTCCATCGGAAGCCGGTTAATTGGGGCCATGTTGGTCCAGTCCATCATGGAGGGATGATGTGCTTGGGTATACCTCTCGCGGTGATTCAGCACGAAGTACCACGGACCCATGGGTTCGTCATCGCCAGCCGCGAGGAGAACGGTCTTCCGCGCCGCAGGCTGAAGCGTAGCCACGTTTGTGTATTCTGCGAGCCACGGCAACGGCGAATAGTTCCTTGATCCAATCGTGAGCGAGGCCCTTACTTTGACGGCTTTGATGTTTCCCGATGCCCTAGGGACGTTTGCAAGGTCTGCGAGAAGGCCTTTATAGCGTTTCTTTGGAAGAAGGTCATCCGGCGCGAGTGTCCATACGTCTTCTTGCAGCCAAGGTTTCCCGATCTTGGTCGCTTCGACCCTGAGGTTGGCTCGCGCCTTGGAGGCAGGTACCGGGGCCGGGGGCTCCTGCCTAACCTGCTCAGGAGTCCGAGCCTCTTGCGAGATATTGAACGTAGGAGAAACCGTGATCGTCGGCGCTTGAGTCACGGAATTTGCTGACCCAGGCGAGGGCCCGCGTCTCGAAGGGAGTAGCTTGGTCAAGACCCACCAAATGGTCGCAAGAACCGTCAGACCAACGCCAGAAAAGACCCACTCCTTGTTTTGAACGAGCCAACGCCACATAATGCGACATTGTACACGTCCCTTGCGCCCCGGCGGGCCGCGCACCCTGCCCGCTAGGGCAAAGGCCCAGTGTGCGCTCCCTGGTCTGCGCCCATTGCACCAAAACTGTGCACAAGGGCCGGCTTCCAGCTGCCCGCAAAGGAAATGGTCGCGCCACACGGACGCGCGCGGCACCGACCCCGCGTTCTCGCCAGAAACCGCACAGCGACGGCCCGGGTGGGGGTCTAGCAAAGCCCTCTCAGTGCGTAATACCCCCGGGGCGCGGTTGACGCGTTCGCGCGGGCTGCCTATACTTAGGGCGTTGGCGGCGGTGCAGTCGCGTACGCGTTGTTCTCCTGCCTTCCTTCTTTTCGGGTTGTGGATAAGCGAGAGGCGGATTGAAACCACTTGCGGGTAAGTCCTTCCCGTCGGAAAGTGTTTTGCCATGACGGAAACAGCAACATGCAGGCGCGAGATTGAGCTGGAAATTCCGGCCGAAAACGTGCAGAAAGCAGCCGAAAAAGTGGCGCGGGACATTGCGCGCATCGCACGCGTCCCGGGATTTCGTCCGGGGAAGGCGCCGGTCACGTTGATCCGGCGGCGTTTTGCCGACGATATTCAGGGCGAAGTGGTGCAGTCGCTGGTGCCGGAATGCCTGGAGAAGGCGCTCGACGAGAAGAAGCTCGTTCCGGTGACGCGGCCGGAGGTGCATCAGGTCCAGTACAAAGAGGGCGAGCCGTTGCGATTTCGCGCGGTTTTCGAGGTGCTGCCGGAATTCGAGCTGGGCGATTACAAGAACCTGCACGTGCAGGTGGACGAGATCAAGGTCGGCGACGAGCAAGTGGATAAGGCCCTCGAAGAATTGCGCGAGCGCGCCGCGACCTACGTTCCCGCGGAAGGCCGGGCGGCCCAGGATGGAGATTTTGCGCTCATCACATTGACGGGTACGCCTGTCGGGGGCGGGGAGCCAATAAAGGCCGACAACATCCTGTGTCACCTTGGGGCTGAAGAAACCATCGCCAGCTTTACGGAGAATCTGCGTGGAGCGACGCCGGGCGAGACGCGGCGTTTCCGCACTGAATATCCCCAGGAATTTCCAGATAAGAAGCTGGCCGGCAAGGCTTACGACTATTCCGTCGAGGTCCAGGCCATCAAGGAAAAGAAGCTGCCGGAACTCAATGACGAGTTCGCCAAAGACACGGCGGGCCCGCCCGTCGGCGCGGCAAGCGAGCAGGGAGGCGTCACGACGCTGACCGATCTACGCCAGAAAGTCCGGGGGAGTATGGAGGCAGCCCGAGACCAGCGCCAGAAGGCGCAAGCGCGCGACAAAATTCTCGAACAGTTGGTGAAGCAGCACGAATTTCCCGTGCCGGAAGCGCTCGTCGAGAACCAGATGGACGTGCGGCTGGAGCGCCTGGCGCGGTCGCTCGCGGCGCAGGGCATTGACCCGCGCAGCGCGGGCGTGGATTGGGTGGCGCTGCGACGGAACCAGCGCGACCGGGCCGTGACCGACGTCAAGGCCGAGCTACTGCTGGATCGCATCGCCACGGCCGAAAACATCGAAGCCACGGAAGAAGACCTCGAAAAAGAGCTCGCTGCGGCGGCCCAAAGCAGTGGCGAATCGGCCACAGCGCTGCGCGCTCGCTTGACAAAGCAGGGGTCACTCGATAGGATGAAATCGAAGTTGCGCAGCGACAAGACGCTCGAGTGGCTCTACCGCACATCCCGAATCGAGACCACTGCCAGCCGTGAAAGTTAACTTGGGATTCGGGTTCCTCAGCGCGCACGATTACTCCAGATGAGACAAACAGACGACGCGAGCCCGCGTGGCACAACTCTGGTTCCCATGGTGGTCGAGCAGACCAACCGGGGGGAGCGGGCCTATGACATTTATTCGCGGTTGCTGAAGGACCACATCATCTTCATCGGCACGCCCATTGACGATCATGTGGCCAACCTGGTGACCGCCCAGTTGCTGTTCCTGGAGTCCGAGGATCCGGAGAAGGATATCTCGCTTTATATCAACTCCCCCGGAGGCTCGATTTCGGCGGGAATGGCCATTTACGACACCATGCAGTTTGTCCGCCCCGACGTGGTCACCTATTGTGTGGGCCAGTCCGCCTCGATTGCCGCGCTCTTGCTTGCCGCCGGCGCGCCCAAGAAGCGCTTGGCGCTGCCCAATTCGCGCGTCCTGATTCACCAGCCGTGGATGTCCGGCCTTTCCGGCCAGGCCACGGACATTGATATCCACGCCAAAGAAATCCTTCGGACCCGGGCGGCGCTCAATAATCTTCTCGCCATGCACACCGGACAGCCGATAGAGAAGATTGAGAAGGACGTGGAGCGCGATTTCATCATGACGGCGGAGCAGGCCAAGGCCTACGGCATTGTGGATGAAATCATCGCCAAGCACCGCTAGGGCCGGGGCCGCGTCTGAGGAAACAAGACAGCGGTTGTTCCAAAGGGTTAGTAGTGAGTGAGATGCAGTGTTCCGTAGGCCGGGATTTCGTCCTAGAATGGGCTGAGTTTCATGGCTCACATGACCGGCGCCACAGGGGGGCTTCCTAAGTGAAACGGTTCACTCCGGGAGAGCCGTTGCGTTGTTCCTTCTGCCATAAGACGCAGGAGCAGGTGGAGAAGCTTATCAGCTCTCCATCCGAGTACCCGCGGTCCTATATCTGCAATGAATGTGTCGTCGTTTGTCAGCAGATCCTGGAAGATGAAAAGCGCGAGCAGGCCAGCCCGATCAACCGGCGGCTGCCCCGCCCGCCCGAGATCAAGGCGTTTCTCGACGGGTACGTGATCGGCCAGGAGAAGACCAAGAAGAAGCTGGCCGTGGCGGTGTACAACCATTACAAGCGCGTCTTCCTGAACCGCCAGCCCGGGGACGTGGAACTGACCAAGTCGAATATTCTGCTCATTGGGCCGACCGGCACGGGCAAGACGCTGCTGGCCCAAACGCTGTCGCGCATGCTGGACGTCCCCTTCGCCATCGTGGATGCCACAACGCTGACGGAAGCGGGCTACGTCGGGGAAGACGTCGAGAATATTATTTTGAAGCTCCTGCAAGCCGCCGACGGCGACGTCCAAAAGGCCCAGCAGGGCATCATATACATTGACGAGATTGACAAGATTTCCAAGAAGGACGAGAACCCCTCGATTACGCGGGACGTTTCAGGCGAGGGCGTGCAGCAGGCGCTGCTGAAGATTCTGGAAGGCACGGTGGCTAATGTTCCCCCGCAGGGCGGACGCAAGCACCCGCACCAGGAATTCACGCCGGTGGATACGACGAATATCCTGTTCATCTGCGGCGGGGCATTTGTGGGGCTGGAGAAAATCGTGGAGCGCCGCGTGGGGCAGAGGTCGCTGGGCTTTCACGCCGATGCGCAGCCGTCCACCACGACGCGGCGCAATATCGAGATGCTGGAGCAGGCGCAGCCGACCGACCTGATCCGTTACGGGCTGATCCCGGAATTTGTGGGCCGCTTGCCGGTGGTGGGTGTACTGAGCGACCTGGACAAGGCGGCTCTGGTGCGCATCCTCACCGAGCCGAAAAACGCCCTGGTGCGGCAGTATCAGCGGCTGTTCGAATTTGAGAACGTGCGGCTGCGCTTTACCGACGATGCGCTCGAGACCGTGGCGGAGCTCGCGTTGCAGCGGAAGGTCGGGGCGCGCGGCCTGCGCATGATTCTGGAAGACCTGATGCTCGAGATGATGTACCACCTGCCGGCGCAGCGGAAACTGCGCGACTTCGTGGTGACGGCCGATATGGTCAAGGGCCGGGAAATCAACTGGAGCCTGCTCGAGAAGGCAGGATAGCAAGGCAGCGGAGATTCAGTGGGGGAATCGCCAGAGGAACGGATGTTCAATAGGGAAAAAGCCGACGTGAAGCGCGTGCCGATGATGCCGGTGCGGGACATGGTCATCTTCCCGGAGATGATGCACCCGTTCATCGTGGGCCGGGAGGCCTCGGTGCGGGCGCTCGAAGAAGCGCTGGCGGGCGACAAGAAGATTTTTCTGGTCACCCAGCATGACGCCTCCGTGGACGACCCCAAGCCGGAGGAAATCTACCAGGTGGGGACGCTCGCCAATATCGTGCAGAGCGTCAAGCTCCCCGACGGCAACGTGAAGGTGCTGGTCGAGGGCATGGAGCGCGCCAAGATCGTCCAGGTGACCAACGAAGAAGGCTTCTTCCGCGCTTCGGTCCGCGTCGTGCCGGCGAAGGCCGAGCCTGTCCCGCAGACGCAGCAGCTTTCCGAACGCGTCACCGGCCTATTCGAGCAGTACGTCAAGCTCTCGCAGAGCTTGAATTACGATACGGTGATCGCCGCCGTGCGTGTCGAGGACCCGAGCAAGCTGGCGGACGCCATCGCCGCGAACCTCCAGATTCCCGTGGAGGAAAAGCAGGAGCTGCTGGAGATTTTCGAGCCCGCGCAGCGGCTGAGCCGCATCGGGGACATGCTCGAAGTCGAGATTGACAAGCTGAACGTGGACCGCTCGATCAACACCCGCGTGAAGCGCCAGATGGAGCGCGCACAGAAGGAGTACTACCTCAACGAGAAGCTCAAGGCGATCCAGAAAGAGCTGGGGCGCGGGGAAGCGAGCGAGCTCGATCAGCTGAAGAAGAAGATCGAGACTTCCGGGATGCCCGAAGGCGCCATGGAAAAGGCCCAGCAGGAATTGAAGCGGCTAGAGATGATGCCGCCGATGTCGGCCGAATCCACCGTCTCGCGCAACTATCTGGACTGGCTGCTGGCCGTGCCGTGGAAGAAGCGGTCGAAGGAAATTCGCGACATTAAGCGCGCCGAGCGCATCCTTTCGGAAGACCACTACGGCCTGGAAAAGATCAAGGAACGCATTCTCGAGTATCTGGCGGTCCGGCAACTGGTGAAGAATCCCAAGGGCTCGATCCTGTGCTTCGTGGGGCCGCCGGGCGTGGGCAAGACCTCGCTGGCGATGTCCATTGGGCGGGCCACCGGACGCAAGTTTGTGCGCGTGTCGCTCGGAGGCGTCCGGGACGAAGCGGAAATTCGCGGCCATCGCCGTACCTACATCGGCGCGCTGCCCGGGCAGATCGTCCAGATGATGCGCAAGGCCGGCACCATCAACCCGGTTTTTGTTCTCGATGAAGTTGACAAGATGTCCATGGATTTCCGGGGTGATCCCTCGGCGGCGCTGATGGAAGTGCTCGACCCCGCGCTGAATCATTCGTTTACGGACCACTACCTGGACGTCGAGTACGACCTGTCGAAGGTGATGTTCATCTGCACCGCCAACGTGCTGCACACCATTCCGCAGCCGTTGCAGGATCGCATGGAGATCCTGCGCATTCCCGGCTACACGGAGCTGGAGAAGCACGAAATTGCGCGGCGCTACCTGGTCCCGCGGCAGCTCGAAGCGGCCGGAGTGACCAAGGACCACGTGACCTTTGCCGACGACGCTATCCGGCACATGATCCGCCACTACACGCACGAAGCAGGCGTCCGCAATCTGGAGCGCGAGATCGCCAACATCTGCCGGAAGGTGGCCCGCAAGGTAGTCGCCGACGGAAAGAATTTCTCGGTGGAAATCACCCCGGCGAACGTCAACGATTACCTCGGCGTGCTGAAGTACCGCGATCTGTTAGCTGAGAAGAAGAACGAGGTCGGCTTGGCCACCGGCCTGGCGTGGACCGAAGTCGGCGGGCAGGTGCTCCCAACCGAGGCCATGCTGATGCAGGGCAAGGGCCGGCTGACGCTGACCGGAAAGCTGGGCGACGTCATGCAGGAGTCGGCACAGGCCGGAATGAGCTACGTCCGGGCCCGCAGCCATCTCTTCGGCCTGCCCAAGGATTTTTACCGCCATCTCGATATCCACGTGCACGTGCCCGAGGGCGCCATCCCCAAGGACGGGCCTTCGGCGGGCATCACCATCTGCACGGCCATCGTGAGCGCGCTGACGCACATTCCGGTGCGCTCGGACGTGGCCATGACCGGCGAAATCACGCTGCGCGGCAAGGTGCTGCCCATCGGTGGAGTGAAGGAGAAGATGCTGGCCGCGCACCGGCTGGGACTGCACACGGTGATCATGCCCAAGGACAACGAAAAGGACTTGGCGGACATTCCGGCGGAAGTTCAGGCGCAGATGTCCATCCATTTCGTGGAGTCCATGGACGAAGTGTTGCAAGTGGCGCTCGAACGGCCGTTGCCGGTTCCGGGCCACCCGCCGGTGGCGGAAGTTGAGCCGAAGTTTGGCGCCGATACGGCGCAGGACAGTGAATTGACCAACTGAGTCCCTCCGGTTACCCCACATCCTGGTAGGCAGATTCGGCCCGCAACCGGAGCACAAGGATTTTCCGTAGGCAAGCCCGTAGCAAAATCTGGGAAAGCGTGACTCCACCAAGGCACCCGACCCGGATCCATTTTCAGAAAAGTATCGCGCCTGGGGTACCAGGCTTGAGAAGGAAAGAACTCGATGAGCATTAGCCTTGCAGAACTGAAAGAGAGAAACATCACTGACCTGGCGAAGATTGCCAAGGAGCTGAACATTCCCGGCGCGTCCGGCATGCGCAAGCAGGAGCTGATTTTTCAGATCCTCCGCGCGCAGACGGAGAAGAACGGCCTCATTTTCTCCGAGGGCGTTCTGGAGTGCCTGCCGGACGGCTTCGGCTTCCTGCGCGCGCCGGAATATAACTACCTGCCCGGGCCGGACGACATCTACGTCTCGCCGTCGCAGATCCGGAAGTTCGACCTGCGCACGGGAGACACGGTTTCGGGCCAGGTGCGTCCTCCCAAGGACGGCGAGCGCTACTTCGCGCTGATCAAAGTCGAAGCCATCAACTTCGAGGACCCCGAGGTCGCGCGCAACAAGATCTTCTTCGACAACCTGACGCCGCTTTATCCGCAGGAGCGCATTCGTCTCGAGACCGCGAAGGAAAACCTTACCGGGCGCGTGCTGGACATGCTCTGCCCGCTCGGCAAGGGGCAGCGCGGCTTGATCGTGGCTCCGCCGCGCACCGGCAAGACCATGATGCTGCAGTCCATCGCCAATTCCATCACCGCGAATCATCCGGAGATTTCGCTCATCGTTCTGCTGATTGATGAGCGGCCCGAGGAAGTCACGGACATGCAGCGGACCGTGAAGGGCGAGGTCATCAGCTCGACCTTCGATGAGCCGCCGCAGCGGCACATCCAGGTGGCGGAGATGGTGCTCGAAAAGGCCAAACGCCTGGTGGAGCACAAGCGCGACGTGGTGATCCTGCTCGATTCGCTCACCCGCCTGGGCCGCGCCTATAACGCCGTCACGCCGCCTTCGGGCAAAGTCCTCTCGGGCGGTATTGACGCCAACGCCCTGCAGCGGCCGCGGCGATTTTTCGCCGCCGCGCGGAACGTCGAAGAGGGCGGCTCGCTGACCATCGTGGCCACGGCCCTGATTGACACCGGCAGCCGCATGGACGACGTCATCTTCGAGGAGTTCAAAGGCACCGGCAACATGGAAATCAATCTCGACCGCCGGTTGGTGGATAAGCGCGTCTTCCCGACCATTGACATCAACCGCTCGGGGACCCGCAAGGACGAGCTGCTGCTGCCCGCCGATGAGCTGAACCGTGTGTGGGTCCTGCGCAAGGTGCTGAGCCCGCTCTCCACGGTCGAGGCCATGGAGCTATTGCTTGGGCGCCTGTCGAAGACCAAGACCAACGGGGAATTCCTGGCCTCCATGTCCAGCCCGTCGTAACCACATTTCATTTCGCGTGGCATAGTGCGCGCCGCCGTACGACGGCCGGTCCCCATTGCATTCAGCGGATCCGTCTGTCGGGTTTTCTGTTGAAAGTTGGACAAGTTTGGCGTAAGAGTTGGGCAGGTAGCCATAATGAGAAGAATCAGTCTATGGCTATTTGCTCTTTTCTGCCTTGTGCTCTTGGCTCTCGGTGTGACCCCGTATGCCAAGACCGTGGACTTCTTCCTTTGGCCTTTCCGTTTTGCACTTCTAGCAGGTTTCTCGATCCTCGTGGTGTGGTCGACATGGAGGCACCGGCACGATTCGCCGCAGAAGGACAAACGCGCCACTTCCGATTGGGTTGATAACTTTCTTAAATCTGCAAGGAATTGGATTGAGGGCAAGGAGCGGAAGTAAAGTAGCTCACGGCGCGGACGACGCCGTTCTTGACGATGCCGCTGAGATTCTTCGCCCCTCCTCTCCGGACGGTCTCAGAATGGCGCGCCGCATGCGGTGTGCGTTGCAATGGTGCCGTCAGCCTGTCAGAAAAATGAGCTGACCTGTATCAGGTCGCCGCTCCGGCCGCGGCTTGATGGTTCGCCAGCAGGACGACCAGGCGCGCCACTTCCTCCGGCTCCATGGCGGTGCTGTCCACGACCACGGCGTCCGGCGCGCGCACCAGGGGCGAGGCGGTGCGCTCGCGGTCGCGCTGATCGCGCTCGTGGATTTCTTCCACGGTTCGAGGCAGATCCATCGCGTCGCCCTTCTGTTGATGCTCCCGCCAGCGCCGCTCCGCCCGGACCTCGGGCGAAGCCGTCAGGAAGATTTTCAACTGCGCATCGGGAAAGACCACGCTGCCGATGTCGCGTCCTTCCATCACCACGCCGCCCTGCGCGCCGGCGCGGCGTTGCTCTGCCACCAGCACGCGGCGGACGCCGGGTACGACTGCGACCTTTGAGGCAGCCTGCGCCACTTCAGGCGTGCGAATGGACGCAGTCACATCCTCGCCGTCGAGCAGGACCTGCTGCGCCCCGTCTTGGGCGCGCAGGTCAATGTGCGTGTTCTGCGCGAGCGCGGTGAGGACGGCCGCGTCGCCGAGCGCTACGCCTTGCCGCAGCGCCTTCAGCGCCACCGCCCGGTACATCGCGCCGGAGTCCAGGTAGAGGTAACCCATCAAGGCCGCGACGCGACGCGCCAGCGTGCTTTTTCCCGAGCCCACTGGCCCGTCAATAGCGATGGTCAGTTTTTGCATCAAATGCGTTTGAAGGCGCGCTCGATTTCCCGCACCGAGTAGCGCAGCACGACCGGGCGGCCGTGCGGACAGCTCATGGGGTATTCGGTTCTCGCTAATTCGCCGAGCAGCCATCCCATTTTTTCCGCGTCGAGCGGCGTGTTCACTTTGATAGCCGCGTGACACGCCGTCGAAGCGGCGATCTTCGACTGCAGCGAATCCATCGAGATCGCCTGATTCTCGCGCACGATACCGTCGAGAATTTCGCACAGCAGCTTTTCTGCGTCGCCGCTGGCGATTCCCGCTGGCGCGGCCTGAATGGCCACGCTGCGTGCGCCCATCGGCTCGGCTTCGAAACCGTTGGCATGTAACTCGTCGGCAATCTGCTCGAAGGTTGCCAGTTGCCGTGGGTTGAGCTCCACGATCAGTGGCACCAGCAGCCGTTGTCCGCCCATCTCGCCCTCGCGCCGCGCCCGCAGGTGTTGCTCGAAGAGCACGCGCTCGTGCGCCACGTGCTGGTCAATAATCCACAGGCCCTCGCCGTTGACCGCCACGATGAAGCTGGCGTTTACCTGGCCGAGCGGCTTGAGGTCCTGAATTTCTTCAACGCTCGGCAACGTACCCGGCACCGCCGCTGCTTCCGAAGCAGCCGCCGCCGCGCCTTCCCAGCGATCGGCAGTGGCCGTCGCCGCTCCGCCTGCACCGGCAACGGGGAAATTCGTGCCCGCCGCCGGGTCGAACACGAAGCGCTCGGAAATTGGCCGCTCGGGCGCGCCAGTCAGCTCGAATGCTTCCGCAACCGCCGCAGCCTGCCCCGGCGCGCGCATTGCGAAAGGGGCCGGAATCTCGGCGCGCGGCGGCCCGGGCAGTTGGCCGGTTACGGCGTTGGAGTGAGTGGGTGAGGCTCCCGCCGCCGCGGCCGCCGCGGCGAGCGTTGGCGCAGTGCGCGCTGCGGGAAATCCCGGAATGGGCCGCGCGAGCGAGAGAGCGTGACGAAGCGCATCACGCGCGAAGTCATGAGCGAACTGCGGATGGCGAAAGCGCACCTCGATTTTCGCCGGGTGGACGTTCACGTCCACTTCCTGGCATGGCAGATCGAGAAACAGCAGCACCACCGGAAATACCCCTGGCGGGACGATATTGCGATAGGCTTCGCCGATGGCGTGCAGGAGCAGGCGGTCGCGCACCAGCCGCCGGTTGACGAAGGTGTAGATGCCGTTGCGGTTGGTGCGCTGCACTTCAGGACGCGACGTAAACCCGGAGACGCGCAGCGTGGCGGCTTGTTCTTCGCCTTCGAGCGCGGGCTCGGTGATGGCCGCGCGCACCGGCCCTTCCTGCGGCGGAATCTCCACGAGCTCCTCGAGCGCCTGTCGGCCGAAAACCTGGTAGACGCGCTCGGAGAGCTTCTCGACCGGCGCGCAATCCAGAATCACCTGCGACGGCGTCTTCAAGACAATGTGCGCTTCAGGATGCGCGAGTGCGTAGTGCGTCACGAGCGACGCGATGTGGCCAAGCTCGGTGGTCTCAGACTTCAGGAATTTGCGCCGTGCGGGGACGCAGTAGAAAAGGTCTGCTACGCTGGCCGCCGTGCCCGCGGGCACGCCCGCCGGCTTGACGCCGAGGAGCTTGCCACCCGCGATTTCGACCCGCGTGCCCTGAGTTTCGTCGTCGTCGCGCGTTTCGAGAACTACGCGCGAGACGGCAGCAATCGAGGGCAGGGCCTCGCCGCGAAAGCCGAGCGTGGCAATCGAGAGCAAATCGTCCGCGGTGCGCAGCTTCGAGGTGGCGTGGCGCTCGAAGGCGAGCAGCGCGTCGTCGTGGTTCATCCCGCAGCCGTCGTCGGTGACGCGAATCAGCCGCTTGCCGCCCGCTTCGACTTCCACGCGGATCGAGCGCGCCCCGGCGTCGAGCGCGTTTTCGAGCAGTTCCTTCACCACCGAGGCCGGCCGCTCGACCACCTCGCCCGCCGCGATCTTGTTGGCGACGTTTTCCGACAGTATGCGTATCTTCGACATAGAGCCTTTTAGGTCACGATAGCACTACCCACAGCGACAATGTCCGTCGAGCCTCTTAGGGGGTCGGAGCTTTAGCTCCGACATTATCGCCTTTCCTAAGGAACGGGGCTTTAGCCCCTGAGGACAGCCGCGTTGGAGATGGATCGAGCGTGAACGTTCCGTTGGCCGAAGTCCAAGGCCAATCCTCCGGTCGTAAAGCCAGGCCCGCCTCCACCGGATTCATGTGAATATACCGCCGCCGGGCTTCGAAATCCTCTGAGTCTCGAATCGTGGCTTCATGGAAGCCCGAACTCCAAATCAGTGTTTTGCCTCCGCGTTGCTGATGAATCTGATAGGAACTTCCGCCCTTGATGAGCTGGATGGCCTTCTCAAGGGACGTCTCATCGCCGGGCGTCAACAGCAAATGCAAATGATTCGGCATCACAACAAACTCGTGGAGCCTATATGCTCCCCGATCGCGATACCCCCGCATGCATCGGATGAGGATCTCCGCATTTTCCGGCACCTGAAAGATGACGCGATTCTGACATGTTTTCGTCGTGACGAAGTAAGTGCAGCCCGCGACTGTCTTGTGCTGTAGCCGGCCCATCTTTGTCCTCAGGGGCTAAAGCCCTCTTCCTGTGCTGCCCTCAATGTCGGAGCTAAAGCTCCGACCCCCTAAGAAGCTATTCACTTTACTTGCTCGCAGATGAACATGTCCCGAAACAGACAAATTTGGGGACTCACGCACGTCATTGGGTCACTTCCGATGGATCAAGTGCCTTGCTGAATCTCTCAAATTCGGCAAACAACGAAGCGATCCGCTCTTGTGGAAAATCGAAGGCCTCGTAGCTGATTCGGACAATCTCGTAGAGTCCCATAAAACAGGTTGCCAAGGCCTGTATCACCCAGTCATTCCTTCTTCCGATCTGCAATCTGTACTGTCCGGTTTCCGGCTCTGAAAGACTGCCAGCCGCAGACGCGATATCTGAGTGCAATATTTGGGATAGCATCAAATATGCTACATCGTACAAGTACATAGGTCTGCCGACCGCTTCGGCTCTTTCGCGGAGCATGGGCGGCCAGCCGGACTCCTTTTGTGCTTCCTCGGACGCTCGCACAGCTTCCTTCATCTCTTCGCTCGATGCATGTGGTTTCAGGCGACGTCCAAGCCGTCTCTTGCTCTCATTGATCGATTTCAGGAATGCCTCCGCGTGCTTCGCTGGATCGAGTTCGATATATGCGCTGTTGATCGCGGATTCCACGAGCGATCTCGACAGACCGGCTGCTTGGCGGCCATAACCCGCCTTACTCAACCTGATGACCGATCGCGCATCGTCGTGAGACTTGGCGACTATCAGAGTCATGGCCATCTGAAAATCCGAGCCGGCCGGCAGCTTCTGCGACAAAATTCTTTGGTCCAAATCCGCCACCAACCGGTCGCAATAACCGGCGAGGGTCCAGTTCTTGGCGCTAAGACCTGCAAATGCGGCTAAGATTTCCAGCTCGTCCTCCTGCGGGGCATCTACGGCAGAGGGTGAGTCGGCCATGAGATCCACGGCGGCGGTGGTTTTGGGGAAGGCGATGACCTCGCGGATGGACTTCTCCCCCGCCAGCAGCGTGACCACGCGGTCGAGACCCAGCGCGATGCCGCCGTGCGGCGGCGTGCCGTAGGTGAGCGCGTCGAGGAAAAATCCGAAGCGCTGGCGCGCCGATTCGTCGCTCAGCCCCAGCGCCTTGAAGAGGCGCGCCTGCACGTCCTGCCGGTGGATTCGGATGCTGCCTGAGCCTAGCTCGACGCCGTTCACCACCAGGTCGTAGCCCTTCGAGCGGCATTCCCACGGTGCCGTTTCCAGCTTGTCGAGGTCCTCTTCGACAATTCCGGTAAACGGATGCTGCGCGCTCACCCAGCGCTTTTCCGTTTCGCTCCATTCGAAAAGCGCGAAGCCGGTGATCCACAGAAATTCCCACTTGGAGCGGTCAATCAGGTTCAGTTTGTCGCCCAAGTGCAAGCGAAGCTGTCCCGCGACGTAGAGCGAGGTGTCGCTGTGCGGAATCTGTTCCTTCGCAGCCGCCGCGACGATCAGGTCGCCCGGCCGCGCGCCCAGCTCGGCCGCCATTTTCTTCAGTGTCTCCGCGCCGAGATTCTTTTCGAGCGGGGACACGACGCCCTCGGGCGTCACTTTCACCGTATAAACCGCGCGCGCGCCCGCCGACTTGCCGAATTCCGCCAGTTCGTCGAGCTGCTTGCGCGACCATGAAGCTCCACCAGTGGCGACCACGGCCTGCACGTTGCCTTCGAAATGGAGCACGGCGCGTGCGGGCTCGAAGAACTGCGTCACGTTGTGCAGCTCCATGCCGAAGCGCAGGTCGGGCTTGTCCGAGCCGTAGCACCGCAGCGCCTCTTTGTAATCGAGATGGCGGAAGGGGCCTTTGGCGGCGACGCCCACGACCGCGCAGGCGCGCTCCATCACGCGCTCGATGACCTCGAAAATATCCTGCTGCCGCGGGAACGACATCTCCAGATCGAGCTGCGTGAATTCCGGTTGGCGGTCAGCGCGCAAATCTTCGTCGCGGAAGCACTTGACGATCTGGAAGTAGCGGTCCATGCCGGAGATCATCAGGATTTGCTTGAAGATCTGCGGCGATTGCGGCAGGGCGTAGAACTGCCCGTGGTGGACGCGGCTGGGAACGAGATAGTCGCGCGCGCCTTCGGGAGTCGAACGCGTAAGCATGGGCGTCTCGATTTCGAAGAAGCCCATCTGGTCGAGCGCCTTGCGCATCTCGAAAATCACGCGATGGCGCAACTCGATATTGTGGTGAGGGCGCGGCCGGCGCAGGTCGAGAAAACGATAGCGCAAGCGCGTCTCTTCGGTGGCCGCAACTTCGTCTTCGATCTGGAAAGGCGGCGCCTTGGCGGTGTTCAACAGGTGCAGGCGCGAGGCCATCACCTCGACTTCGCCCGTGGCGATTTCCGGATTGGCCTTCTCGCGCCGCGCCACGCGCCCTTCCACCGCCACCACAAATTCCGAACGCAGTTGCTCCGCCTTGGCGTGCGCCTCCGGTTGCCGCTCCTTGTTGAAGACGATTTGCGCGATGCCGGCACGGTCGCGCAGATCAATGAAAATGAGCTGGCCGAGGTCGCGCCGCCGATGAACCCAGCCCATCAGCACGACGTCCTTCTCCGCGTCGGAGGCGCGCAGGTCGCCGCAATAATGTGTCCGCTTTAGATTGCCGAGTGTGTCGAGCAATTTATCTTCCTTGTCCGCGTTCGGACGCGAGGTGTTCGAGCAATTCGCCTTCCGAAAACTTCCGCTGCTGCGCATCAACGAGCCGCTTCAGCGTGTAGGTGCCTGACGCGGCTTCGTCCTCGCCGATGATGAGGGCGTAGCGCGCGCCGAGCTTGTTCGCGAGGCCGAGCGACTTCTTGAACTTCATTTCCTCGGGCGGCAATTCCACAGAAAAACCGCGCGCACGAAGTTTCCGCGCGATGGCCACGGCCACTGGGTAGGCCTTGGCGCCCATCCAGGCGATGAACACCTCGAACCCGCGAAGCGCCGGCAGTTTGCCGCTTTCCTGCAGCGACAGAATGGCGCGGTCCGTGCCGATGGCGAAGCCGATGCCCTTGATGCCCGCAGGTCCGCCGAGCAGCTCGACCAGGCCGTCATAGCGCCCTCCGCCGCACACGGCGTTTTGCGAACCGAGGCCCGCGGCGGTGACCTCGAACGTGGTGCGCGTGTAATAGTCGAGGCCGCGGACGAGGCGCCAGTTCTCTTGATAAGCGATGTTGCGCAGCTTCAGCTCCTCCTTCAGCTTGGCGAAGTGCTCGCGGCACGCGTCGCAGAGATGCTCGGAGATGCGCGGCAGCTTTTCGATGATGGCCTGCTCGTGCGGCAGCTTGGAATCGAGGACGCGCAGCGTGTTGGTCTCGATGCGGCGCTGGCTGTCCGCACCGAGCTGCTCTTTCACTTTGCGCAGCTCTTCGCGCAGGCGTTCGACGTATTTCGGCCGGCACTCGTGGCAGCCGATGGAATTGATGTAGAGCGTCGTTTTCGTCAGGCCGACGCGGTCGAAAAACACCAGCAGCATCTCAAGCATTTCAGCGTCAATGGCGGGGGCATCCGACGGCCCCAGCACTTCCGCGCCCACTTGGTAGAACTGGCGATAGCGGCCCTTTTGCGGGCGCTCGCGGCGGAACATCGGCCCGATATAGTAGAGCTTGACGTTACCCGGTTGCGTGTGCATACCGTGCTCGATGTACGCCCGCACACTTCCCGCCGTCGCCTCCGGGCGCAATGTAATTGAGTCCCCGAGATCCAATGCATGCAGTTCGGCGATGAACCGCAGCAACGCAGGCGCACCTTCTTCAGACACGCGGTCGCATGCGTTCTGAATTAGGCCGACCCTGAGCTCGTTGTCAAAGGTCCGCGGAATGCGCCCGGCTTGCCATGCGGCCTGCACGGCTTCATTTGAACGAACAATCTCCTCGACGGTTTGTGGGTAGCCTACATGAACGTTGCCGCGGTCTTCGAATGTGTACATTTCCTTTGCGACCACGTCTGTTTCCTCCCCGATCGAACGTGCGAAGAGCACGGTTTCCTCGAAGACGGGCAGACGGATGTCACGAAAGCCGTAAGTCTCGAACACGTCGCGCGCCGTCTGCTCGAACCAGTTCCACAAGGCGGAATCCGCGGGCAAGATATCGCGCGTGCCTTTGATAGCTCGAAATTGTCCTTTTTCAGTCATTTCTGGACAGTGTCGTGCTGCAAACCCATCGAAACATACTAGCAGGCCCGAATCGGCATGCAAGCCAGGGGTGCCGCGCTGACCCATTCGACTGCGCTCAGGGCAAGAGCCCGCGGCGCTACGTTGAAACCTTCGGACATCGCGAGCTTTTCCAGTATTCTCTAGCCACTCGCCACTAGTCACTAGCCACTGCGCTTCAGCCACTCGCCACCCGCCTACGCTCGCCACGGGCGAGCTTCGGCGGGCAGGCTAGCCACTCTTTTCGGCCTTATGTTCAGCACCAAATCCGACGTAGTGCTCGGCGGAGCGCGCGATGTGCTGGCGGTCGGCTTCGGTGACGGCGCGGCGCACCTTGCCGGGCGCGCCCAGCACGACGCTGCCGGGCGGGATCTCCTGGTGCTCGAGGATGAGCGCGCCCGCACCAATGATGCAATGCTCGCCGATCTTGGCGTCGTTGAGGATGATGCTGCCCATGCCGATCAGGCAGTTGGACGCGACCGTGCAGCCATGGAGGATGACCCGGTGGCCGACGGTCACATTGTCGCCGACGGTCAGCCCGTACTGCCCCGACTCGACGTGCAGCACGCACAGATCCTGAATGCTAGTGCGCGCGCCGATGCGGATCCAGTGGCAATCGCCGCGCACCACCGCGCCGGGCCAGATGCTGGAATTCTCTCCGATGACCACGTCGCCGATGACCACGGCTTGCGGGTCCACGTAGGCGCTGGGGGCAATCTGCGGCGTCTTGCCGCGATGGCTGCGAATCACGTTGCTCTCCTTGGGATGGTGGCGGCGGCGCCCTGATGGAAGTGGGTGCGCGCGCCCCGCTTCATGAAACAACGAAATTAGCACACGCCCGATATGCCCACAACCCGCGTCATTGTGCAGCTGTTTCGAACGGCTGGCGTGCCATCAAAAACTCTGATTCCTGTCATCCAAACGTTGCATTTTACTGATTCCGCGCTTCCCTCTA
>Ga0187780_10001446_pt1 | contig 17908 bp, 11 predicted proteins | sample 1015_Q2_SP10_20__FD_132429 | JGI IMG/M metagenome (GOLD analysis project Ga0187780, IMG submission 132429) | Tropical peat soil microbial communities from peatlands in Department of Meta, Colombia - 1015_Q2_SP10_20_MG | ecosystem: Environmental > Terrestrial > Soil > Wetlands > Peat | place...
GTTCTTCTGGTTCTTTTCCTGGTTGGAACTAGGGTCAATCGTCTTGGTCGCATTTCCCGTCCAGACCAGCTGCTTGCTGGTCGGGTCATAGATATCCAAAACAAGAGTTCCCACGTTGATGGTCGAACTCGTCGCGGATCCCATTCCACCCCATCGGACGCCGCCACCCATCCCGTACGCGTTCCATTGCTTTTCCTGATCGACCGCGATCTGATATCCGAGATAAAGATCAGCCTTGTCGCTGTCGGTCTTGGTGAAGCCCTTCGCCGCCATTTGCTCGTCAACAGACTGCTTGATTTCCGCGTCCATGATTTGATTAGGGTGGGCACCACCCTCGATGGGGACCCACTTGTAGGTGTGATATTTGGAAAAATCTGTTCCCGGCATGTAGTTGTGCCGCACTTCTTGACCTGTTGCCACAGTGCAAGTCACGATTGTCATTGCCAACGTTAGGCCGATCCCGACCAATGCGCTCCGCCTCGTTTTTCGCATCGCTTCCTCCTTTCCATTCCTCCTGGGCCGTCCAGTTCTTGCTCGGGCGAGTGAACGACGGCGGTGTGGCTCGCCTAAGCCTCTTTTTTCGTGGTGGCCGGCTCCGGCAAGACTGGAGTCAAACCTTTCGACCAATGCGGGTTAAAGTCCTCCCCACTGAATACGGTTCCGGGGGGCCACAGCCCATTGAGTGTTGCGGTGGATTCTTGTTCCCAGGACCTCGCCGGAAACGATAATATCCCTGCTGCCATTCGGTTATTTCCGCAGCTTCACTCCACGTACTTTTCGGGACCCAGTCAACGGCTGCTAACGCCGCCAACCACCCCCTCCCCCTCCCCAGCTGCGGCCACCTCCACCCCAGCCGCCTCTGCTTCCGCCGGAGCTCTGCCAGTTTTGGCTCTGTGCTACTCCTCTCTGTCGGTTCTGCATTTCGGAATTGAGGTTTTGCGAAGACCAGCCGCCGGAGGAGCGTTCCTGGTTGAAGCTTTGCTCACGCTGCTGGTAACTTGCCGAAGAGGGCTGGGTACCGGTGGGGTGTTGTTGCTGATAGTTCGCCTTTTCCTGCTGGGCCTGCTGCTGCGCTTGCTGCGTGTTCACGTTGCTCCAGGAATTCGTGCTGTTGTTGTATTTTTGCCAGCCGGAGCCATTGTTTTGGTAGACGTTGCCATCATGTCCTGCGTACAAGTCTCCGCTCGAGCTTTTGCCGGCGTATGTATTTCCGTAGCCGCTGGATGTCGCGTAGGCTTTGCCGCCCTGCGAGCCTTGCGCTGAGGCCACGGTTCCTTGTGCGGTCGAGTAGTGTTGCGTATACGCAGACTTGTTGCCCTGTGATACGTAGGATTGGCCCCATTGCGCGGTTGGGCTCGATCCCTGGTGAGTCGCACCGTAACTTCCGGTGTAGGGATTATAGGCCTGCCCCGCACTTTGCCGGCCGTAGGGAGTAGTGACGGAAGCACCCTGTTTGTACGTGCCAGTGTAGGGGTTATACGAGGCCGCCCTGGTCGCGGAACCGTAAGGACCATAGGCGGTCTGCGAGACACCGTAGGAGCCGGTCCGTGGGTTGTAATAGTTGCTGTAACCGTACGCTCCGTAGGGCGTCGGGTATGGGTGATAGACAGGATATCCATAAGCCGGATAGCCTACGTAGGGGGGATAGTAGTAACCCGTGCCGCTGCAGACGATGGCGCCCACCGCCGCTCCCATGACGAAGGCACCGAGATACCCAGCCGTATAACTGGACTGCACCGTTCCGCTCGAAGTCGTCGTCTGCGTGACATAGGTTACGTTGTAGATTGGCGAACTCGGCGGAATGGTGTAAATCACCTGCGGGACGGAAGACGCCGTGGTCCACGGACCCTGGGGCGTGGTGGACATAAACCAGACTCCCTGCAAGCACAGGTAGTAGACGTCGCCAACCTGGATCACCTTGTCCGGCGTGTTGGTTGCGTACTGAAGTGACGTCCCTTCGATGGGTGCGAACTTCGGATCACCCGTGTAGCTCACCTTCGCCTGGGCGGCAGCCGACTTGGGATCAATCTCCATGACTGTAGGGATCTGGGCGATTAATACCGCATCTTTGGCTTCTTCGGTACCCGGCACGGAGGCCAACACGGCGCTTGCCGGGCTGGAGAGCGGAATCCTGGCGAAGTCCGCCGGTAGATCCAGGGAAGCAAAATCCCAGTGCCCCTCCAGGTTCTTGGATCGGAACCAGCGCCCGGCCGCCAGATAGTAGTACTCGTTGCTGGGTGTGTAAACAAAAATGGGACTATCCGTGTTGGTGGCATACACCAGCTGGGTCTGGGGGATGTTTGCGTACACGGGCTTTCCCTCAAACAAGATTACTTCGGCTGGCACGGTACTGTAGAAGATTTTGGGAATAGGACCTCCGGGTTGGGGGGGTGGCGGGATCACCTCCTGCAGGCTTTGCCACTGTGCTTCCTTGGTTACCTTATCCATGTCCTTCGGGAGCGTGGTGGCCACGGACCATGGGCCATGCAGGTCGCCGGCCATAAACCAGCGCTTATCGACGAGCAGGTAGTATTGCGACTTATTGAGATCGAAAAACACAGGCCACTGCGTGTTCACCACATATTTCAGTTTCGTGTTTGGAATTGCCGCAAGAACAGGTTCGCCATCCACAGAGAGCAGGATCGCGGGACTATAGCTTACGAAGATAAACGGCGGATCGTTGTTGAGGTGCACCGTGTTCGCGGTCTCGGTTTTGGGTACATAGGCCACCACGCGCTCAAGAGAGATGTTGACGACTGGCGGCACAAAGGTTCTGAGGAGCTGGTCCATTCTCGCCGATGTCGCCGGGTCGAGATCGGGGAAATACGTGTTGGTGACCTGAATCCCGTAGATTGCGACCATGTGCTTGTCGTGATCGACGTTTGTGGTGCCCTTGAAAGTGGCGGCGCCAATCACCTGCTTGCCACCCGCCGGGGTCAATTGGAACGCCTGCCGCCAAGTAGCATCGGTGAAATCTTTCCAATCGTCGATCTGAGGCTGATACGCGATAAGGGTACCGCCTGACTCGACATGCTTGCGCGGCCAACCCGGATCCTGTGCTGAAGTGAATGCAGATAGGAAGACAACCAGCGAAACCGTTGCGATTAGGACTCTCTTGCACTTCATGGCTTTACTCCTGCGAACCGGCTACTGTTCCACCGGAAACCTGTTGAATCTTCCGCCGCCATTCCGTTTCTGGCAGCGATGGAAGGAAAATCTGGAATCGGAGGCGATTCCACCTCAAAGCCAGAGAATACTTCCGCGACCCTTGCGTGATCTGGCAGGGTCGAAACGGCGTCCACTTCGGCTGTGGTCCGGAGATACGCATGAAAAGCGTAGACCCAGACTCGAGTCTGTCTCGCTCTAGGTTACCGGCGATTTCAGCGGGCGGTCGGTTGAGCTGTCATACCTGACAGCAGTCCGATTCGCCAACCACCATGCAGGTGGTTCACAGCCAGATTTCTCAAGGGCACATCGATCTGGAAGCCCTGACATTTCGAACATCGTCCCCCGCACCGCCAAGACTTACCGTGAAGAAAATCATGAGCGGATGACGAGAAGAAAGGCTTTCGCTTGCCCGCTCGTCCTCAGCTGGCGCGTCGCTCACTGGCAAGATGGTCCCTTAGGAGTGTCACTTCATTCTTAGGTGCCTTGGGACGCAATACGACACTGTCCTGAACGCCAGACAGCCGCTCATGCCATTCTCTCAAGTACGCGATTTGGTATTCCAGGCGCTCCATTGCCTCTTTCGCCAATCGACGGCGGAGGGCAAAGGGCGCAGGATCGGTCCCATCAGAAACGGCTGGCAACTCTGCGAGGGCAAAGGCATCTTCCAACGCTGCCTGCATCCGTTCCGAGGCATGCTCGATCCGATCTTGTAGAAGGCGATCGAGAACGTTCATTCGCACCCTTGTCAGGACTTGCCGTCGCTGTGCGACCGCCTTGAGGAAGGCGCTGTGTGCTTCATGGTCGCGAACAAGGGCTGTACCCAGAAGGTTTCTCATTTCCTCTAATTCTGTGTACGCGCGTTCTACACTTTCATTCGCTCGAAGCCGGTACGCAGGATCGAGCTGATTGAACATCCACTTCATGACTTCCCAGACCCCATAAGGAAGAAGGTTACCGTTCCTGGGTCCCACGGAAGACGTGAGGAAGATCTGAAAACGATACGTGTGGCACATCGCCGCGGCGATGAACCCCTTGAACCGCTCGATCAACTCGAACACAAAGCGCTGATTCTGGCTATTCTGACTGATCGCAAGGTTGTAATGGATGCAGGACCGCAGCCGCTCAAACGGGTCCGCTGCCTCCGCCTGCACCCGCAAACCCGTGTGTACCAGTTCCATTTTTGTTCGTTCGGGTATGAGAAAGGGCGGGTTGAGCGACAGCAAGTTCGTCGAACCCAAAAGCAGGTCAGCTTTGTTCACTACCAGCGCTACGGGCACATGCAGGGCATCTTTGTTGACATCGAAATACCGCTGAAGAATGCGCGTGTATCGTGCTGCAAGTTCTGTCGAATCTTCGTGATGTGTGCTAGAGGAGGCTCCGCCATTGGGCAAGAGATCGGGAAAAGTTCGGTCGTCTAAAAGAAACAGCAAGCCTCGAGCCGTTCGTAGATTCGTGAGAAGCTCACGACTGAGGGTTTGTCGGCTTGCCTGCTCTCCGTTGTAGTCGGTGAAGCGTAGACGCATCCAACGCGCAACTTCGGGATCTTGCGCGTCCCGTACAAGAAGGTCGTAACTTGTCGCCTCAGATGTGCTTGCGTTCGAGCCGAACTCCCACTTCTCACGCATCAAGTACGAGAGTTCCTGCAAATCGGACGACTCCACGCACACACCCTCGCGGACGTGTCCACGAGCACAGTTCAGATGGTTGGCAAGAGCACAGAGGAAAGCCGTCTTGCCAACCCCAGGACCGCCAATCAGCATCAGTGGAACGGGAGAGAAACGTGGCTTAACGTCCTTGGGAAGCAAGCGTGGGAATGGCTGCTCTGCGTCTGTCTCACCCCAGGGCTCCTCCCGCAAAGCGAGATTTGCTGGCGCAGCCTTACCCTCTCGCCACGCGGCATAAAGCAGGCCCCGGTGATCGTCCAACGCTTCCGATTCTACTTCTGGAAATTGATCGTAAGCGACTGGCTTGAGCCATCGCCAGGCAACCAGAGCGTCGCCAACGAAAGAGTCTCTTGCCGCCCAGCCCAGGAACGTGGCCTCACAAGATCGTTCGGGCCAGGCGCATACTCGGGCTAAATCATCAGGACTCTTCTTGAGGAGAACGAACACCTGCATCGCCAGAATCTCTGCTGGCCTGGGCACATCCTCCTTTTGAATCTGGCGCAGAGTTGTTTCCGGTTGGAAGCCAGCGGCCAACAGCAATTCGGCTGTCCGTGTGGCAATTCGATATTTAAGCAATTGCAACTTGGGGTTTGAAGTCTCGGACCCTCGACCCAAGCCCATTGCCACTTCAAAATTCACCATCAGGCATGCTTGCCGGTCGCAAGGCGCACCTGTGGCATTTTGTTCCTGATACCGGAGCCACGTCCGATAGCATCGTGGCTCTTCCTTTCCGTCGCAACAGAACAGCGCCGCGAACAACGAGGCATGGGTACACAGGAGATCGCGGAGAGGGGTTCGGTCGCCCAACGAATCCCTGGCGAATTCGGTCTCGATGATGGCACTAAGCTCCCCGGCTAGGCCCGGCCCCATGAGCGGCGTAATCTGTTCAGGAGCCAGAAATTCGAAGAATTCCAGTAACGCAAACGCGTGCGCATCGTTCAATTCAGTCCCATGGTCAACTTGACTTGCCGCGGCAACCGCCGACTTGGCGATGCGCTGAAAGGCGAGCGCCTTCGGGATGTAGATCCTAAGATCTGACATTGTGCCCCTCGTCGGAACATCGAATATCAATTACCCGATAGATTCTGCTAATGGCTTGAGGGTGAGGCAGATGGCAACTGGGCCGCCTTCTCCGGGGAGGCTTTTTGGCCGTACTCGTTCAGCGTCGAGATCAGTCTTTCCGCCGCAACTGGTGTAGGCTCGGCATTCTTGAGCACAATGTCCTTGGCGGACACCTTCTTGCCGTACAGCTTTTCGTTCGCCCCATTATCCGGACGCAGGGTCGAGCCTTCCAGGGACACGCCGCCGAACAGACCGCGGGACCGCGAATAGGTCAGGATCGAGGTTCGCAGGTAGATGTCCAGATTCGCTTGGGCGCTTCGACCCACCGGGCCGGCGCATCCCGTGATGTCACCACCGATCTTCCCCTTGCCACCAAGAATCGACCGAGCGCCTCGCTCGTTCATCACCAAGAGCACAAAGTCCGTTGCCGCCCCCCCCGCCTGGAGCCCGAAGCTTCCACCTTCGAGAGCCATCATCGTGGGTGCACTCCAGGGACTCTTCAAATCATTGCCATTCCTGCAGGACATTACGCCACGCCCATAGCTTCCTCCAAAAATGAAAGCACCTTTGACGACGGAAGGTATGACAATGACACAATACGCCTTTTGAAGGAGATCTTGCGGTATACGTGAGTGTATGCCCATGGCCTCCTTAACCACTAACGCTGAGTTATCGAGACGATCCTCGACCTTGGATTTGGTTACGGCATCCATGCGGGGTGCGTTCCCGAGCAGCGCGGCCGCGGTCGCAAATGCTGCGAGCACAAGCCCCAAGCGGAAGCGGATACCACCCAGAATGTACGGATTGAGGCCCATGGCACCCTCCTTTTTGCAAATCGGTCTTGCCAGGATCCGGCCCGTGAGTTGCCTCCCCGAGACTAGCGGGTTCCCGGTCGCGAGTGAACTGTCATATTTGACAGTGGATTTTCACATCTAGGCAGAAATCATTCTGACAGCTTATAGCCCTACGGCTTGCGGTGGGACAATGCGCGTGGCTTCTCTGATCCTTATATCTCAATAGCTTGCCAGCGGAGGTTTATGTTCTTTCTGTGATGTCGGTCACAGATCAGTTCGAAGCCCCACGTCCCATTGTCCGAACTCTGCCACCCCGATAGAGCAATCCCCTGGCAATCACACGCCCCTAGCACCCAGGTCGCTGGGCGAGCGCTCCTCTACTCGGCTACTCGGAAAGGGGGCAGGACGCCAATTTACCTCGCGACAAGTTTGAGCAGACCAAAACTCTCCGGCACGTGAAAGGTTTTGCTCATTGTAGGCCGCCACAGGACTTCTTTTGCATCTGCCGGTGGTCCCTCAGTGCGGAAAAAGTTTACGCGGAACTGCTGTCCGGCAACTGGTTCCGGAATATCCAGCGCCTCAAACGGAATCCGCATCGCCGCATACCAGATGTGTTTGGATTCATCAATTCGTGCGGCGTGCTCAAAACCCGAGTTCCAAACCCAGCCGTCCTCGTGGTGCGGGTTTTCCAGGTTTATGTCCAGATCGACCCACTCGTCTTGCGGAGAAATTTCGAATTCTTTGTATCGCCTGATGTTCTGAAAATTTGAGCCGATGAAGACCTCAGCCACATTCCAGTTCCACAGCTCATATGTCTCATGCTCGGCGTCCGGCCTCGGATTAAGGTACAAATGTTTGTAGGGGCAAATAAATAGAAAGTAGATACTGTTCTTGGTCCAACGCGAGCGCACCTCAGTCCGGTATTCGGGTTCAAGCCGGCCCTGGCTATCCACCTCTGCGAACACCGCATGGGGGTTGCTCCAGAATGGCGAGGCCGGATCGGTGTTCACGCTCACATCAGCTTCTGCTTGCGTACTGTACATGACACCTTCCGTGTGCAATGGTTTCGCACCTAGCAACCAAGACGACAGAAGCAGTAAGCTGGTAAGCGTCAAACGCATGCTAGTGCTCCAAAAGTTTTCAGAAAGGTGCTCACGAGTAACAGGACTCTCTGCTCCGGGCGCTTAGGAGCAACCACCTGCCAAAGCCAAAATTTTGGTCGTTCTCGCCCGAATGGCCGATTCAGGCGGCCATCGAGAGATGAAGCAGGCCAGCCGCGTTGTCGTAGTACACCTTCTTCAGAATGGAATCGGGAAGTTCGATTCCATAGATTTTCCAGCGGCCCTGCGGCGGAATCCTGGCTGGAGCGTAATCGAAGTACTCGTCATCCGTTTCCAGGAAGCGGTAGTAGATCTCGTATAGCTGGTCATTGAAGACCTGTTGCGGAAATTCGTCGCCGTGGGGCGTGGCGTCGGTGCCGAACAGGATACGGTCCTGGTATTTGTCGAAGAAGCGGCGGGCGGTTCGCGGTTGACGGCCCAATTCTCCGATCCGCGCCGCAATGTCGACGCTCATGTTGGGGAAGCGGTCCAGGTTTTCGGCGACGTTTCCCAGGTCTTCGGCAAAGTTGCCCACGTGCAACACCAGAAACTGAGTTTTCGGATGCTTGGCCATGACGCGATTGCGCGCTGCCAGCAATTCGGCATTGCTGGAAAAATCATGATCGTAAAAAGACCAGTCAGGATGATTATTCAGTTCTTCATAGCGTTCGTTGAAGCGGTCCGTAGGCGTGAAGAACGCGATCGGGTCGGAAACATGGATGGCCACGGGAAGATTCAGTTGTCCACACGCATCCCACATGGGATCAAATCGGGAATCATCGATCTTGACCAGCGTGCCGGAAGAGATGTTTTCGCGCAGATACAAGCCTAGCGTCTTAAGGATTTTCAACCCCTTCGCGCCATCACGCTGGGCCTGGGCGATGGCCTCGGCCTGAATCTTCGGATAATTCGGCTCCTTGAAACGCGAATAGCAGGGCTCCGTGAAGCTGTAGAAGCGGCCCGGGAAGTTCTTGTCATAATTGTTGACCGCATCCTCCAGACCGGCATAGAAGCCTCCCGTCAGGTTCACCATGGCCCGAAGATTCTTGCGCTCCATGACTGCCAGCAGTTCTTGTGGGGTTCCTAAGTACCGGCGCTCGGCCGCGATTGCGACTCCATTTTCGGATTTCTTCGATTCCGAAATGTGGGTATGAATATCAATTGCCGGGTACCGCGCACGCTCGACCCGCGTCTCCCGTACGTGCAACATGCTCTTGGGTTCGTATTGGGAGAGGGCCAACGGCATGCTGCCGGAAGTTGTTGGGGAAGACTGGCCCGGCATTGAATTCTTCTTTTCCTCCGCACCGGCCGGGTAACCGGCGGCGCCCAGCAAGACTCCCGCTCCATATAGCCACTGCCGACGATTGATCAAGAATCCTCCATACTATCTGAGCTCTCAGGCTCCAAGTGATCCTGCAAGGCAGGGTTCAGTAAGGCCGCCGAATCCTTATCCAGGTAAACGAACGTATTGGGATGTGTTCGCAGAATCGATGCCGGCGCCATGGGACTTATCTCGCCATGGAAGCACTTCCCTACCGCCTGCGCCTTGCGGGCGTCGGGAACGACGGCGATGATCATGGTGGCGTTAAGAATCTGGCGCACAGTCATGGACAAGGCTCGCCGCGGCACCTCATCGAGACTCTTGAACCACCCTTCGCCCAGTTGTTGCCGGCGGCATGGTTCATCCAATTCAACCACGATGTAGGCCTCGTCGCTGTCGAAATCGGCTGGCGGGTCATTGAAAGCCAAATGGCCATTTTCGCCGATGCCCACAAATGCGACATCGATGGGCGCCTTCCGAAGCTCAGCCGTCATCTCCGCGATGACTGCGCCAGGATCCCGCTCGCCATCCAGCAAATGAACGCGACGGATGCCCACCTTGTCTATCAGGCGTTCACGCAGATATCTTCTGAAACTTGCCGGGTGCGTCGGCGGCATGTTGAGATACTCGTCCAGGTGAAACATCTCCACCCTCTTCCAGTCGATATCCCGTGCCTTCGTAAGCTGCTCGAGGAACTCAAATTGCGATGCACCGGTGGCTACGACAATGCGCGTGCAACCGCGCTCAGCAATAGCATGCCGGATGGTGCTCGCTGCTTGCTCCGCCGCGGCTCGCGCCAGGCAATACTTGTCGGGAGACACGGTCAAATTCAACTTCTCACCTCGAATCTACGGGACAATCGGAACGCGCAGCGCCGAAGGGTGCGCCGCGTCGTGAAACACGATATTCGTGGCGGAAACTGAATTCTTCGCAGTGCCCGGCTCTTCCCCGGTATTCGGATTCCTTTCGAAACGAGGAAAATTACTGCTGCTGATCTCCAGGCGTATCCGGTGACCTTTCCGGAAGAGGTTGCTTGTTGCCCACAAATCTACGGTGAATCTGTACAGCTGGCCGGGTTTCGGCAACTCAGGCTTCTCAACCGAGTTGCGGTTCCGTGCACGAATGATTCCCTCTGTGAGATTTTGCGCGAGGCCGTCCGGGAAGACATCCACCAGCTTGGCGGTGAAATCCGTATCCACGGCGGAGGTGCTGGCAAAAAGCTCGAGCGATACCGGCCCAGTCACTTCAACGTCCTCGGTGAGGGCCGGGGTACTGTAGACCAGCACATCATTTCGCGCCTCGACGGCGCGCTGGTCTCGCGGACCAGGCAGCAGGTGCATGGCATCGCAGCACAATGGCCCGCCTACGGTGGGAACCGGATTTTGAGGATCGTACACATAGTGGTCGGCTGATTCGGAACCGGGTGCTGTGGTTGAAAGCGAACCATCTCCCCTTAAGGAATTTGCCCGCCCGGCCGAATGCAGATGATACGTCCTGTTGCGGGTACCCGGCGGAGGCCAGTCTTCCTCCTCTTGCCACTGGTTAGCTCCCATCACGAAGATGCGCACCCGCTTTCGGGTGGAGAACTCGTTCTTGATGTTCCTGAACAGGTAGTCGTACCACGACAAAATCACCTGACCTTCGTCGAATGGCGCGCTCTCGCCAAAGTCAACGTCTCCGATTTTTCGGCCGGATCCAGCATGGCCCCCAATGGCGACGAGCAAACGTTGACCATCCCGTGCTTCCTTGCTGTCTGCATGCAGCTTCATTCCGATGTAGTTGCGCAGTGACCCGCCGAGAAAAATGTCGTACCATGCGGTAATCGTCAAGGAAGGAACCGCGATTTCTGGGTAGTGTTCTTCCACCGAGATGCGCTTCCAGTATTCGTCATAATAAGGGTGTTCAAGCCAGTCGAGAAAATACGGGGCAAGGACACGAGTCAAATCCCGGCCTGAGGAAGCCGTCGGCAGGGGAAAGAGCGAATAGGCACTGATGGGAAGCGTCCAGATTCCGTCTAGTGCGTTGGTGTGATCCCGAACCGCACGGTTCAGTGTGTCCTGCGCCAGAATAGACGTCCAGGATTCATTGAACCACTGCTCGAACGCACCGCCCTGGTAAGTCCAGCCCTCGTGATAATTGCTCGCCGTTACCGCTGGGCAAATGCCGGCAAGATGCGGCGGGTGTGCAATGGCGGTCAGCATCTGGGTCGCGCCCACGTAGGAACCGCCGAACATGCCCACCTGGCCATCCGAATACGGTAAGCCTGCCGCCCATTCCACCGTGTCATAGCCATCATTCGATTCGTGGATGAAGGGGTACCACTCCCCTTCCGACATGTAACGCCCGCGCGTGTCCTGGATAAGCACCACGTAACCGCGAGCTGCCGCTTTCAACCCAAAGCGCATGTCGCCGGAATCTCCCTTGTTGTAGGGAGTACGTTCGAGAAGAGTGGGAAACCTGCCTGCGGCTTGCGGGCGGTAGACGTCAGCACGCAGAACAATGCCATCTCTCATTTTGGCCGGGACGTCATTCTCGACCACAACTGGATACGAGTCGAGCGCCAACAAAGAAGGCGCCGCCAGCACCAAAGTCAGTAACTCGGGGCACAACGACATAATTCTCGATCGCACGCTCATATTCCCAGAGCAGTCTCGGAAAGATCGGTCTCGATCATCGAGCGACGCCAGTAGGCGTCGTCCACAAATCTCGCATAAACTTGCCTTTCGGCGGCGCCAATTTAAACATAAATGGAAAGTGTCGGAAAGTTGCAAGAAAGCAAAATGCCATAATTTGCCAGGCAAACGCGCCTGCCCGGACCATAACGAACCCAGCCGTGGGCGGGAGCCGTCTGCTTTGAACTGCTGGGCTCGTATCCTGGAAGTCAATCTCACCGGGACCTTGCGCGCATGCCAGGTTTTCGGGCGCGCCTGACGAATCTTCTGCCCCCAGCCGCAATCATGTCTCGGGCGGATGGTCCTGAATCGACTCGTTCGCAGCATTCCAATACTGCTTCTTGCCAGACCAATATGCTTGCGTGGCCATGATGCACACTAAGGAGTGCGAGAAACCATGATCCACCGTGGCGTTGGGCGGTTTTCGAGCCCGGATTGCCTCTATCCAGTTCATCATGTGAACCACGCTGTCATCGTCTGGGCCAACTGAGTTCGGCGCCGGTGCTTGGGGAACGTGCACTACCTGAGCCTGTTCCCGGGCCTGCGCAACCAGGGGAACAGCGCTATAGGCTGGACCAGATTCATACGGATCAAATTCCTGCCTTCCTCCTTCCTTGGACACGACGAAGAGCGATGCGCCTTCGCCTCCATAATTCTCGATTGTGCCCTCGCGTCCTTGAATTCTGGAGAAACTGCGATAGCTGTTGCCGAAGGTGGTTTTATAGGTATAGAGAAAGCCTTTGGGGTAGGTGACCACCGCGGTGCAGGTATCCGGATTTTCCCGGCCGTCCTCCCACACAAAAACACCCCCGCTCGCCACCACGGCTTCCGGATAGGTCTCGTCAGTCCAGAGGTGGACGAGATCGCACCCGTGACTTAGCCACTGATCAAAAATGCCCGAAGAGAAATCCCTATAAAGACGAAACTCCAGATAGACGTGAGGATCGAAGGGACGGTAAGACTTGCCGAGCAGCCAGCGCTTCCAGTCCGTGTCCTGCTCGCGCAGCTTCGACTTGCGCTCGGTCATCCAGCGCTTCCACTCCGTGTTGGTATCCATCAGCATTTCCTGGGAAATGCCGACGTCATTGGGCACGAAGCGCCAGCGCTCCTCGTTGACGTTCCATTCCTGCTCAATATGGACGATCTTTCCGATCCTCCCCGAACGAACTAGGTCGCGGACTGCCAGCGGATAGGGCTCGCTGCGGTGCTGCGTTCCCATCTGCACTACCTGCTTTGACTGCTTGACCGTGTCGCGTGCTTCCTTGGCCTCGTCAAGATCGTTGGCGAACGGCTTCTCGACATAGCAATCCTTGCCCGCGCGCACGACCTCGGTACAAAGCTTGGCATGCTGGAAGTCACCGGTCGCAATCATCACAGCGTCGATGTCTCTATTAGCCAGCATCTGCTCCGAGTATTGGTATTGCTTCGGCTCCACGTTGAACGCCTTCTTCACTTGTGCCGCGCGCTGTTCCCGGGCCACACTCCACAGATCGCAGACAGCCGCAACTTCCACGGGCGTTTGCTGGGCAGCCAGATGGGCCATACGTACGTGGCCGAAGCTTCGTTGCCCGCATCCCAGCTGGCCGAGAACAATGCGGTCGTTCGCGCCCAGGACGCGCGCATAAGACCTGGCCGTGCCCTTCACCACCGAAGCCGTCAACAGCGACGCGCCCGCCTGCCGGATAAAGGTCCGTCGATTCATGGGCCTCCTCGAATCAGCACTGCCCTAGACGTCCTGCTATGTGCCTGCCTGCGGTCTGAAATCTGTGGGCCGGCACGATCACGCTTCTGAGCGACAACACGCCGTTGTAAGACAAGCACAGGGAGAGCGGTCGTCATTATGGACGCGGCTGTGCATCCACCCGAATCTGCCCTTCGCTGTACCAACCGTCGGGATCTCGGCCGGCAATCGCGAAACGCACAGCAGGTCTGCCGGTCCTGGGATCAAGCATGGCAACCCGGAAATCGTAGGTGCCCTCCGGTAGGGTGTCAGGGACATAAAGACTGCCATCGAAGACAGCATCGCCCGGAAACCATTTTCTTACATCCACAGGAACATTGATTACGACGCTGTCTTTTGTCGAGCGCAATTGCAGAGCCAGCGGATAGTTGGTGTAAGCGGGAGCGACACCGGCATTCAGCCACCACATGTGGATCGGCATCATAGAGCCAGCCACAACGCTCTTGGGATATTCCAGCCGGCGCAGCAAAAAGCGGTATCCCATCTTTTTTTGAAAGCTTTCGAAGTCACCCTTCCAGTCTGCAGGTATGGGCGAGGATTTGAGATTTACTGACGTAACGTGCCAACGCAACGCCTGTTCCAAAATATAGTTCACGTCGAACTGATCTCTCTTCCATTCCGAAACCGTGCCACACACTTCTAACGACACCGGCCGCTGTTGCCACACATCCTGGATGTCGGCCCGCACCACCTGTTGGGGATAGATATCCAACATCTCCGGTTGAAAGTAGGGATCGTCAGCCTTCGTTCGCAGATCACCCAGACAATCCAGCCGCCAGCCGGCGCCTCGGCTAGTTCCGTAAGTCAGAGCTTGCTGTTCGTCAAAGTTCATCAGCAGGGTTGTATGGGGAAAAGCGTCGAACCAGATATCGATCAACGCCTTCTGGTAAGGGAACGCAGGCATGTACGGACTCCAGCCTTCACCCCAGTAGCCCACGGAAGAGATGTCCACGCTGTCGAGATAGGGATTTCCGTCGTAGCGTTTCCCCGCTTCGGCCACCAACTCGCCCCAATACTTCAGATAGTGAGGATCAGAGAAATCAGGCTGCCAGATAGCACCATCGTCGTCGCTGGTCTTGTTGGCCCGGTACGCGCCGGACTTTTGATACCACTCGGGAAGCGGATCCTTGTTGGAATATGGCATAAGCCGAATGGCCAGCGTCTGACCGTGCGCCCGCGCTTCATCGAGAGCCAGGTCGATGATGTCCCAGCGGTATTTACCGAGCTCAGGTTCGAGAGCGTTCCAGTACCAGCGGAGATAAGCAATGGTGGTGTCGGGAAAATCGGGTTTGCTTGTGGCCTGGGGAAGCTTGGTGACCGGCCCCACTTCAGACCATTCCAGCGGGGGATTGGTCGCCTGTCCATTGAATCTCTGGAACGTGGTGATTCCCATCCCCGGATTTGTCAGAACATCGTTGATGGGCACCGGACGCACGATCACGGTGTCGCGCTGGGCAGAACAGAGGCAACTGCAGAGTGCGATCAAGGGCAACCACGAAGCCTCTTTCATTCCCAGTTCTCCGCCTGTAAAGACCTATCTGAACAGCCAAGGCACAACTTCCCATCCGATGGTGTCGCTCCACCGGGGCTGTGATGCTCTACTCCGGACGCGCCTCCAGTAGCAAGTGCCCGTCGAACTCAACCGGCAACCATGCGTCGCGACCCGGAACCGTCCCAAGACTCGTGCCGTTGACGTAGTCATGAACGCTATAGTTGCGGTTGCCCAGACCTCGTAGTTCGACCCGTCCTTTCCAGTGCTTGGCAAAGAAGGCGTAGTACAGGTTCTGATCTCGAAGGATAACGTGTGTTTCTGGCAGGTCAAAGCCGATGTCATACAGTTGCCCGAGATACTGGCCCTGGGAGAGCATTTTGTCGCGATATATGCGAAGCCATTTTTCGAAGTCTGCTTCGCGCGCCGAAGTCAGGTCCGACTTGCTTCTTTTCCGTACGAGGGAGGGGAGCACAAACTGGGTACCTATTACGCCTCCCACGCCCATCGTGGACGCGAAGTCATTCCCCCCGTCACTTAGTTCGACGTGATCCCCAAAGAATGGCAGGTCATCTCCCATCAGCGCCTTCAGGGTTTTCGCCTTCGAGCGAACCTGGAACGAACTCGTGGGGTCCGAAGCGACGGACATATTGAAGTACGGCATGGTGAAGAAGGAGTAGCTAGTGCCGCAGGGGCAGAACTCCACCAACGCCCCGGGTTTAACCGATTGCGCGGTCTCGTATATCTCGCGAAAGAAATCCGGCATGGCTTCGACAGAGTCCTCTGGAGAGGCGTGATGGTGCGCGGGATTGTAGCAGGCGGGAGCTCCATTCATATGCTGGCCATCCAGCTTAAGACCATCGAATCCCCAGTCCGACAGGATCCTTCGCACCAGAGCCTTGTGGTATTCCACGACCCGCCGGTCCGCAGGACACAAATAGTAGGAATTCCACCAGGAAATCGTCCTTTTGGAACCATCCTCGTTTAGCAGCACATAATCGGAGTGAGTCTTCAGCAGTTCCGAATCCGACACGGCGCTGAGGGGGGACCACCAAAGTTGCGCCCGAAACCCTTCCTGGTGAATGCGGTCCACCAGGGCCCTCATATCGGCATCCCGATTGGGAAATTTCCCAGGGTCGAGGGCCCAATCTCCCACATTGTTCTGCCAGCCGTCATCGAGCGTGACCCACTTGAATCCCAATCGTTTTACGGTAGGCAATGTGTCGTAGACCTGCTGCGGGCGCACTGTCCGACCGTATCCCCACGCACACCACATGGCACCTTGACCATCAACCGGAGGCTCCGCCGGGCGAAGACCCTGAGCCATCATGAAGCGCCGATACTCAACCAACGTGCGGAAATAGTCTTTCTGGTGAACGGCGACGAAGGTCCGCAGAGTATGAAAACTATCACCCGGCTTCAACACGACCGTGTGCTGCGATTCCACGGCGATCCTGGCGTGAGTGAAATCAGGCATCGATACCGGCAGCGAGACCAACTTCGGGCGCAACTCTACATGTCCGACCGCTATTCCCACATCTCGGCGCCAAACGTCCACCACGGGAGTGCCACCACCGTAGTCACTGGCATTCATACCGAGATAATTCTCTTGCCAGAATTTTGCCTTCAGTGGGACAACCCAGTTTGGCCGTTTCTCATATGAGCCACTCTGGTACGACCAGAATGGCGGAATTCCAGGTTTGTCGTTCGTATTCACCGTGTAACCGTTGTTGACCCACTTCGTGATCGCGAGGCTCGCCCGGCCGGTATTCGTATACTGAACGTCGAAAACGGCCATCGTCGGAAAATCGTCATAGACCGTAACGGCGATCGTTTTGGTCAGTCCTCCCGCGTTTCCCGCCACCGTGAGCCGCTGCCCCGTTCCGACACTATCCCTGACGCCCTCGCTTTTTTGTGAGATCAAAGGAAATTGCGCCCAGATCTTTCCCGCCGTTGCCACGCTTTCGGTCACGGCAAAAGGTCCGAGTGGCGTCTCATGGTTGTCAAAACGTGCGATGACGCGGCTGCGCAGGTCGTGATCGAATTCGACTCTCAGGTTGTTTCCTTCAACCTGCGCCTTGGGGCTAACCGGTTCCGCCCCCTGGGCACTCGATGGGCAGGAAAGCACAGCAACGAAGCTTATTCTCGCTGCCCACGTCCGCAGCCTGTGTAGCCAACCGGAAAACTGCGGATGGCTACTCTCGATGGCGAATCGTTTCATATATGGCCACTTTGGCCAGCAACACCACCCAAGTCAAGCAAGGCAACGCTGTAGGGGCGGGGGGCAGCCGACTGATATTTCTCGCCCAGTTGTGTCGAAATTCTTGTTCCAACAAGCCGATGAATGGCAGTGCAGCGCATCTGGCATTGTCACGACCGACCGCGGGTTGGTGAAAGGCTCTTACACTCCCTTTGCCCAGTTGGGATCGCTTCCCTTCTTCAGACGAATGGTGAGGGAACCGTCTGGGTTGGTCTTCTCGTGGCAAGCCCAGCGGACTGGTCTCTGCACACCCTTGACTTCCAATTCAGCACGCAGGATGACCTGTTGTCCGTCTAACCCCCTCGGAAGAATGATCGAAGCCTGACGAAGCTTGCCTGCGAAGGGCTGGCCCGCATCCAGGTTTCCTCCCACCTTGACCCGGCCATCGGGAGTCTCCGCGTAGATACCCAGCACACCAGGCACTCCGGCGACTCCGTCATTGACGATGCCCAGAATCAGTTCCATAGTGTCGTAACGTTTCCTCTGCCAGATCAACGATGGGCGGACGCGATACCCGAGCCTTTGCTCCATCGCGTGCAGGGAATCGGGGTACTTCTCGTAATATCGCCGGACATTCTCGGCCTCGGTCCAGAGGCCAAAGTAGTTCGTGCCGATGTCCAGCGCGTGATAGCCGGCA
>Ga0187780_10001447_pt1 | contig 17905 bp, 12 predicted proteins | sample 1015_Q2_SP10_20__FD_132429 | JGI IMG/M metagenome (GOLD analysis project Ga0187780, IMG submission 132429) | Tropical peat soil microbial communities from peatlands in Department of Meta, Colombia - 1015_Q2_SP10_20_MG | ecosystem: Environmental > Terrestrial > Soil > Wetlands > Peat | place...
CCTTTGCCGGCGTCCCACGCGATGAAGTTACCCATGTTGGACCCGCCTGGTGCGGGGAACATGGACAGCGTGGCGCCAACGTAGGGCTGCCCGGCCACGTACTCGACCGCAAAGGGCTCGTAGTTCATGCACACGTGGTTGGTGGGCACATAGAAGAGCTTGGTCTTGGGGTTGAAGGCCGCCGGCTGCTGATCCTTCGAGCCGAGCGCGGCCGGGCAGACGCCCTTGGTATCCACCTCAGGTCCATTCTGTGCCGTGCTGTATTTCGAGACGACTTGCGGGCGTCCCGTGGTCATGTCCACCTTCGTCGCCCAGTTCACCGCCGGGTCGTACTTCTGCGCCACGAGCAGTTCACCGGTCACGCGGTCCAGCGTGTAGCCGAAGCCGTTGCGGTCGAAGTGAACGAGGACTTTCCGGTCCAGCCCCTTCACGCTGATGTCGGCCAGGACCATCTCGTTGATCCCGTCGAAGTCCCACTCGTCGTAGGGCGTCATCTGGTACACCCACTTCACCTTGCCGCTGTCCACGTCGCGCGCCCAGATGCTCATCGACCATCTGTTGTCACCCGGTCGCTGCGCTGGATTCCAGGTGCTCGGATTGCCCGTGCCGTAATAGACCAGATTCAGCTCCGGGTCGTAGCTGTACCAGCCCCAGGTGGTGCCGCCGCCGATCTTCCACTGATCCGTCTGCCAGGTCTTCAGGCTGGAGTCGGCGCCGACCGGCGTGACCGCGCCGTTCGCCCACGTGGTCGTGCTGCTCGGATCGATCAACATCTCGCTGTCCGGCCCGACGCTGTAACCGCGCCAGACCAGCTTGCCCGTGTTGATGTCGTACGCGGAGATGTATCCGCGCACACCCCATTCTCCGCCACTGATGCCGGTGATGACCTTGTCCTTGAACACGTGCGGTGCGTTCGTATTGACAGCGCCCACCTTGGGATCGCCGTTCTTGACGCTCCACTTCACCTTGCCGTTGGACGCGTCGAGCGCGACCAGCATGCTGTCGGCCTGCTGCAGGAAGATCTTCCCCTCGGCGTACGCGAGCCCGCGGTTGACGGTGTCGCAGCACATCTGCGGGATCACGGCCGGGTCCTGCTTGGGCGCGTACTTCCACTTGATCTTCTGAGTTCCCAGGTCGAGCGCGAAGACGTTGTTGGGAAACGGTGTCACCAGGTACATGGTGTCGCCGACTACCAGCGGTGAGCCTTCGTGGCCGCGCAGCACGCCGGTCGAGAACATCCAGGCCACCTGCAGCTTGTTGACGTTGCTCGCGTTGATCTGCTGCAGCGGGCTGTAGCGATGGTTGGCGAAATTACCCGCCTGCATCGCCCAGTTGTTGGGGTTGGCGCTCAGCGTGGCCAGATCCTCGTTCGCTAACACGGATCCGGCTGCCGTCGCCGCCAGCGCGAGCGAGATCGATAGCAGCTTGACAGGGTTCTTCACTTCTACCTCCTCCCGGTTGGTTGCATTCAACGGGACACGGTGACCGAGCGGAAATGATCGGGCACCATGCCAAGGTGCGCGAATAAAGATGCGCTGAGGTGGCAGGTTCGAAATTCGAGCGAACCCGCCTTGCGCCCGAATGTGAGTGCACGACGGGCGTTGATTTGTTCCGCGGCTGGTGGATGGAGCGAAATATGCCGCTGTCCTAATAGAGGATCCCAGCAACTTGCCTCCGCCGCCCTCCCCTTTTAGTCTCGCTCATGCGGGATGTCAAATCTTACGTTTTGACAGGTTCGATCGCGCGTCGTGCACTTCGTTAGCTGGATGTAAGAGTTACATCTTTGGTGGACGGCAGCCGCCACACCGCGCTTTGGTTTGCCGCCAAGCTCAAGGAGCGCACGTTTCTGCAGGCACTGCCATGGGCGGGCGGTGGTGCGGCAAGAACCAGCCCACGGGGGACGGGATTTTTGGTAACCTCTTGTCTGGCAAGCGATCCGAGCGCCGCCGTACAAGCTGAGGCCCACCTTCTCCATATGATCGCCCGCCGCGTCCTTCGACACTGCGACAGACGGCATTGATGATGGGCTCCCGCCAACCAGGCTGCGTGTCACCGCTGTGTGGTCCGGGCGCTGCTACGCCAGCCGGTTGGGGGCCGCGCGGCGCCGGCCGAGGGCGATTGATGCAGCGGCAGGTTTGCACATGGCTGAACGCCGGGCTCGAACGATGAGCAAGCAGCGCCACAGCCCGGCAGTCGGCCTGACGGCGGACCAGAACAAGCTCGTGGAACATATGGCGCCGCTCGTCAAGCGGATCGCTTATCACTTCATGGTCAGGCTCCCGGCGAGCGTCCAGGTCGACGACTTGATTCAGGCTGGATTGCTGGGTTTGCAGGACGCCGCCAAGAATTTCGACGACACCCAGGGCGCGCAGTTCGAAACCTACGCCATCCAGCGCATCCGCGGGTCGATGCTGGACGAACTGCGCCAGGCGGACTGGCTGCCGCGCAATGTCCGCAAGAACTTGCGCCGGATCGAGGCCGCCATCAGTACCCTCGAGCAGCGCCTGGGACGCCCGCCGCGCGAGCAGGAGCTGGCCGACACGCTAGGGGTTTCGCTGGAGGAGTATCAGACCATGCTGCTGGAGTCGCGCGGCTACCAGCTCCTGCACTATGAGGATTTCCAGGAGGCCGAGGACAGCGATTTCTTCGATGTCTATGTGGCTGACCATCAGAGCGGACCGCTCGACATGCTGGAGGACACGCGCTTTCGCCTCCAGCTCGTACAGGCGATCGGCGCTCTCCCCGAGCGCGAAAAGATCGTGATGGCGCTGTACTACGAGCAGGAAATGAATCTGAAGGAAATCGGCGAGGTGCTCGGCGTGTCGGAATCACGCGTATGCCAACTGCATGCGCAGGCTGTGGCGCGTCTGCGCAGCCGCCTGAAGGAGTGGACCCGCAAGGAGCGCTAGTCGGACGCAGCGCCCGTATTCGCCGTGGAGAGTCGCGGCGAGCGTCGGATGCGCTTCATGAACGAAAAAGCCCCGGCTAGGCCGGGGCTTTTATTGGTGTCTGCTGGGCCGCTACTTCGCGGCTACCAGAAACTCGCGCGTTGCCCCGATCAGCTTGTCGGCTACGAGCTCCGGGTCTATGTTCAGGCGCCCGTCGATGATGGCTTGCTTGGCCGCCTGAACTCGCCCGCTGTCGACGACGCCCGAATCGTCCGCGGAGAGGGAGCTGATCTCGACCTTTACCGCCCGAGCGGACGAAGCGCCCGGCCGCTGGGGCGCCAGCGGAGAACCCGCGCCTGGCTCTTGCACGCTGGCAGGTGAGACGGGCTTGGTTGAATCGCCACCGGTCGATTTCACAGCTTCACCTCCTGGTGAATTAAGAGCACATCTCCAGCCCACCCTCGGCCTCTTGGCTGGAGCTTAACGGCAGACTTCCCCCGGAAGTTAGGGCGAGGCAGCGAGTAGGTCAATGCTAGACCAGCCGCTGCCGCAGTTCAAGCGGCGGGATGTGTGCCCCGTTCGCGCCGAATCCATGCAGATATTATCGTTGTTTTTTCAATTAGTTACGTCAACTCCAAAGTAAAACCTGTCAATGTGTCAGATTTGTCTTCCCGCCATTCCTGTGCGATAAGTACGCACCCGCCAACTGGGTGAGGATGGATCGGCCGGGTGGGTAAGCGGGGCGGCTCTCGTCCGCCCCTATGTCCATACGCGCCAGCGGAAGGGGACCGCTGTCTGCCAGTCGGGTTCATTGCAGGGTTTCGCCGCGCTGGTAAGCGATTGGAGCATAGTTATGCCGACCGAAACGGTGGTGCCCTTTACAGCCGGGGACGGGTTCCGGTGCAACCTGATCCACGTCCAAGGCGAGCGGCCGCCGACCAAAGGCCCGGTTCTGCTCGTCCACGGTGCGGGAGTGCGCGCCAACATCTTCCGGGCGCGCGTCCAGGTCACGCTGGTCGATTTCCTCACGGGGCAGGGCTACGACGTCTGGCTGGAAAATTGGCGCGCCAGCATTGATCTGCCGCCCAACCGTTGGACCCTGGACCAGGCGGCAGTCTTCGACCATCCCGCTGCCGTGCAGAAGGTGCTGTCGCAGACGCGCGCGCCCGAGGTCAAAGCGGTCATCCATTGCCAGGGGTCGACCAGCTTCATGATGAGCGCCGCGGCGGGGCTTCTCCCTCAGGTCAAAACCGTCGTGACCAACGCTGTTTCGCTGCATCCGGTTGTGCCCAGGGTGTCGCGAATCAAGAGTGCCGTCGCAGTCCCACTGGTGTCCACGCTCACCACCTTTCTCAACCCGCAGTGGGGACTGCACGCCGAAGGCGCCGTGCCGAAGCTGATCAAAGCCCTGGTCGAGCTGACCCATCACGAATGCGACAACCCCGTCTGCAAGCAGGCGAGCTTCACCTATGGCACCGGTTTCCCGACGCTGTGGCGGCACGAGAATCTCAACGCCGAGACGCACGAGTGGATCAAGCGTGAGTTCGCGCATGTCCCGATGCGCTTCTTCCAGCAGATGGCCCGCTGCTTGAGGAAGGGCCACCTCGTGTCGGTGGAAAGCTTTCGCGAGCTGCCGGCCGACTTCGTGGCCCAGCCGCCTCGCACGGACGCGCGCTTCGCGTTCCTGGCAGGGGAGTGCAACGTCTGCTTCCTGCCTGAGAGTCAGCAGCGCACCTACGATTTTTTCCAGCAGCAGCGCAAGGACTACCACTCGCTGCGGGTACTGCCTGGGTACGGGCACCTGGACGTGTTCATAGGCAAGGACGCGGCGCGAGACGTGTTTCCGATCATCCTGGAGGAGCTGGACAGATCGCGCTGAGGAGGGCAGGCGATGGGCAGGCCGCGAAGACTGGAACAACAGGCTGGGCGCTACGCGGTGGTGGACGGCATCCCCTTTGAGCTGCCGGTGCGCTCCGAGCAGACGCCGGCGCTGATGGCGGCGTTCAGCATCGACCCGGACGCCGCCGCTCGCCTACTGCCGGGCAACGAGCTCCATCCGCTCCGTGTGTGGAGAAAGGCGCTTCTGGTGGTGACGGTCGTGAACTACCAGATCACCAACATCGGAAAATACATCGAGTTCAGCATCGCCATCGCGTGCACACACGGCAGCCAGCCGGCGCCGCGCGTGCTGCCATTGCTGATGCAGAGAACCTACGGCACCGGCCAGTATGTCTACGATCTTCCGGTGAGCACCGAGATCTCGGTGAAGGGCGGCAAAGGCATCTGGGGCATGCCGAAGCATCAGGCCAACCTGGACTTCCTGGTGGACGACGAATGGGTGAGCAGCCAGTACGACCTGGACGGGCAGGTCGCCATGCGCATCGACGTGCGGCGCCCCGGCAGCGCCTGGCTTCCGGTCAGCACCCGCGGCACGAATTATTGCGCGTTTCGCGGCATGCTGATGGCATCGTACATCTACTTCCAGGGCAGGCTCGGGCTGCATTTCATGCGGCCAGGGTCGGCGCGCCTGACCATCGGCAGCCATCCGCGTGTGCAAGCGCTCAAGACTCTCGAGATCGAAGAGCAGCCCCTGTTCGCGGGCTTCTTTCCGGAAACGCACGGCGTGCTCGACGATCACTTCGAGTGCTGGTTCTTGAGCGAAGGGCGCCCGCCCACCACCGAGATGGAGGGCATTCGCAGCGTAGTCGACCTGGGGCAGAGCGAGCAGTGGCTGGCGCCGCCAAAACGTTGACGGGAGCAGTGACGGGAACTGGACCAAGGGGGGGACATGAAATCGAAGTGGCTGGTATTCACGAATGCCTACATTTTCTTCGGCACCTCGCTGTACGCCGGAGTGCTGTGGTCGCTGCACTTTTTCTGGTATCCGACCTGGCGCGTGTACACCGCAGAGAACTACTACGACCATTTCATTCCGCCCACCGCGGCGGCGACGCAGTTCTTCACCGTCGTCGTGCCGCTCATGTTCGCGTGCCACGCGATCATGGTCTGGAAGGAGTGGAAAACCGGCATGCGTTGGATCGCACTGGGTGCGCTGGCCTGCCTCACCGGCGCGACCTATGTCGGTCAGTTCCACATCATCCCGATCAACAAGATCTTGGCTGGCCGCATTACCGACCCCGCGCGGCTCACGGACCTGCTCCAGCAGTGGATGGCGCTCAACGACATCCGCTGGGTCGTCATGACCATCTCCTGGCTGCTGCTGATGTATTACTTCGGCTCCAAGGCCTACCGATGGGACATGCGCTCATGAAGCGTCTCGGCTGGCTGGGCTGGCTGGTTGCCCTGATCGCGATTGCCACAGTGCTGAGCGGCGCGGTGCAGGTCGTTTGCCCGGCATTCGTTCTCGGCATCATCGGCAGCGAGGCGGGGGCCGCGGCAAGGCATTTCTTCGGCATCGTCGGGATGTTCATGATGCTGTTCGGCGGGCTCGCCTTGCACGGGGTGTTCGCGCACAGCGCTCCTGCGCTGCTCTGGTCCGGATTGCAGAAAGTGGGGGCCGTGGCCGCCGTCGTCCTGGGCATCCGCCACGGTGTGTTCTCGGTGATCGCGCTGGGGGTGGCCGGGTTCGACCTGATATCGGCGGCGCTGATCCTGCTCTACTGGAAACGGGTAGCGCGCGGCGCGGATTGATCGCGCCGAGCAGCGGCGAACTTTGGTTCCAGCATGAACGAGACCAGCCGCACTCCATCTCTGGCCGCAGGCAGTGCGGAGCAGCCTCCGCGCCGCTCGCTCATTCTCGCGGGCGGCGGGATGCGCGTCGCCTATCAGGCCGGTGTGCTCAAGGCGCTGGAGCAGGCCGGCTTGCGCTTCTTTCACGCCGACGGCACCTCCGGCGGGACCATCAATCTCGCCATGCTGTTCTCGGGTCTCTCGCCCGATGAGATGTGCGAGCGCTGGCGCACCCTGCAGGTGCGTGATTTCGCATCACTGCTCCCGCTCCGCGAGTACACGAAGGGGCTGCGTGCCCCGGCGCTCGGCGATGCCGACGGCATCGTGCGCAAGGTATTCCCTCATCTGGGCATCGACCCTGGCCGCATCCGCCTCGCGCAGGGCATGGCCGGCACATTCAACGTGTGCAACTACACGCGGAAGACCAACGAAGCCATTGCTCACACGGATGTCGACCTGGACCTGTTGGTCGCCGGCATCTCGCTGCCCATCTTCATGCCGCCCGTGCGCAAGGACTCCGCGCTATACCTCGACTCGGTCTGGATCAAGGACGCCAACCTCATGCAGGCGGTTAAGCGCGGTGCAGAGGAGCTGTGGCTAGTATGGTGCATCGGCAACACCGCGCAGTATCATGACGGCGTCTTCCGGCAGTACGTGCACATGATCGAGATCAGCGCGGCTGGCAAGCTCAACGAGGAGCTGGATTGGATCCGCGATCTCAACGCCCGCATCGAGCGCGGCGATTCGCCGTACGGGCAGCGGCAGGCGGTCCGGCTGCACGTGATCAAGCCGGCGGCACCGTTGCCGCTCGACCCTGATTTCTATGCCGGGCGCATCGACGCCGCCACCCTCATCGACCGCGGCTACGCCGATGCGAAGCGCTACCTGCGCCGCGCGCGCACGGAAGGCGTACCGCTGCAACCCGAGGCCACCAGCATGCAAGACGGCACGACAGGCATCAGCTTCCGCGAAGCGATGAGCGGCCCCTTCGCGTTGGGCGAGACCGACCCGAGAGCTGGCGCCGCCAAGGGGCAGGTGAGTGGGGTGCGATTGACCATGCATGCAACGATCGATATCGCAGACATCCGCGCGTTCGTGTCCGATCCGCAGCATGGCGGCGGCATCAGCGGCCACATCGACTTCACGCCGTTCGGCCAGAGCATTCCTGCCGACGGCGGCGTGTTCCGGCTGTTCGCTCCGAGCGGTGAACCGAGGCTCACGTGGATGGTGTACGAGCTCGGCTTCGAGCACGGCGGCAGGCCCTATTACCTCGCCGGCAAGAAGGAGGTGCGCGCCGGCTCCGTGCTGCGCATGTGGGGCGACACCACCACGCTGTATACGCAGCTGCATGATGGGCGCGATTCGAACGCCCCAGTGGTGGGCGCAGGCGTGCTCACGCTCGGCGTGGGCGATCTGGTCAAGCTTCTCGGGACGTTCCACGCGACCAACGCCGAGTCCTGGACCGCTCGTGCGTGCGCAAGCGCAACGTTCGCCGGGTTCTTCGCAAGGCAGTTGTGGCGCACCTATATTCTCAAGCGCTGAGCGAGCGATCGTGACGACTCCACCCGGGCTGCGCCCCGCCACCCAGAGCGACGTGGAGGTCATCGCGCCGGCTGCGATGACTAACTGGTTCGCGCCGGCGCAGCTGATCCGCACCGGAGTCAAAGCGCTGCTCGGCACGTTGTTCGGCAGCTATCTGGACCGGCGCGAGGTCGAGGCGGCGCTGCTGCAAGGCGACCTCGAGGACGAGCGCGCGCGACTCGATTACTCGGATCGCGACGAGATCTGGATCGACTATGTGGCGGACCTGGGCGACGGCTGGAACTCGACCTACACGATCGCGCTGCTGCTGTCCCGCGCGCGCCTGCGCATAGGCGATGCGGATTTGCCTCGCGGCGAGTTGCTCGTGATGGGGGGTGACCAGGTTTACCCGACCGCGACTGTGGTGGATTACCAGACCAAGCTCAAGGATCCCTATCGCAGCGCGCTGCCGTGGCTTGCGGAGCAACGACGCCCCCATGTTTACACGATTCCCGGCAACCACGACTGGTACGACGGGCTGACGGCGTTCCTCAAAGTGTTCTGCCAGCAGCGCTCGATCGGGGCCTGGCTGACGCGGCAGTCGCGCAGCTACTTCGCCCTCAAGCTGCCCCATCGCTGGTGGTTGTGGGCGGTCGACATCCAGCTCGAGACCGATATCGACAAGCCGCAGATCGATTACTTCGACTACTTCGCGCGCGCGCTCGAGCCCGGCGATCGCCTGATCCTGTGCACGCCGACCTCGAGCTGGATCGACGCGGGTGACGACGCCGCGGCGGCGCGGGCCGAGGAGCGCTCGCACCAGAATCTCAATTTCCTGGAAGACCGCATCCGCAGGCGCGGCGCCTCCATCGTGCTGAATCTGTCCGGAGACCTGCACCACTACTCGCACTACATGCGGCCTGACGGAGACCGCCACAAGTTCACCGCCGGTGGAGGCGGGGCTTACCTGTACGGCACCAACGACCTTCCCACGCAACTGCATCTATACGAGGGCAGGGACACCAAGGAAGAATACCGCCAGGTGGCGGCTTATCCCGATCCTTCTACCTCACGGCAACTACGCTTCGGGGCGCTGGGCTTTTTCTACAAGAACCTCGCTTTCTCGGTTTTTCTCGGCGCGTTTTATCTCGTCTACGCCTGGCTGATGCAGAGCGCCAGCACCGTGCCTCACCGCGCTCTGGAAAGCCGTACTCTGATGGAGGCGCTGGCTCCCCTTCCGTTGAGCGCGGGACGGTCGTGGTGCGAGTTGTTGAGCAGCGTGTATGCCGTGCTCGCGCACAGCCCGGCGTCGACACTGGTGACGCTCGTCATGGTGGCAGGGATGTGGGCCTTTTGCGACCGGCAGCCGGGGCTCAAGGGGATGCTCAAGCGCCTGCTGTTCGGCGGGGGCCACGGCGTGCTGCACGTGCTGCTCGCGCTGGTGCTGTTCTGGGCTGCGGCGCGGCTCAATCTCGGGCCTTTCCAGCGCTGGTCAGGATTGGCGAGTGAGGTGTGGCTGAATCATCCGCTGCAGGCAGCACTGTTTGCGCTGGAAGTCGTGGGCGGCGGCATCGTGCTTGGCGGGACGCTGATGGGCGCCTATCTGGTGTTGGCAAACGCGCTGGCGGGGCTGCACAGCCAGTTCGTCTTCGCTGCTCAGGCGATCCCCGACTATAAGAACTTTTTGCGCGTGCACCTGACGCGCGACAAGCTGACGGTCTATCCGATCGGGGTGCAGAAGGTGCATCGGCGCTGGAGGCGCAGCCCGGCCGCTGCGCCGGCGCAACCGCCCGCGGGCGTAAACCGCGCGCGCTGGGTATTTTCCGTCCCGCGCGAGGATCCCGGTCCGTGGCTGATGCCCGATGACAGCAACGGACAGCCGCTGCTGATCGAACCGCCGGTCGAGATCGTGAGGCGCGTATGAGCCCAAATTGGGATGTGATCGTGGTCGGCAGTGGATTCGGCGGTGCGGTGACCGCGTGCCGCCTGTCTGAAGCCGGCCTCAAGGTGCTGGTGCTCGAGCGCGGCCGGCGCTGGCAGACGAAAGACTATCCGCGCGATCCGGACGATGCGTGGCTGTGGGATCAGGCGCGACCGCAGGCCCATAACGGTTGGCTCGACCTGCGGATCATGGACGACATGTGGGTGGCGCAGGGAGCGGGCGTCGGCGGCGGGTCGCTGATCTATGCCAACGTCTCGATCGAGGCCGAGCCGCGCGCCTTCGCGAGCGGATGGCCCGGCGAGATCACCTACGACGAGTTGAAGCCCTACTACGACAAGGTGGGGATCATGCTCAACCTCCAGACCTTGCCGGAGAGCCAGCTCACCGAACGCTACAGACTGATGCGCGACGCAGCGGCGGCGCTGGGCTTCGCCGAGCGTTTCCGCCCGGTGCCGCTGGCCGTGAGCTTCAATCCGGACTGGAATTACGCGCTGCCCGACGCTTTCAGCGATCGTCACTCCAAGACCTGGATCAACGCGCAGGGACAGCAGCAGGGCACCTGCGTTCACTGCGGTAACTGCGACCTGGGTTGCCAGGTCAAGGCCAAGAACACGCTCGACCTGAACTACATACCGCAGGCCGAGAAGCATGGGGCGGAGGTGCGCCCGCTGCACTTCGCTTACAACATCTCGCAGGAAGGCGGCCGCTACCTCGTGCACTTCAACCGCATCGCGAACGGTCAGGCGACGCCGGGCTACGAGAGCGCCGAGCGCGTGATCGTCGCCTGCGGCTCGCTCGGCTCCACCGAGCTGCTGTGCCGCGCTCGCGACCAGTACCGGACGCTGCCAGCCATCAGCGCGTTTCTGGGCCACAACTGGAGCTCGAACGGCGACTTTCTCACCCCGGCGATCTATTCCAACCGGCGCGTCTCGCCGACGCAGGGGCCAACGATTACGTGCGCGATAGATTTCCTCGATGGCGCCGTCGGCGGGCGGCAGTTCTTCGTCGAGGACGGCGGCTTTCCCAATCTGCTGCGTGATTTCCTGCAGTCGGGTAGCCCGAGCGTGCGCCGCCATTCGGTCATCGTGCACTGGTTGAAGCATCTCACCGGCAACGACCCGCTGAGCGAAGTGATGCCGTGGTTCGGCCAGTCGATGGATGCGGCCGACGGCCGCCTGCACCTCGGGCGCGTCTGGTACGCGCCCTGGCGGCGCAAGCTCAAGCTCGACTGGGATGTGACGCGCTCGGAGCTGACCATCGACGCGATGGTCGAGATGCACAAGCGCTTGTCCTATGCCACGGGTGGCGACGCGACAGTCCCGCCGACCTGGACCATCCTCAAGAACCTCATCACGCCGCACCCGCTGGGCGGCTGCAACATGGGGACCACGCCCAGCAATGGCGTGGTAGACCATCGCGGCCAGGTGTTCGGCTACCCGGGCCTGTACGTGGCGGACGCGGCGATCGTGCCGCGGGCGCTCGGCTTGAACCCGTCGCGCACCATCGCCGCGCTGGCCGAGCGCATCGCGGCGAAGATCGTGTCCACATAACGCGCATTGCACCAAGCGTGTCGCCGGGTTGGTGACTTCAGGAGGGAGGATATATGTTCGGATCGGGAGCCATCGATGTCGCAATTGGCTTGGCATTCGTCTTCGCGCTGTTGAGCTTGATCTGCTCGTCGGTGACCGAGCTGATTTCTCAGCTGCTCGGCTGGCGCGCGCAAACATTGGAGCAGGGCATCCGCAACCTGATCACCGATTCAGCGACGCGCGAGGCGTTCTACCGCCATCCTCTCATCCGTTCGCTGGGCAGCCCAGGCGCGAGCGGCGGGATGGGGCATCCGTCCTATCTCCCGTCGCGGATGTTCGCACTGGTTCTGCTCGACGTGCTGGCCCCGGCGCAAGCCGATCAGAAGCCGCCGGCCAAAGATCAGGCGGTGGCAGATGAGCTCCGCCGGGCGTTGCAGACGCTTGCCGGGACCGCAGGGACCAACCTGGACGTCTTGCGCGGCAAGGTCGAAGGCTGGTTTGACGATGTCATGGATCGCGCCTCCGGTTGGTACAAGCGCAAGGCACAGTGGATGTTGCTCGTCATCGCAGTCGTTGTCACCGTCATCGCGAACGCTGACGCCATCAGCCTCGCTACCAGCCTGTGGCAGAGCCCGTCCCTGCGCGCGTCGGTCGTGGAAGCCGCCAGCGCGTACGCCAATGAGCAGGCGGCCAACGGCGAGGAGGGGACTCTGGATGAGCTGCGTCAGCACCTCGATGAGCTGGCGAACCGCGGCTTGCCGCTCGGATGGGGCGCAGACAAAGTGCTGTCCACCCGCGAGGCCGGACCGTGGGCGAGTAAGCTCGCAGGGTTGCTGCTCACTGCGCTGGCCGCTTCGCTCGGCGCCCCGTTCTGGTTCGATCTGGTGAACAAGCTGATCAACGTGCGCAGTACGGGCAACGTCCCGCCGCGGTCGGGTGAGAGCGCGTCGCCTGCGGAGCAAGCGGACAAGCACGCCTAGCGAAGCTCAGGTTCCCTCATGACGGACCGGGTCCCGCTATGACGGGGCTCGGTCGACGTCTCCTAAGGTCGTTTCTCCCCAACGCTCCCGAAGCTGCTGATTGCGCTGCCATCCGCGCAGCGCGGGCTCGTGCGATCGATGTTGGCGTCGAATGATGCAGAACGGCGTCGGCGCGCCGACGTTTCCTGCGGTCCTGTTCATGGCCGCAAGGCCGCCGCATTTGCTCACGGCTCAGCGCCTCGCATCGTCCGGCTCTGCGAGCGCGCACTCGCTTGCGCGCAACGACCGGCAAGAGAGCCGTCTGCGGGTGTCAAGATGTTGTCAAAACGTCGCCTCTAATGTCAAAGGCGTCGACAATCCGGGGGTCATTGCGAAGCCGCGCGAGAATACGAGCGCATCTGCTTGTCGTAGCGTCGGACTTATGAGAAATTCTGGCCCATAACCATTCAAGGCGGGTGGTCCGTCGCGCAGTTCCGGGTGGTGGGACTGGCCCAGCGAACGAGATTGCAGCCCGCCAAACGCAGGGACCAGAGCAACAATGAAACCGCTGCGGGCGGCAGATCAGGGAGGCACCATCGATCTGCCGTTCAACGAGCACGTCCTCGCTCGCCTGCTGGCTGCGCTCGATGACAGGACCGCGTCGAATCAGGCGCTCGCGGACCTGCTCCTGTGTGACCCGGCGCTCGCCCTCCATGTGCTGGCGAGCGCGGGCCCACTCCCGGCCGCTGCAGAAGCGGCGCAATCGATCTCCGTTCAAGCCTGCGTAGGCGCGCTGGGCCGCGACATGCTCCGGGCGCTCGGCCTGCTGCAGCTTGGCAAGCAGCTTGGCAATGGGACCCTGCCGTATCCGCGCTCGGTGCTCGCACGCATCTGGGGCCGCTCGGTGTTGTGCGCCGAGCTCGCAGGCCGCCTGGCGCGGGCCTTGAACCAACCCGGCGAGCCCGCACAGCTGGCGGGACTGCTGCATCAGATCGGAAAGCTCGTGCTGCTGCGCTCGCGCGGTGAGGCCTACGCCAGGATGCTCACTTCGCTGCGCAAGGATGCAGACCTCGTGCGCGCAGAGCGCGAAGCGCTCGACACCACACACGCGGCGCTGGGCGCGGCGTGGCTGGAAGCGAGCGGGCTGCCGGGTTTCGTCGCCGATGCACTGCGCTTCCTGCACGAGCCGGCGGAGCGGCTTGGCGACGCGCCGTGCGTTGTGCGCGCGGTGGCGGTTGGCAGCGCGCTGGTGGAAGACGGCGTCACCGAGCTCACGGCGCGCGTCGCCGCACAGCTCACGGGCCTCGCAGCACCAGCGATCACGCGCTTGTTCGAGGAGGCAACGGCCGCCGCACGCGCCAATCCGGCGGGCGTAGAGATTGCCGAATCGGCGAGCGGTCAGCCCGCGGAGCTCGAACGCGGTCTGCTGGGTGGCGACTTGAGCCTTCAAGCTTCAGCCAATCCGGCTCCGCGCCCCGCCGCGACGGTTCGCGAACTGGTCGCGTCGGTGGCTCACGCTGGCCTGCACGAGGTCATGCGCGAGGCATTGTCGGGCGCGGAAAATCAGTCCGCGGCGCTCGCGCGCATACGGCGCCTCGCGCGGCTGCTGACCGGGATCCGGCGGCAGTTCTTCTTTCTCGCCGCCGTTCACGATCAGCGCCTGATCGGCGTCACCACGCCTGAAGATCCTACGAGCCTGGCAAAGCTGGCCGTGTCCCTCGAGGGCTCGCCCAGCATGCTCGCGCAGGCGGTGCGCGAGCGGTGCCCCGCTCGAGCGATGGGCCCCGATCTGGAGCGCAGCGCCGCGATCGACCGGGTGCTGGCGCGCATGATGGCAAGTGGCGGTCTGCTGTGCCTGCCGATGACCGACACCACGGTCGTGCTCGGCGTGCTGGTCGTCGGACTTCCGGCGGATTGGCGCGAGCCGAGCGACGACGAGGCGCTGCTGGCGCGAGTCGCGGCGCTCGGCGGCGAAACATTGGCTCGGATTGGACGCGACACTGCTCACGCAGAGCGCATCCGCAGCGAGCTCACCGAGCGCTTCAGGGCGCTTGGCAGGCGCGTCGTGCACGAGGCGGGAAACCCGCTTAGTATCGTGAAAAACTATTTGAAGCTGCTGAAAGACAAGATTGGCGACACAGGCCAGTTCGGCGAAGAGCTCACGGTGCTCAACGAAGAGCTCGACCGCGTCGGCCGCATCGTCCATCGTATGGGGGATCCCTTCTCCGTCGCCTCGGAGGAGCCCGCGCGCCTCGATCTCAACAACGCCGTGCAGGAGTTGATGCTGCTGTGCCGGGATACGCTGTTCTCCAAGCGCGGCATCGAGGTCGTGCAGCAGCTCGACCCGCAACTACCCCCGCTGCACGGTGATGTCGGCGCCATCAAGCAGGTCGCTCTCAACCTCCTCACCAACGCGGCCGAGGCCATGCCCAGCGGTGGCCGCCTCGGCGTGATGACTGCCGACAACGTCAACTTCGGAGGGGAGCTGTTCGTGCTGCTCCAGATCAGCGATACGGGAGCCGGCGTGCCGGCCGAAGTGATGCAGCGCCTGTTCAAGCCGGGCACCACGACCAAGGGAGACGGACACGAAGGGATCGGTCTCGCCGAGAGCGCCTCGATTCTGCAGCGCCTGGGCGGACGCATCCTGTGCCGCAGCAGCCCCGGCCGCGGCACCATCTTCCTCACCCTGCTCCCGCGCCGCCTCTACGCCGCGAGCGCACCACAAGAGGTGCCGCGTCCGTCCGCGTCGACGCCCTGACGCCCAGCGCGCCATGCATCTACCGACCGGAGAGTCGTTTGTCGCACGCCCACCGGAGCCCGCGCCTCCGGGCCCCCGCATCCTCGTCGTCGATGACGAAGCGCGGTTGCGCTACAGCCTGAAGCGGCTGCTCGAGAGCAACGGCCGCCAGATCGACGAGTGTGCCACCGGGGGCGAAGCGGTCGCGGCGTTGAGCCGGCAGCATTACGACCTCGTCCTGCTGGACTTGAGATTGCCCGACATGACCGGCCTGCAGGTCATGGACCGGCTCAAGACGCGCCTCGCCTCGATGACGGTGATCGTCGTGAGCGCCGACGACGTGATCGATTCCGCGATCGGTGCGCTGCGGCTCGGCGCGTACGATTTCGTGCGCAAGCCGTACCAACCCGAGGAACTCCTGAATACGGTCAACAACGCGCTGCAGCGCCGGGCGCTCGAGCAGAGCCATGCCCGCATCAGCGCGCGGCTGGAGCAGTCCGAGCGCCTGCACCGCTATCTGGTCGACCACTCGCCCGACATCATCTACACGGTGAACGAGGATGGCCAGTTCACGTACTTGAATCCGACGGTGGCCGCGATGCTGGGCTACCCGAACGAGGAGCTGATCGGGCGCCACTACTCCAGCATCATCCACGAGGACGACCGCGACCGTGCCCGCTACGCGTTCTGCGAACGGCGCACCGGTGAGCGGGCGTCACGCAACGTGGAGCTGCGTCTCAAGCGCCGGCCGAGCGGCGCAGCCGGGGAAGCGGAGGATGAAGAGCACTTGACCATCGCGCTGAGCGCGACGGGTGTGTACGTCGAGCAAAACCCCGGAGAAGGCCGCCGGCTGCGCTTCCTGGGCAGCTACGGCGTGGCGCGCGACATCACCGAGCGCAAGCGCGCCGAAGAGAGAATCAGCTTCCAGGCCTATCACGATCTGCTCACGCAGCTGCCCAACCGCGCCTTGTTCAAGGATCGCTTGAGCGTGGCGCTGACGCAGGCGCAGCGCAGCGGCCGCCTGGTGGCGGTGCTGTTCATCGACCTCGACCGCTTCAAGCTGATCAACGACAGTCTGGGTCACGCCGAAGGCGACGAGCTGCTGAAAGGCGTGGCCGGCCGGCTGCAAAGCTGTGTCCGGCGCAGCGACACGCTCGCGCGACTCGGCGGAGACGAGTTCACCATCCTGCTCCCCGATCTCTCCGACCCGGAGGACGCCGCGCTCATCTCGCAGAAGGTGATCGACGAGCTGCGGCGGCCGCTCACCGTCGGCGGACAGGAGGTGCGGGCTACCGCAAGCATCGGCATCGCCCTGTACCCGAACGACGGGTCGGAGGCGGAGAGTCTGGTCAAACATGCCGACATCGCGATGTACCACGTCAAGACCGCGGGCAAGAACGCGTACGCATTCTTTTCCCCGGAGATGAACGCAGCTTTCCACCAGAAGCTCACGCTGGAGACCGAGTTGCGGCGCGCCCTCGATCTGGGCGAGTTCGAGCTCTGGTACCAGCCGCAAGTGAGCGTGAGCCGGCGGCAAGTGGTCGCGATGGAGGCGCTGATCCGCTGGCGTCACCCGCAGCGCGGCGTTCTGGACCCGATGACCTTCATCCCGGTGGCGGAGGAGGCGGGCCTCATCGGCCGGGTGAGCGACTGGGTTCTGGAGCAGGCTTGTCAGCAGCTCGCCGGATGGCGCGCGGAGGGCTTCGATTATCTGCGCATGAGTGTTAACCTCTCGCCGCGCGACTTCGACCGGCCGGACGTGGTCGAGCGCGTGCTGGCGGCGCTGCATCGGCACCGGGTGCCGCCCCAAGGGTTGGAGATCGAGATTACGGAGACGCTGATGATGCGCGATGCCGAGTCGGTTTCCGCGGCGGTCAAGCGCCTGCGCGACAGCGGGGTGCGCGTGTCCATCGACGACTTCGGAACCCGGTTCGCGTCCTTCGGCTATCTGCAGAAGTTTTCCGTCACGAGCCTCAAGCTCGATCAATCGTTCGTTCGAGACCTGACCGCGGTCCACCCCTACAGCCCGATCATCGTGGCCATCGTGGGGATTGCGCGCGGTTTCGACCTGCACCTCATAGCCGAAGGCGTCGAGAGCGAGCTGCAGCGCGACGTGCTGCTCGGGCTCGGCTGCGACGAGATGCAGGGGTTTCTGTTCGGCTCAGCACTGGAGGCATCCCAGGCCCGCGCGCTGCTGGCGGGCGATCTGGCACGAGGCATTGCGGGCTGAGCGGTGAGCATCCAGCGTTCGCGCCTGCTCGCGCTCATCGAATACCTGCAGCATTCGGTGCGCAGCCGTGCCAAAGTCGTGTCCAATGTGACCGACTACGGCCGCTTCCTCGCGCTCGAGCAGCAGCTCGCTACGCTGGATGGCGTCAAGCTCAACGACGGCGGTGACGACGGCGACGACGAGCTCTGGCTGTCCGTGCCACGGCCGCCCAATCCCGAGCCGCCGCCCAAGGCGGACGATCCCTGGCTCGCTCCGTGGCTCGCAGTCGGCGGACCTCTTCTGCAGGAGCCGAGGCTGGCGCCCGCAGTCGACGGGTGGGACCTGATCGCCGCGGGGACGCACCGCGACGCGAGGCATGCGGCGAACAGCATCGCCGACATCGCGCAGCCAGGGGTCAGCCCCGATGAGC
>Ga0187780_10001448_pt1 | contig 17904 bp, 18 predicted proteins | sample 1015_Q2_SP10_20__FD_132429 | JGI IMG/M metagenome (GOLD analysis project Ga0187780, IMG submission 132429) | Tropical peat soil microbial communities from peatlands in Department of Meta, Colombia - 1015_Q2_SP10_20_MG | ecosystem: Environmental > Terrestrial > Soil > Wetlands > Peat | place...
GCAGTCCCGGAGGGGCCGCGTGGCGGCGGCGGCCTCCGCCTCGAAGGCCCGGAAGACCGGCTCCCCCTCCTCCCGAAAGATCTGGGTGATGGGGCGTCCGGCGCGGGCCTCGATGATCGCGTCTAGGTCGTAGAACGGCAGGTCCAGCCGGCGGGCCAGGCAGCGACCGACCGCCGTCTTGCCGGTGCCCATGAAACCGGTGAGGACAATTTTCTCCATTGTGCCCTGCTACGTGCCGCGGGTGGACAACAGAGTGGTCCGGATCTCGGGCGCCGGCAGCGCGTGGCGCGCGAGGCTTGAGGGCGTGGTCCTCGGCCGTTGCGCGGCCCCGTTCGCCGCGGCGGCCGGTTCTGCATCCACGCTCAACTGGACGGCCCGCATGCCTCCCCTCCTCCGCGGAGGGCCCTCCGTCTGGAATCCTATCCCACTTCCGCGCCGGCCGCAAAAGGGCGTGGAGCAGTCTGCTAGCGCATACGGCTGATGGACGGGAGGCCGTTCTGGATGGCCATGGAGCCGGTGGAGGGAATATTGGTGGGGACCCCCCGGACGAAGGGCGGCCTCAGGCCGCCGGGGGGGCGCCGGAAGCAATGGCGGCAGAGGACCACCGGATATGGGTATCCGTACCCGTAGCCCGGGGCCTCGACGCCGTACGCCGGTTGGGGTGGTTCGGGTGCCGGCGCCGGGACATAGATGACCTGGGGGGGCGGGGATGCGAGAGAGAGCGCCATCGCCGCGCTCGATGGGCCGATGGGCGCCCCGCCCTCCGTGGGGAGCGCCTCGACCCGGGCGCGCGCCTCCGCCTGCGTCCAAGGAGCGGAGAAGCGGGTGACCCCCGTCTCGTCCGCCACGGAGACGAGCGCGGCCTTCGGGACGACCACCCATCCGCCGAAGCGAACGTAGGCCACCGCCTCACCCTGGTCTTCGCACCGGTCGGCTCGGACCGCGTCGCCGTGCCGGAACGTCACCACGCACCCGCCCACCGATGCCGCGGCGGGGACGGCGGCGACGAACGCCCCAGCCCAGGAGACGGCCGCCCAGAGGAGCAATCCCCCCCGGGACACCCGCCGACCCGACCGCCTCTCCGCCCCGTGCCCGCCGCCCATGGCCCTCGCCTCCCTCAGCGCTTGGGCAACTTGGATTGGTCGAGAAGGTAGCGCACCGCATTCAGGATCAGCGCGCTCCGGTCCGGCCACTGCCCGGTGGCGTTCATGTCCAATGCGATGGCCAGGACCGTGCCGCCGCCCTGCCGGCGCTCTGCAATGAGAGGGAAGATGCCCCGACCGCCCCCCTGGATGCCGCCCTCCGTGTTGATGGTACCGATCACGTTATTGGGGATGCCCCCCATGCCGATCCCCCCCGGGACCCCGGCTCCGGCGCTGGAGCCGGGAATCCCGGGATCGGAGAAGCCCTTGCCGGACCCGGTCATGCCCGCCGCCGATGCTCCCCCCTTGGAAACTCCGCGGTATTCGAGCAGCAGCGTTGCGTCGCCGGCCAGGCTGGTCTCGTTAAAATCCGCCATGGTAGATGTGGTGACACCCGCCATGACGGGATGTGCCGGTGCGACGATATAGGTGGGGCTGAAGCCGTGCCCGGTCCTGTCTCGCTCAAAGGGGCGCAGCGGCAGGAGCTCCCCGATGGGTGTCCCGGCGTACCCGCCGAGCCCGAAGGCGCTGTTGCCACCCGTCACGAGCAGGCTCCCACCCATCCCCACCCATTCGGGGAGGCTTGACTGGAGGAAGGCTGGAAGCTGGCCATTGGCGATGTCGGCTAGCACGATGACCGAGACCTCGTCGAGGAATCGGAGACCGCGGAAATCGGACTGGATGCGTGCGCCCGTGGCGCCTTCGATGGCGGCCTTGGGGACGAACTGGTCGCTTCCCAGCGAAAGGATGATCCGCTGGTCCGTCTGCTGGGCAGGACATGGCGTGGTGGCCAGGAGTACGAGGACCGCAGTGGTGGGCAGGAGGCCGGTGCATCCCCGATACATGGCATCCTCCCTTCGGCCGCACAGGGCCCCGTCGTGGGCCCGAAACATCCCTGATCAATACGCTACGGGAGTGGTCGACGATTGTAAAGGCCTTTTTCCGAAGGACCGCACATGTCCGGGGGGTGCGCGGCCCCTCGTTGTCGGCATCCCTGAACTCTAACGGGGGCTGGGCGGAAGGCTGCCAACGGGGTCGGTGGGCCAGGCGGGCGGGACCGCCGGGCGCGCTAGCGGGAGGCCAGGTACTCCAGGTAGGCGCTGTGGTTGCGCTGCATTTCGGCGAGGCTGTCGCCGCCGAACTTCTCGCAGAGGGCGCGGGCCACCTCGAAGGCCACCACCGCCTCCCCGATCACCGCGGCGGCGGGGACGGCGCAGACGTCGGACCGTTCCACGGCCGCCTTGGCGGTCTCCTTGCTGGCCAGATCCACGGACTGCAGTGGGGTCATCTGTGTGGAGAGGGGTTTCATGGCGGCCCGCACCACCACCGGCTCGCCGTTGGTGGTCCCCCCCTCCAGGCCGCCGGCCCGGTTGGAGAGGCGGGCGAAGCGGGAGGCCGCGGCGGGGCGGTTCGGATCGTAGCCGATCTCGTCGTGCACCTCGAGGCCGAAGCGGCGGGCGGCCTCGAAGCCCAGCCCCACCTCGACGCCCTTGATGGCCTGAATGCTCATGAGGGCCTGGGCCAGGCGTCCGTCCAGCTTCCGGTCCCAGTGCACGTGGCTGCCGAGGCCCACGGGGGCGCCGGTGACGATGACCTCGAAGATGCCCCCCAGGGATGTCCCGCGGGCCCGCGCCTCATCGATGTGCTCGATCATGGCCCGGGAGGCCTTGGGATCGGCACACCGAACCTCCGAGGACTCGGCGCGCTCCCGGATGCCATCCAGGGGTACCTCATCGAGGTCCGCCTTCACGCGGCCGATCTCTACCACGTGACCCGTGGCCCGGATCCCGAATTCCGCCAGCAGGCGCTTGGCCGCGGCACCCACGGCGACGCGGGCGGAGGTCTCCCGGGCGCTGGCGCGCTCGAGGATGTTGCGGATGTCGCGCTGGTCATACTTGAGGGCCCCGGCCAGGTCGGCGTGGCCCGGGCGGGGGCGGGTCACCTCGCGCCGGGCGGAGGCCGCCTCGGGGCCGGCCGCCATGATCTCTTTCCAGTTCTCCCAGTCCTTGTTGCGGATGAGGAGGGCGATGGGGCTGCCCAGGGTCCGGCCCCCGCGGACGCCGGAGAGGATCTGGGCCTCGTCCTTCTCGATCTTCATGCGGCCGCCGCGGCCATACCCCCCCTGGCGCCGCTGGAGGTCGGCGTTGATGTCCTCGGCGGTCAAGGGAAGATTGGCCGGCAGGCCCTCCAGGATGGCCAGGATGCCGGGCCCGTGCGATTCACCGGCCGTCAGATAGCGGAGCATGGCGCTTCACCTAAGAGAAGAGGGAGACCCCGCACGCGCGGATGAGGGGCGCCTCGGGCACGCAGGAAGCCACGCGGCGGGGAGCGGGGCGGTATGCCCGGGCCGCCGCCGCTGGGGTGGCGGGCGTGGAAGGAGTATAAACGAAAAAACGCACCGTGTCGCGGTGCGTTTTTTCAGTCGGGCCCGAGGGGGGCTATGATGGCTTCGGGTCCTCGGCGATGGTGGGCGTGAGAAAGATCAGCAGTTCGTCCCGTTCGTCCGGCCCGATACTCTTGTTCTTGAAGAGCATCCCGAGGAATGGGATGTTGGCCAGGAACGGCACACGGCCCTCGGTGTAATTCTCGGTGACCTTGAAGAGGCCGCCGATCACGATGGTGCTGCCGTTGCTGACCAGGACATTAGTGGTGGCCTTCTGCTGGTTCAGGGGGAAGGCGAAGCCGCCGGAGAAGTTGATGATCGTCCCAGGGTCGGTCTTTTCCGCCTCGACCTTCATGGAGACGCGCCGGTCGTTGGTGATATGGGGGGTGACCTTCAGGCGGATAAACGCATCCTGGAACGCCACCACGGTTCGGCCGGAGCTGTCGATGGTGGTGTACGGCACCTGTTGCCCCTGGCGGATTTCCGCCTCGATATTGTCGAGGGTCATGACTTTGGGGGCGGACAGGGTGCGCGTCTTGCCCTCGGACTCGGCGGCCGAGATCTGGGCCCCGAGGATGACCGGCTGCGTGATGCTGCCGATGGTGAAGCCGATGGCCGCAGGTGCGATCGATGCGGCGGGGCCCGCCCCAAGGTTGACAAGGACCGGCACCGGCCCTGCCGCGGTACCGAGGCCCCCCGTGGGGACGGCCGTGCTTGTGAACGGCGCCGGCGGGGTGATGGTGGTGGTGCCAGTGGATTGTGTGGTGCCGAACAGGGTATAGGCGTTGGGGAAGGAGGTTTGCTTGCCGGTGGCCGCGCCGCCGCCGCCCCACTGGATGCCCAGGGTCTGGGAGAATGACCTGGTGGCCTCCACGATGCGGGCCTCGATCATGACCTGGGGCGTCGGGCGGTCCAGGGTCTTGAGCATCGTTTCGATGCGCGAGATCACCGGGGGAAGCTCGTTGATCAGGAGGCTGTTGGTACGGTCGTCCGCGACGATGCTGGAGTCGGGGCGGCCCGGGGTTTTCAAGGGGGTGAACTTGGGGAGCAGGTCGGCCGCCTTGGCGTAATTCACGGACATGATGCGGAATTGGAGCGGGTCCACCTGGACGGACGTGCGGGCGCGTGCCAGCCGGGCCTGGGCCTCTTCCTGTTGGGCCTTGGCCCGCGCCTCCCGTTCGCGCTGGAGGGTTCCCTGGGAGGCCACCCGGATCACGTTGCCGTCCCGCTCGTAGGCCAGGTTGTTGATCTTGAGGATCAGGTCCAGCGCCTGCTCCCACTCGACGTTGACCAGGCGCACCGTCACCTTCCCCGTCACATCCTGCCCGGCCACAACGTTGAGGCCGCTGACCTCGGCGATAATGCGCAGGAGGTTGTTGATGTCCGCATCCTTGAAGTCCATGGAGATGCGGGCTTGTTCTTCGCCCGGCGGCCCGGCTGTGGGCGCGGGCGGCGGGCCACTGGCCGGAGCGGGTGGTGCGGCAGCCGCGGCGGCGGGCGGGGGCGCGGGGGGCGCCGCGGCCTGGGCCGGGGCTTGGGCGAGCAGGTCCACCTGGATGGCAGACCCGACCTGGGCCACCTCGTACTTCGCAGGGGCCCGCAGGTCGGCGATAACGCGGACCGTGCGGCCCCCGTCCTGCTGGTACTGGGCGGCGCGTACCCGTTGCACCGGGCTCGTCGCCTGGCGCACCTCGATGGCCTTGGCCGCGCGGGGCTCGATGAGGGCCTCGCTGATGTCCAGGACGAGGCTCGGCGGATCGGAGACCTCGGTGATGTTGAAGGCGACCTTGCCCGCGGTGCCGATGGAGATCCGGGAGCGTCCTTGCAGGACGCGGACGTCCACGCGCGTCACCTTGCCTGGCGCCGGCGCGGCGCCGGGCGTCGCGGCCGGAAGCTGCCCTGGGGCGGGCGGCGGCTGGGCGAGGGCGGGCGCGGACGGCGCCTGCTGGGCGAGTTGGCCGCCGATATAGACCCGCAGCTGGGGTCCCGCACTTTCCACGCGGTAGGGCAGGCCGGAGCGCAGGTCGGCGACGAAGCGAACCACGGGGACCGGCCGTTCCTTGTATTGGGAGGAGCGGATGCGCGTCACCGGCCCGTCCGGGGGGACGGCGATGGGTTCCTTGATGGCGTGGACGGCACCCGGAATATCCACCACGACCCGCGGCGGCTCGGGGAGGAAGAAGGACTCGTAGGTTGGAATGGGCTGATCGGCGGAGATGACGAGTTGGCCCGCATCCGCCCCCTGGATCTGGAGTTGAGCCCCCGTGATCTCGACCTCCCCGGCGCGGCGGCTCGCGGCGGCGACCTGGGTCTCGGGGAGGGCGGTGTCATCCGGGAGTCTCGCCTGGGACGACGCGATAGGAACCTCCCGGCGGGAGGGGGCTTGGCCTTCCCCGGGGGTGGCGGGCACCAACACCATGGGGAGCAGCAGGGCCCAGGACCACCGGAATTTGCCCTGACCGCCCCGCGGCGGGCTCACGGATTCCATTAGTGTTCCTCCTCCTTGCGGAGCCGGATCTCCACCAGGCGCTTCGGGCCCTTCTCGCGTGGGAGGTCCCCCCGGCTCTCCATTTCCAGGGTCATTCCCTCCGGCGTGATCTTCATGACCCGGGCCTCGTCGCCGATCACATCGTTGAGCCGGATCACGTAACCCAGTCCGTTGGAGGCCTCCACCAGGGCGTAATAGCCCCGCTGGTCCCAGACGATTCCCGTCAGTTTCAGGTCGGTGGGGTCGAGGGAGGCAAGGCCGGTCTTGGGCCGTGTCGACACGCGGGCCACCACCAGCGGGCGGAACGGGTCCCGCCGCCCGCGGGGATCGTAACCGGGAGCCGGCGGGGGCGCCGGCGTGGCGGATGCCGGGGCGGCCGAAGCCACCGGACCCTTGGGGGCCGGAGCGGCCGGGGCCTTCTTGGCCTGGGGGGCCGGTGGGGCCGGCGTGCCGCCGCCCTGGCAGGCCCCGAGAACCGACAAGGCGCCCAAGCAGGCCGTCACGACGAGTATGCGCGGTGTGTCCATGGGACTACTTCTTCACCGCCTTGGCCGGGGCGCCCTTCGCCGGCGCCCCGCCATAGGTGTAGGTGACCACCCCGAAGTCCGCCGCGATGGTCTTGTCGCCCGGCTTTTTCGCCGTCAGCGGCGAGATCTTGAATTCGCCCACGGTCACGATGCGTGGTAGCTTGCTCAGGCGGTCGAAGAAGGTGCCGAGGGTGTGGTAGGTCCCCTCAGCCCGCAGGTTGATGGGCACTTCCGAGTAGAAGTCGCGGGGCTCGATCTTCCCGGGACGGAAGGCCGAGAGATCCAGGCCCGCCTGTTGCCCCAGCGTGCTGACCTGCGTAAGGAGGTTGGGGATCTCCTTTTCCTCCGGCAGCTTCACCAGTACTTCCTTGAGCTGAAGGTCCATGGCCTGCACCTCCCGCTCGATCTGCGGGAGCTGGAGGGCGATCTTGCGCTTTTCCTCCACCTCGGTCCCGAGCTTGCGGGACTCGTCGGTGAGGCGCGCGATCTCCTCCTGTTTGGGCCACACCACCAGCATCACGTAGCCGACGACGATCATCGCCGCGATGACGGCGCCGAAGATGGCCAGTTGCCGTTTGGGGATGGTCCCGAACATCCCTGCGAGATCAAACGCCATGGCCGGTCCCTCTTCCGTGGTGCCGTTCGGCGGCCCGCATCCGGGCCCCCGTTCCTTCCCGCCCCGCCGGCGGGTCCCTCGATGGCTTGCGCGTCGCCCTCAGCCTGCCAGGGCGGCGGTGATCTCGAAGCGCTTGACGGGCACCCGCTCCACCGTGGCCGCCTCCGAGAAATTCAGCTCCACCGGGTTCCGGAGCGTCTGGAGCTTGCCCAGCTCCGTCATGAAGTTGCTGATGCCAATGTCTGAAAAGGCAAAGCCCTGGAGGGTCAGCTTGTCTTTGGTTTTGTTCATGGCGGTGAGCCACACCTCGTCGGGGAGGGCGCGGCTGATCTGATCCAGCAGCCGCACCGGTCCCTCCTGCTCGGCGCTCAGCTTCGCCACGACCTGCAGGCGCTCCTGCAGCCGCTTGCGCTCGCCCAAGAAGTGTTCGACCTTCTTGATCTCGGTGGTGTACCGTTCCAGCTCCACGTGCTTCCGGCGTACATCCTGCTGGAGCTGCTGTACCTTCCCCTCGAGCACCCACCAACTGCCCGCCATGGCGGCGAGCGCGACGATGCACCCCACCACCGCATACACGACGGGACGCCCCACCGAGATGGCACGGCCCCGCCGTTCCTTCGGGAGGAGGTTGATCTTGATCATGTGCGTCCCATGCCTCTCGGTCTGCCCACGCCGCTGTCTGGTCCCTGCCCGCCGCGCCCTCCGGGGGCGGCGGCCCGGGCCCCGCCGGGGCGGCGCTAGTCCCCCACCTCGCGCAGCGCCAGGCCCACGGCGACGGCCAACTGGGGGGCGATGAATTCCAGATATTCCAGGTCGAACTGCTTCGGGTCGGCCTTGACGTTGCGGAGCGGGTTGACGATTTCGAAGGGCACCTCCAGGGCCTCGGCCAGGTAGGCCGTCAACCCGGGCAGGCGCGCGCACCCCCCGCTGACCAGCACCTTGTTGATGGTGTCCGAGTGCGCGGTGGAGCGGAAGAAATCGAAGGAGCGCCGGATGTCACCGGCCAGCTCGGTGCTCACCATGTCGATGGCCGGCTTGGCGTCGGCGAAGCTCCGCCCTTCGACTTCCCCGCCCAGCTTGAGGGCCTCGGCCTGCTCGAAGCTCAGGCCCAGCATCTTCTGGATGGACTCGGTGTACCGGTTGCCCCCGATGGCGCTATCGCGCCGGAACTCCGAGATCCCGTTGCGCAGGATGTTGATGTTGGTGATGGCCGCACCCAGGTTGACCAGCGCCACCACCTCCCCGGGCGACGATTCGGAAGAGATCTCGAAGGCGTTTTCCAGGGCGAAGGCCTCCACATCCACCACGGCCGCGTTGAGGTTGGCGGCGGAGATGATGGCCAGATAGTCGTTGATGATGTCTTTCTTCACCGCCACCAGCAGGACGTCCAGCTCGGTGGCGTCCGGCGGCGTGGTGGGGAGGACCTGGAAGTCAATGTTCACGTCCTCCATGGCGTAGGGGATGTGTTGTTCGGCCTCCCACTGGATGGCCCCTTCCAGTTCCTGCTGTTTCATCTTGGGCACGCGGATCGTCTTGACGATCACGGAGTGGCCCGAGACGGCCACGGCGACGTCCTTGGTCTTGATCTGGTTGCTCTTGAAGATCTCGTCCACCGCACCGATCACGGCGTTGGAGTCCATGATCACGCCGTCCACGATGGTGTCCGGGCCCAAGGGGGCCAGGCCGAGGTGCTGCAGCTCCTGGCCGCTGCGCGTGCGGCGGAGCTGCACCGCCTTCACGGCGTGGGCCCCGATGTCCAGGCCGACGAGTTCGCGCCTCCTGCGGAAAATGTCCATGTTGCCCTTCCTGAGTGTTTGTGTGGATGAGCAAGCCTAATACCGGTAAAACGAGGGGTTGTCAAGCAAGAAATTTTCTAACCCTTCGATTTCTCTGAATTTTTCCCTCCTTGGTTCGGAGAGAAAAACTATATGTAGTGGCTACATGAAAGGCTATGCAAACGTGGTTTTCAACCATAGTTTCAATGAGTTAATTCATTTTTCTCCCCTCCGCTGACCCCCCAAGGGTAGGGGCCAGCGCTTTCCCCAGCCCTGGAGCCGCCAGTTCCCCCAGCGCTCCCCCACCGCGGTCCTGAAGGGGTGCGGGGACCTCCCGTCGCGTTTCGTGTCGACGATGGTTCGGGCGTGCGTGCCCACGTCCGCAGGCCCACGGCATCGGCTGCGCAGCCAGTTTCCCGGGGCCGTTGGCCACTTCAGTTCGACGCCAAAGGCAGAATCTCGAGTTGGCACCGGCGATGGGAATGCCGTGGCGCGGACATCGGCACTTGGGGGGGGGGACAGGCGGGCGGGTCCTCATCCCGGTCGCGGGCGTCCGCGGCCGTCTTCAGGGGTGCCTCACTCCCCCGGGCTTGCGGGGGTCACGGCGCGGCGGGCGCCCCTTCCCAGGCGCCCGGCCCGCACCCCTGCGCCCCCGTACGATCTCAGCGGGTTGGCCCGTTGCCGGGCCGGAGCAGAGCATGCGGTTCGATGGCTCTCGTTACGGCATCACATCCCGCCACGAGAGGGTCCGGATGAAGTATGGGCTGTTGGACTTCCCCGGGCTCACCCCGGGCATCCCGGGCGGCCGCGCCCCGGCCAGCGCCGGAACGTAGTAGATGCCGGCCGTCTGCCAGACGTAGAAGTATCGGGTGAGCACCGAACCCGCGATCTGGTACGGGGCATAGTTGAGCATTCCGGTGTTTGTGTACATGCTGGCCGCGATCCTCAGCGGGGGGGCGGAGGTGCCGAAGGTGGCCCAGTCCCCGACGGAGATCCAACCGGACGCAATCAATCCGAGCCGGTGGTCGGTGGGGAACTGGGCCCCCGTCGTCCCATCACTCCTGAGAGGTGACGGCAACACATCCGACGTGACCTCGATGGACCCCGACCCCAGGTCCGGCGTGTCCGTCCGCGCATACAAGGTTCCCGTTCCCTTATAGCGAAGAGTTGGGAGGCGGTTCGAACCGTACCCACCCAGACCGATATCCCCCTTCACCCAGACGATGCCATTCACGACGAGCGTCGGACCGGCGGGATCCCCGGGCTGATAGAAGAGGCAGTTCGCCGGGCACTGACTGGGGTCGGTCAGCCCCGCCGGATAGGAGAAGCTCTGCGTGGTATTGTCGATGGTGAGCCCCCCATCGACGCCCAGCGCATTCGCCTTCAAGTACGCGTCGTGGGAGAGGGGGGTCCCGCCCCCGCCGAGAGGCGCACCGCTGTAGGGACTCGTCAGCTCGGGAAACGTGGTCAACTCCCGGGGCACGTCGAACCCCCCCACCGAGCCATTATCGGAGTAGACCTGGCTTGCGCCCGGGGTCCCCGTGAAGCCCTGGTTCGTATACACGCCGCTGAGGGTTCCCTTGGGGTTGCTGCCGGGCGCCGTGTTCTCTCCCACAGAAGACGACGCATTCCCGATCCCAACCGGGCCCAGGTAGACACGGAGCGTCGCATCCAGGCTTGCCACCTGCTGGCCGGTCGCCGGGTCCGGCATCATGGGTACGGGGGGGATGGCCGCCTGCAGCGTGGCGTCCATGTTCTTGAAGTAGTTGAGGATCTGGTCTGAGGCACCCCCGTCGCCCAGCTGCATCGCCGGGTAGGTGGCGCTCCACCCCTTGGCGAAGACGGGCCCCGCGAAGGCCATGTTGGCCATCCCGCTCCACCGCCAAACGCCCCCGTCCACGAACAGTGCCTGATCGGCCGGGCTGAACCGCTGCACCTGGAGCAGGGCCTGGAGCTGGCGCGAGGCGCCCGTGGAGGTCCCGGTGGTCGCGGTGACCCGGACCTCGATGGTATTCGGCACCTGCGGGGGTGCGGCATTCGGGGGCGTGGCGTTCCGAACCTCCACCTGATACGTGCCGCCCGGCGCGGCGCCGGCATAGGGCACCGTCACCCACGTTGCGGCAACCGGGCTGGTCGGGAGGAGGTAGTAGGGGGTACCGGGCTTGGCGCACGTCACCGAACCATCTCCATCTACCCGCTGGCCCGGGACGCCCAGGGGTTCTCCGGAAATCCGTGTCAGTTGCCGCAGGTCCGCGATGCCCGAAAAAAGATTGCCGGGACACGAGGCTTGATAGGGCATGGCGAACTGCGCCAGGAGGTCTCGCTCGAAGCGGGTCAGCCCGGTGGAGGCCACGTAGAAGGCCTGCGCCGCCTCCCTGGCGTTGCGGGCGATGTCCGTTTCGGTGGTGGAGATGGTGAGGAAGGTCGTGCCCAGGAGGAGGAGCGCCGCCATGACCAGGAGGGCGATGACGAGCGCCGCCCCCCGTGTCCGGGACGGCCGGCGTCCGAGGCCGCCCCGCGCCCCGCCGGTGGTGTTCGCCCCCCGCCTCCCGCAGATCACGGCGTCGGGCCCCGGAGGTAGGCCTCGGTGATGAGGGTGAAGGCCTGGCTCGGCCCCCCCACATTGCGCAGGTAACAGCCGCTGGCCGTGTCGTAGGCGATGTTGGTCTCGACGGTGATCTGGGCCCGGATGCTCCGGACGGCGTCGCGCTGCGAGCCCCGCGGCACGGGCGAGGGCGTGGTCGCGTCGGGCACGGCCCCCTGCCCGTCCAGGGCGTAATCCAGCCGCGCCCGGGCCGTGGGGAACGCGCCCGGGCAGCTCGGTGTGGTCGGGGCGGGCAGCGGCATGGGGATGGTCTGCCCGCTGGCATCGAAATACTCGAAGGCGAACCCCGTCACACCCTCCGCCAGCGGCGCCTGGACCAGCTGGCCCCGTTCCCAGGGATCCCGCCGTGTCTCCTTTTGCAGCGTCGTGTCCCGCTGTCCGGCGGCGTTCCACACGCTGTACGTCACGTAGATGTTGCAATCCTGGTTCGGGCCGGCCGCGGGGTCCGCATCTCGGTACCCGGCGTGGAGGGACAGGGTGCCGTCGGTCCCGATGCGCACCGCCTCGGTGCTGCCGGCCGGCCGGCACAGCGGATCCTGGTTAAACGAGCCGGCCCCTCGGATGGCTGCGGTGATGTCGTCCAGGGCGATCCGGGCATTCTGCTGGGCGTTGGCCCGGGCATCCCCGGTCAGGAATATGTTCTGATTGCTCTCGTACATGAGATACACGGCCACCATGATGATGGCGAGGATGGCGGAGGCCGCCAGCAACTCCAGGAGCGTGAAGCCATCGTTCGTGCGCCGGCGCCTCATGAGCACCCGGCCCAGGAGCACGGGACCGTGGAGGTCAAGGCAGCCTGCTTCCTGCCGGTCGGCTCGTCCCAACTGACGGTGACCGTGATCCGGAGGATGGTGGTGATTCCCGAGACGGCCGCCCCGCCCCCCGGGGGTGGGTTTTCATGGTCCACCACGGCCACCGCCCCGCGGCCGTTCACCAGCCGGCGGCCGTCCCCGGGATCGCTGAGGATGTCCTGCCGCCACCGGTTGAGCTTGGTGTTCCCGCAGAACTGATCGGCCCAGGTCGAACCCGAGGTGCAGGACCATGGCCAATCATCCGGGAAGTTGGCGGGGACATCGGTGTTGACGCCGCGCCCGTCCTTCCCGGCATACTGGGGGATGGTGGAGGGCGGATCGCTCCGCACATCCTCCATCATCTGCTGGGCCAAGGCCGTGGCCTTGGTGATCTGTCCACCGTAGCTGACCTGCCGGAGCGCCGTGGGGAAGGCGCCGGCCATGCCCAGGATCGCCACGCCGAGGACGGCGGCGGCGATGAGGACCTCCACCAGCGTGAGCCCGGGCGCCGCAGGCCGCTCCGCCCCCGCCCTTCGCCCTTCGCCCCCCGTTCCGCCGCCCACGCCTAGCGCACCTGGACCCGGCCGGCCTGGTCCACCGCGACCGAGGCGGCGCCCCCCCCGGTCGCCGCGAGCTGGATCGTGCCGGTGGGCACCACGCTGCCGTTGGGGTTGAAGGTGATCGTGCGGCTGCTGGGGGTGCTGCTGGTCTGGATTAGGATGGGGCTGGCCAACTGCCTCCGCGTGCCCGGCGCCGGAGGCATCTCCTGCACCCACGCGGCCCCCTGCCCGGGGCTGTACTCGATCACGTAGGTGTTGCGCGCCGTGGGGTCGGTGGTGGGGTCGCCGTCCGCCACGAAGGAGAAGCGGTACGGATTGCGGGTGGTCACGGCCCGCTGCCGGGCCAGGCGCAGGTCCCCGACGACCTGCCACACGGCCGAACGCATCTGGTAGTCGCGGTAGCGAGGGGTCAGCAGGGGGATGGAAACCGCGGCCATGATGACGATCACGGAGGCGGCGATCACCACCTCCACGTAGCTGAACCCGCCGCCGCCCGTGCGCGCGGCCGGCCGCAAGCCGCGCCCGTCCACCGCCCGCCCCATCTCAGAACCAATAGGTCTTTCCCGCCTCCAGGACGTTGGGCGCGAGGTCCCGGAGGGCGCGCAACTCCTCCTCGATCTCCTTGGCGAACTGCGGCTTCAGGTGGTACACGAAGAGGGGGACTGGCCGCCCGAGCTTCTGCAGCTCCCCGTCCAGGGACGCGGGCGTCAGGTGCCCGCTGGCGTCCGCCAGCTCTTGCAGTCGGTTCGGAAAGGTGGCCTCCACGATCACGGCGCGGAGGTCCGGGACGTGCCTGGCCCGCTCCCAGACGGCGTCCGTGGGGCCCGTGTCCCCCACATGCAGCACCGTCCGTCCGCCCTGTTCGATGAAGAAGGCCACGCAGTCCACCAGGTGGTTCACCCGGATGGGGGTCACGTGACAGGTCCCGAGGACGGTCGGCTGGCCCTCGGGGAGCGCGCGGAGCTGCACCGTGGGGGCCTCGGCGGTCGGGATGCGGGTGAAGTCGGGCCACAGGATGTCGTTGAAGAGGTGCTCCTGGAACTGTTTGAGGACCGACGCGATGCTGCACACCTGGAGGGGGATGGATCGGAGGCCGAAGATGTTGTCGGCCAGGAAGGCCAGATCCTTGACGTGATCGAGGTGGATGTGGGTGAGGAGGACGGTGTCGATCCCCAACTGTTCCCCCAGGGAGAGCCGGGCCGTGGTCGCCCCCGCGTCCACCAGGAGCCGGTCGTTCACCAGGAAGGACGGGAGTTGGGACCGGGGGTTCTCTCCCCCCGCACAGCCGAGGATACGGTACCGAATCCCCTCCGTCCGAACCCGCAGCCGTTCTGCGCTGTCCATGTGCTTGGCGCCCTCCCCCTCGCCAGTCAAGCTACCGGCGCCCGGCCGGCGCGGTCCGCGCCGTGGCGGCGCGGAGCGTGCCCACGAACGCGCCCACGCGGTCTACCAGGTCAGGCCGATCCCGGTGGGCTTCGATGGCCTGTACGATGGCCGATCCCACGATCACACCGTCCGCGTCCCGCGCCACCGCGGCCACCTGTTCCGGGGTGGCGATCCCAAATCCGACGGCCACCGGCAGCTCCGTGACCGCCCGGACCCGCGCGATGCCGGCCGCCAGGTCCGGGGGCAGCGTGGCGCGCGCGCCTGTCACGCCCCGCAGGGACACATAGTAAATGTAGCCACGGGATCGCGCGCAAATCAACGGGATTCTGGCCGGGGGGGTGGTGGGCGCGATCAGGAAGATCGTGGACAGCCCGTGGCGGTCGCAGGGCGCCGCCAGATCGTCGGCCTCTTCGGGCGGCAGGTCCGGCACGATCACGCCATCCACCCCCGCCGCGGCCGCCGCGGCGGCGAAGGCCGCGGCGCCGAAGCTCAGGATGGGGTTCACGTAGCTCATGAAGACCAGCGGGAGCGAGGCGGCCCGCCGGACCTCGGCGGCCAGGTCCAGGGCCCGCCGCAGGGAGAACCCCCCGGCCAGGGCCCGCTGGGACGCCCGTTGGATGGTGGCCCCGTCGGCCAGCGGGTCCGAGAAGGGGATGCCCAGCTCCACCACGTCGGCGCCGCGGCGCGCCATCTCCAGGACGAGGGCGCCGGTGGCGGCGGCATTCGGGTCGCCGGCCGTGAGGAACGGGATGAGCGCGGCCCGCCCCTCCCCCCGGGCGCGGCGGAAGGCCTCGGCCAGCCGCTGTGTTCCCCCGCTCATGGGTCCCTCCGGCCCAGGGCCGCGGCCGCAACGTCCACGTCCTTGTCGCCGCGGCCGGACAGGTTGATCACCAGCACGCGCCCCGGGCCCAGGGCCCGGGCCAGGACGCGGGCGTGGGCGATGGCGTGGGCGCTCTCCAGGGCCGGGAGGATCCCCTCCGTGCGGGAGAGGAGGTCGAAGCCCTCCAGGGCCTCGGCATCGGTGGCCACCACGTACTCGGTCCGCCCCAGGTCCCGGTAGTAGCTGTGCTCGGGCCCTACCCCGGCGTAGTCCAGGCCGGCCGAGATGGAATGCGTGGTCTGGATCTGGCCGTCCGCGTCCTGCAGGACGAAGCTCCGGCTCCCGTGGAGCACGCCCACGCGCCCCCCCGCGTAACGGGCCGCATGCCTGCCGCTGGCCACCCCGAGGCCGCCCGCCTCCACCCCCACCAGGCGGACCCCGGGGTCCTCCAGGAACTCCCAGAAGAGGCCCATGGCGTTGCTGCCCCCGCCCACACAGGCCAGGCACGCATCGGGAAGCCGCCCCTCCGCCCGCAGGATCTGGCCGCGGGTCTCGCGACCGATGACCGCCTGGAAGTCGCGGACGATCCGGGGATAGGGATGCGGCCCCAGGACCGAGCCGAACACGTAGTAGGTCTCCTCCACGTTGCTGACCCAGTCCCGGATGGCCTCGTTGATGGCGTCCTTCAGGGTCCGGCTTCCGGCGTCCACGGGGAGCACGCGGGCGCCCAACAGGCGCATGCGGACCACGTTGAGGGCCTGCCGCGCCATGTCTTCGGTCCCCATGTAGATGTCGCAGGACAGGCCCGCGCGGGCCGCCATGGTGGCCGTGGCCACCCCGTGCTGCCCGGCCCCCGTCTCGGCGATGACCCTGGCCTTCCCCATGCGGCGCGCCAGGAGCACCTGCCCGGCCGTGTTGTTGATCTTGTGCGCGCCGGTGTGGCAGAGGTCCTCCCGCTTGAGGTAGATGCGGGCGCCCGCCAGGGCCGCCGTGAGCCGCTCCGCGAAGTACAGCGGCGTGGGCCGCCCCACATAGTGGGCGAGGACGGCCTCCAGCTCGCGGGTGAAGGCCGGCTCCCGCCGGGCGGCCTCATAGGCCCGCTCCAGGGCCTCCAGGGCCGCCATCACGGTCTCGGGGACGAACCGCCCGCCGTAGGGGCCGAAGCGCCCCGCCGCATCCGGCTGCGCGTGCTTGGCCGGGATCGTGTCAGGCCGCGTCGGCGCCGCGGACGGCTGCAACGAAGTCCCTCACTTTCTGGGGGTCCTTCACCCCGGGCCGGCGTTCCACGCCGGACGCGACGTCCACGGCGAAGGGCCGCACGCGGCGCACGGCCTCCGCCACGTTCTCGGGCGTCAGGCCGCCGGCCAGCACGATGCGCCCGTGCCGCCGCGCCTCGCGCGCCAGGTCCCACGGAAAGGTCCGCCCCGTGCCCCCGGCCTCCCCGGCCCGATGCGAGTCCAGGAGGAAGGCGTGGGCCGGGTAGCCCACCATGCGGCGCAGGCCGGCGGCGTCGGTCGCCGGGATGGCCTTGATCACCTTGAGGGGGATGCGCCGCGCGAAGTCCTCTCCCTCGCTGCCGTGGAGCTGGACCGCGCCGACCCCGGCCACGGCCGACGCCCGGAGCACCTCCTCCAGGGGTTGGTCCAGGAAGACACCCACGCACGTCACGAACGGCGCCAGCCCGGCGATGATGGCGCCGGCGATCTCCGGCGCCATGCAGCGGGGCGTCCCGGGCACGAAGTTGAACCCGAGGGCATCGGCCCCGGCCTCGACGGCCAGCGCGGCCTCCTCGGGGGTGGTGATGCCGCAGATCTTGATGCGGGTCATGGGGTGGTGCGCGGCCCCTCCGCCGCCGGGGCCCCCACCGCGGCCAGGAGCGCGGCCAAGTGGCCCCCGGGGTCCGGCGCCCGCAGGAGGGCCTCCCCCATCAGCACGGCGTCCACGGCGGCCGCCGCGACCCGCCGGAGGTCGTCCGCCGTCGCCAGGCCGCTCTCACTCACCACCACCCGATCCGGCGGCACCAGGGGGCGCAGCCCCACCGTCACCTCCAGGCTGCTCCGGAACGTCTGCAGGTCCCGGTTGTTGATACCGATGCACTGGGCCCCGGCGCGGACGGCCCGCTCCACCTCGGCGGCGTCGTGCACCTCCACCAGGGCCTGGATCCCCGCCTCGGCGGCCCCATCCAGGAGGCGCTTCAGGTCGTCCGGGGCCAGGGCGCGCACGACGAGCAGCGCCGCGTCGGCGCCTCCCGCACGGGCCTCCCAGAGCTGGTAGGGATCCACCACGAAATCCTTGCGTAGCACCGGCAACGGCGCGGCGGCCCGGGCCAGGGCCAGGTGCGCCAGGTCCCCCTGGAAGAAGGGGCCGTCGGTGAGCACCGACAGGGCCGCGGCCCCGCCCCGGAGGTACCCCCGGGCCAGCGCGGCCACGTCGAAGGCGGGGCGGATCACCCCGGCCGAGGGCGAGGCCTTCTTGATCTCGGCGATGGCCCGCAGCGGCGCCCCGGCCGGCCGCCGCAGGGCCCCGCAGAAGTCGCGGGCCGCCGGCAGGTCCCGCGCGCGGCGGCGCAGTTCGGGCGCCGGCAGCGCCCGCCGCCGGGCCGCCAGCTCCTCCCGTTTCGCGGCCAGGATGCGATCCAGGATCACGCCAAACCCCTCAATGCGTTCCCGCCTCCCAGTTCCCTATTGCCCAGGCTGCTCAAAAAGGTCCAGATGCAAGGCGGCGCGCGCAGCGCCGACTGAGGCGTACGCCGGGTACGCCGCAGGGAGTGCGCGAGCGCGCCAACGCCGCAGATGGGCCTTTTTCAGCAGC
>Ga0187780_10001449_pt1 | contig 17891 bp, 11 predicted proteins | sample 1015_Q2_SP10_20__FD_132429 | JGI IMG/M metagenome (GOLD analysis project Ga0187780, IMG submission 132429) | Tropical peat soil microbial communities from peatlands in Department of Meta, Colombia - 1015_Q2_SP10_20_MG | ecosystem: Environmental > Terrestrial > Soil > Wetlands > Peat | place...
CGACGCGGCCATACGGGCGGGGACCATCTGAGCAGGAAGGGTCACGGCGAGCCGATGACATCGCCGCAGCGCCATGACGAGCCAGACACGAACACGGGCGCAGATGAGCTGGATACCAGCGCGGGCGCAGATGAGCTGAGCACGAGCACGGGCGCACCCGCGCCGGCCACCAGCACCGGCGCACCCGCGCCGGACACCAGCACCGGCGCACCCGCGCCGGGCTCCCGCCGCGAGGATTACGCCGGCCACAGCGAAGCCCCCGAGCCCGCCACCATGTCGGCGTCCCGGATCGTGCCGCACCGCGTGATCGGCTGGACTGGCCTGTTCGCACTGGCCGTCGCGACCTTTTTCCTCTGTTACTGGCGTCAGTCTCAGTCGGTGCCGGTGTCTTCGGACGGGGCATCGAACGTGCTGCAGGCGTGGGACATGCTGCACGGGAACCTGCTGCTGCACAACTGGTGGGTGTCAGACGTGTCCTTCTACACCACCGAGCTGCCGCAGTACATGCTGATCGAGGCCCTGCTGGGGCTGGGCCTGTGGGTGGTCAACGTGGCCGCGGCCATGACCTACACCCTGCTCGTGCTCCTCGCTGCCCTGCTCGCCAGGGGCCGGGCCCGCGGCCGGAAAGGGCTGGCCCGTGCGCTGCTGGCCGCCGGCATCATGCTGGCACCGCAGCTCAGCGCCACCTCGATCCTGCTGGGGCCGCCGGATCACACCGGGACCGCCGTGCCGGTTCTCGTCATCTGGCTGGTGATTGAGGGTGCCGGCCCGGGGAGGCGGTGCCGACCTGGCGGCACGATCCCCGGGAACCCCCCGTGCCCAGGACGGAACCCTTCCCCCCGGACCGCGCTGGGGATACCCCTCTGGATCGTGCCGGTGGCGGTATGCGTCATGTTCACCTGGGCTATGGTGGCCGATTCGATCGTGCTCGTCACGGGCATCGTGCCGCTCGTGCTGGTGTGCGCCGTGCGCGCCTGCCCTGGGCTGGTCAGTAATGCGGAAAGGCGCGCCCAGAGAAGGTACGAGATTTCCTTGGCCGGGGCGGCCGCGATCGCCGGCGTCATCGGCTCGTTCGCGCCGCGAATCGTGGCTGCCCTCGGCGCATACCGGGAATGGCACGTCGGGACCGGTACCGACCTGAGCCTGCTGCCGCACGGGGCCTGGGTGACATTCCGGGGAATACTCGAGCTCTTCGGAGCCAACGTGTTCGGGGCGAGTCCCACCTACGAACTCATCTTCGTTACCTTCCACCTGGCCGGGTTCATCGCCGTGGTCTGCGGCCTGGGCATCGCTGCGGCGCAGTTCTTTCGTTCTGGCGACCTCCTCGTCGGAGTATTCGCCGTGGCCATCGTGCTCAACCTCGGCGCCTACCTGATCAGCACGCACGCGCGTGATCTCGCCGGCGCGCGGGAGATGGTCGCCGTGCTGCCGCTCGGCGCGGTCCTGGCGGGGCGAACGCTCGGTGAACGAGCGCTCACGGTGGTACGGACGCCGGGAGGGGTAGGGCGCTGGTTCCGGCCCGCGCTTGCGGTCATCGCCGCCGGATACCTCGGCGCCCTCGCTTACGGCGCGGTGCAGCCAGCCGTCCCTCCCGCCAACCAGCCGCTGGCGGCCTGGCTGGTGGAGCACCGGCTCAGCGGCGGCCTGGCCGGCTACTGGCAGGCCAACAGCACCACCCTGGACAGCGGGCGCAGGGTGCTCGTCAGCGCGGTGACGCTGGATGACCGCGGGAAGCTCGTGCCGTACCAGTGGGAGACCGACGACGCGAACTACGACCCGGCGCTGCACTACGCCAACTTCGTCGTGGCCGGCGGGCCAGCGGCGTTGCCCGGCATGCAGGCTGCCGCGGCGCGCACCTTCGGCCGTCCGCTGCGGGTCTACCGCGCCGACGGTTACACCATCATGGTGTGGGACGCCAACCTGCTGGCCAGGCTCGGCTGAGCGTCGCGCGGGTCACATGTACAGGATGCGTCGCCGGGCGACCACGAGCAGCGCCGGCAGGGCGCAGGCGGCGATCAGGCCCAGATAGCGCCAGGACAGGTACCGTCGCGGCGTGGCGAGCAGGAGCACCAGCGCCATCAGGTAAGGCTCGATGAGCGAGCGCCCGTCGCCGAACGTGCTGTTCCAGACCTGCCCGGACAGCAGGCCGAGCTGGAGAACGAAGAAGACGAAGGCCAGGCGTTCGTGCGCCGGCGCAGTGGTGATGAACAGCACGGTCAGCCCGGCGAAAATGAAGATCCCCAGGGTGGCGTACTCCAGCAGGGCGATGTCGATGGGGCTCAGGTGGCTGGTGTTGATGTGCGCGATCTCGTACCTCAGCGCGACGACCATGGCCCGGAACGGCACAGTGAGGTTCCGGCTGCTGTTGGCCAGGAGCGGGAACTCGCCCTTGACCACGAAATGCACGGCGATTTCCAGCACGCCGTACACGGCGGCCGGGACCGCCCAGGTCAGGTCGGCCAGGCCGGGGTCGGCCCGGCGGCGGGCTATGGCGATGATCCGGGTGACGGCGATGCCCGCCGGGGCGAGCAAGATGGTTTCCCTGGTGATGGCCCCGAAGGCGAACAGCGCCGCGGTGAGCGCGTACATCAGGCGGGTTGAACGAACTGAAGATCCGGCGCGGCGGTAGGCGAGCAGGCCGCCCAGCATGCAGGCCTCGGCCACTGGCTCGGCGGTGTCCCGGCCCACGCTGATGACCAGGCCGAAATAGGCGACGAAGGCGAGCCCCCACCAGGCGTGGCGGCCGGAGTCGCGGGCGAACATGCCGCCGAGCACGGCCATGGCCGCCACCCCGAGAAGGTTGATCACGACCAGGGTGGCCGGCACGAGCTGGTGCTGGCCTGCCGACAGCAGCCACGCCAGGACCGGGTACCCGATGCGGGTGTACCGGTAGGACTGGTCCATGGTGATGCCGAACGCGGTCGCGTTCCAGTTGGCCGGGTCCAGCGCGAGCCGGTAGTAGAACTGCCCGTCGTACCCGGCGGAGGGAACCAGGAGCAGGCCGCGAGGCAGCTGGGCGGGGTGCGTGTAGACGTGCCCGGCCATGATGAACAGGCTGAGATGGCCCTGGGCCCAGACCTGCCAGCGGGCTAGGACGAAACCGAGCCAGCCGAGGAAGGCGATGACACCCGGCACCGCGGGCCGGTTCGTCTTCGACCACAGGGACTGTGCGGCTGGCCGGAGCGACTTATCCTGTTCCGAAGTCGAAGCGAGCTGCAACCGGGAGCCTCCACCCAGGGCCGTCTCAGCGTGACGAGCGAATACTTGGCCAGGCGGGCGCAGCTTACCAGAAGTGACGCCATACGATGTGACATGCTGCGATGAACACCTTGGCCAGCCGGAGGCGATCGTAGGGCGGCCTCGCCGCCAGACCAGGCCGCCACGCCGGGGAACGACGAGTTCGAAGGACATGGTGGCCGCCCGTGCCGAGAAGCGGGACACCGGAGAAGTCCCCCGCCGCGCCGCCATCACCGGCCGGGCCCGGACCCGCCTCGGCCCCGCTGGAAGGAAAAGGACCGTCCGCCCGCGGCCGCCTGCTCGCCGCCGCGGCGGCCGCGGGCGTCGTCGTGCTCCTCTTCGTCGCGTATCTCCACGTGTCCCGCACCTACCCGGAGAACTCCGACGAGTCGAACGACCTGCTGATGGCGTGGGACCTGCTGCACGGCAACGCGCTGCTGCACGGCTGGCACCTGTCGGACGTCTCGTTCTACACCACCGAGCTGCCGCAGTACGCGGTGCTGGTACGCCTGCTCGGCCTGCACACTGAGACCGCCCATGTCGCGGCGGCGATGACCTACACCCTGGTCGTGGTGCTCGCCGTGCTACTGGCCCGGGGCAGCGCGGCGAAGGTGTCCCGCCTCCAGGCCCGGCCGCGGATGCTGCTGACGGCCGGACTCATGTTCGCCCCCCAGCTGGGCGTCGGCGTCTTCGTCCTGCTGCTGTCCCTCGGACATATCGGCACGGCGGTGCCGCTCATGCTGATCTGGCTGGTGCTTGACCGAGGCGACTGGTTCAAGCCGCGCTGGCTGGTACCGGGCATCGCCGGGCTGCTGATGGCGTGGGCGCTGATCGCCGACCCGCTCGTGCTCGTGGTGGGGATCGTCCCGCTGGTGGCGGTGTGCGCCGTCCGCGTCATCCGGGAGGTGTCGGCCGCCGGGCGCCGGCCGGACCGGCTGTCCGGCTGGCTGGGAGGCAGCCTGCAGGCCCAGTGGTATGAGGTGTCGCTGGCCGCCGCGGCGATCCTCGCCTGGGGCCTTGCCTCGCTGGTCAGCTGGGTCCTCCGGGCCAGCGGCGGGTTCATCTTGCACCCTCTGGGCTATCAGCTGGCACCGGTGCGCACCTGGCCCAAGCACGCGTGGGTGACGGCGGAGGGGCTGCTTGCGCTGTTCGGCGCCAAGCCGGACGGGCCGGCCGCGGCCATGGCGTTCGCCCTGGTCCACCTGGCCAGCGTCGCGCTCGTCGCGTGGGCCATGTGCCGGGTGGCGCGGCACTTCCTCAGCTGGCCCGACATGATCAGCCAGATCCTGCTCATCGCGATGGTCGTCAACGTGGTCCTCTACGTGCCGAGCACGCTGGCCGATGCGACCGACCTGAACGCGCGCGAGTTCGCGATCGTGCTGCCCTTCGGCGCGGTGCTGGCCGGCCGCACGCTGGCGTCCGGCCTCCGCGTCCGAACAGACGAAGGGCCAAGCTGGCCCGGACGGCAGAAATGGCTGAAATGGGTGGCGTCGGCCCTGCTGGCCGCGTACGCGGCCAGCCTCGGCTACGCGGCGGCCCAGCCGCCGGTTCCGGCGGCCGACCAGCAGCTGGCGGCGTTTCTCGCCGCGCACCACCTGACCAGCGGCATCGGCGGGTACTGGGAGTCGAGCGCGGTCACCGTCGGCAGCGGCGGCGCCGTCACAGTCCGGGCGGTGCAGGGCACGCTGCAGCCGTACCTATGGGAGGCCAAGAGCTCCTGGTACGACCCGGCTTCGCAGCGAGCGACCTTCCTCGTCACCGACAGTGCGCCGGGATTCTTCAACTACTGGCAGCCCGATCCCAGGGCCCTGGCCGCCCTGGGCAAACCGGTGCGCACCTATCATCTCGGCCCGTACACGGTTTACGTCTGGGACAAGAACCTGCTGCGCGGGCCCGGTTAGGATTCAGGCCCTGCCCGGGGCGAGCGAGGCGAGCAGGTTCTGGTGCCAGACCATGATGGTGTACTGCTGGTAGTGATAAGTCCGCGCGGCCGGTCCGAAGCTGCGGAAGATGCCATCCGGCGACCCGACGGTGAGGACGAAGTCCGCGTAGTGCAGGCGCGGGTCGAACCACGCGCCGTCGGACTCCCAGTAGTACGCGGCCGTCGTGCCGGGGTACAGCGGCGCCACCGTCACCCGTCCGCTGGTGTCGAGCGTGATGATGGCCGCCTGCCAGTAGCCCGCCACGCCGTAGGTGAGGTGATGCGCCACCAGCCAGTCCGCCGCGGCCTGACTCTTGGCGGGTACGGGCGCCCCCGCGGCGGCGTAACACAGCGCGCCGAGGTAGGCGGCCAGCACGACCGCCAGCGCCGGCTGGAGCCCGTGCCGGATCAGCGGCGCGGCGAGCAGCCGCCCGGCCAGTACCGCGCCGAACGGCAGCACGATGGCGATCTCGTGGGCGAACGTGAGGTTGGGCAGGCGCGCGCTGAATACCCCCGCGGCGAGTATGACGATCGTGCCCGTCACCAGGATCTGCCCGACGCGGTCCAGGCGGCTGAAGAAGACGCGGACGCCGGCCAGCAGCCCCAGCGCCGCGACGGCCACCCCCGCCAGGTGCAGCACCGCCAGCGCCGCCCCGATTCGCGAAGGCTGGCCGAAGAAGTTGGCGCCGAAGAGCACGAGCACGGATTCGCCGGTCACCAGGGCGTGCGTGGGTACCGCCGCGAGCCTCCCGAGTAGCGGACCGCCGATCCCGATCGGGTAGGCGTAGAAGCCGCCCGCGGAATAGATGGCGGCCAGCAACGCGTGGGCCACCGGCACGGATACCGCCGCCGCCGCCGTCAGCGCCAGGTCGTAGGAGCCTGCCCGGAGCCGATCGCCCCGCCGGTTCGCCTGCGCTAGGTCGCCGGAGCCCCGCCGCCTCCGTGTCAGCGCGACGCCTGCCCGCCCGCCGCACACCAGCACCACCGGCACAGCGGCGGCATAGGTAGCCAGCGGGTCGGCGACCTGAACCCAGGTGAGCATCAGGCCCAGGGCCAGCGGTACGGGCCAGCGCCGCTTCCACTCCTCCGCCCGGTCAAGCAGCAGCAGTATCAGCAGGACAGGCACCCCCGTGCCGACGTGGTCGGGCACCCCCAGCAGGACGCCCGTGCCAAGGAGAATCCCTGGAGACAGCATCACGCCCGCGGCCAGCAGCGCGGCGACGACGCCCTCGCGCCCCTGGGTGCGGCCCCTGGCCAGCAGGGCGGCCAGCAGCACCAGCAACGTGTAGGTCAGCGCCGAGCAAATGCGCACCACGTCCGGGTTCAGCCCGCGTACCGCCTCCACCAGCACGTACTCGGGAAGCTCGGTCGTGTAGTACGTGGCATCCCCGAGCCACCAGCCGTGCAGCAGCAGGTTGCCATGAAGCATGTCCCACGCCTGCAAGGCGTTCGCGGCGCCGTCGGAATCCCCTGGCGTGGTCAGGGCCTGCCGCAGGTACAGAGCGAACAGACCCGCCGCCGCGAGCAGTGAGCCAGCACCCCACCACAGCCGGCGTCGCGCGGACCGGGGTGCTTTATCGCTCACCGGGTTGCTCAATGGCAGCCTCACGTCGGCCACCCATAGAGCATACGGAAAGGCCGTGGTGGTGTCGTCGGGGAACAACCAGACGTAGCCTTGGCATGTGGATCGGCGAATATTCGGTGTCGAGAACGAGTACGGCGTCACGTGCACCTTCCGGGGGCAGCGGCGGCTGTCGCCCGACGAAGTGGCGCGCTACCTGTTCCGGCGTGTGGTGTCGTGGGGCCGGAGCAGCAACGTGTTCCTGCGGAACGGGGCGCGGCTGTACCTGGATGTGGGGAGCCATCCGGAGTACGCCACGCCGGAGTGTGACAGCGTGCTGGATCTGGTCGCCCATGATAAGGCGGGCGAGCGGATCTTGGAGGGGCTGCTGGTCGATGCCGACCGGCGGCTGCGGGAGGAGGGCATCGCCGGGGATATCTACCTGTTCAAGAACAACACCGATTCGGCCGGGAACTCGTACGGGTGTCATGAGAATTACCTGGTGGGCCGGCATGGGGAGTTCGGCCGGCTGGCCGACATCTTGATCCCGTTCCTGGTCACCCGGCAGGTGATCTGCGGGGCGGGCAAGGTGCTGCAGACGCCGCGGGGGGCGGTGTATTGCGTCAGCCAGCGGGCCGAGCATATCTGGGAGAGCGTGTCGTCGGCGACCACCCGGTCCCGGCCGATCATCAATACCCGCGATGAGCCGCACGCCGATGCCGAGCGGTTCCGGCGGCTGCACGTGATCGTGGGCGATTCGAACATGAGCGAGACCACCACGCTGCTGAAGGTGGGGTCGACCGACCTGGTGCTGCGGATGATCGAGCACGGGGCGATGATGCGGGACCTGACCCTGGATAACGCGATCCGGGCCATCCGGGAGGTCAGCCACGACATGACCGGGCGCAGCCGGGTCCGGCTGGCCAGCGGCCGGGAGCTGGGCGCGCTGGACATCCAGTACGAGTACCTGAACCGGGCTAAGGACTTCACCGACACCCACGGCGGGGACCCGGTCAGCAAGCGGGTGCTGGAGATGTGGGAGCGGGCGCTGGGCGCGATCGAGACCGGCGACCTGGACCAGATCGCGCGGGAGATCGACTGGGTGACCAAGTACCAGCTGATCGAGCGGTACCGGGCCCGGCACGACCTGCCGCTGTCCTCCCCCCGGGTCGCCCAGCTCGACCTGGCCTACCACGACGTGCACCGCGGCCGCGGCCTGTACTACCTGCTGCAGCGAGCCGGCGCGGTGGACCGGGCCGCCCGCGACATCGACATCTTCGAGGCCAAGTCCGTCCCGCCGCAGACCACCCGGGCCAAGCTGCGTGGCGAGTTCATCCGCCGGGCCCAGGAGAGGCGGCGCGACTTCACCGTCGACTGGGTGCACTTGAAGCTGAACGACCAGGCGCAGCGGACCGTGCTGTGCAAGGACCCGTTCCGCTCGGTGGACGAAAGGGTCGAGAAGCTCATCGCAGGTATGTGACCTACCGGTGGTACGGCCAGCGGTCTGGGAAGCCGAGGGCGTCCCGAGGGGCCGAAGCGGGTGCTGAGGGAGCGGGGGCCCTTGAGCCTCCAGAAGCAGTCTGGGTCCCTCAAGGGAGCTGGGGGCCGAGGGTCTTGGGAGGCCGAGGGGGTCTGGGGGGCCGAGGGGGTCTGGGGGGAAAGGCTTCCCCCCAGGCGGGGGTCCCCGGGGCGTTCGTACCCCCGGGATTAACACAGTAGGCTGACTGCGCTGACGTCCACCACTATTGAGGTTTTCATGCGACGCTTCCTGGCGATCATCGCCATTCCACTGCTAGCCTGCCTGGTCATGGCGGGCTGCGGCTCGTCGAAGCCGGCTTCGGCCTCGAGTTCCTCAGCGACTGCGAACGCCAATGCGAACGCGTCCGTGACGGTGACCGGGGCGTTCGGCGCGACGCCCCAGGTGAGCATCCCGAAGCTCAAGGCGGACAACAAGCTCACCGTCAAGACGATCATCCCGGGCACCGGCGCCCCTCTGACCAAGTCGGACGCTCTGGCTGCGAACTTCGTTCTTTACTTCTGGGATGGAACCAGCTCCTCACTGAAGGCGAACACGTTCACTTCCAATCCGACGGTGATCGGCGGCACCATGCTCCCTGGCCTGGAGACCGCGCTGATCGGCAAGCCGGTCGGCAGCCGTATCCTCGCGGTGATCCCGCCGGCGGATGGCTACGGCACCTCCGGGAACTCCCAGCTCGGCATCACCGGCACTACCACGCTGGTATTCGTCATCGACGTCATCAAGTTCTATCCCGACACCGCGTCCGCGTCCGGGGCGCAGCTATCCAGCGGCGGTGGCACGCTGCCGACGGTCAGCGCCAAGCCAGGCAGCGCGCCGACGGTCACGATCCCGTCCTCTACGCCGCCGAGCAAGCTGGTGGCCACCACGCTGATCAAGGGCGACGGCCCCAAGATCGTCAAGGGACAGTACGTCGTCGCCCAGTACACCGGCTACATCTGGCGGACGAAGAAGTCCTTCGACTCCTCCTGGACATCCGGTTCCCCGTTCGGCTTCGTCTTCCAGGCGTCGCCCGAGCAGGTGATCCCCGGTTGGGACAGCGGCCTGGTCGGCCAGACCGTGGGCAGCCGGGTGATGCTCGTTATCCCGCCCAAGGAGGGCTACGGCAGTGGCGGGGCCTCCCAGGCGGGCATCACGGGCACCGACACGCTAGTGTTCGTGGTCGACATCATCGACGCGCTCAAGGCGCCCACCTCTTAGCCGGCTGATGGCGGTTCCCCGCGCGGCAAGCGGCCCGCGTGCCGGCCGGCCGCCGCCGCCGCGAGGAAATACGCGAGATCCTCATCAGGGCCGCGGCCCATGGTGGACAGCCGCGCCGGGCACGCTCGCAGCGCCGCCTCAAGGCCGTCGACGGGCACGGTGACGATCGTATGACGCACGGCTAGCCGGGCCGCCTCGGCCGCGACCTTGGTGCCGAGCTCACCGGGAAGGCCGGGAACCACGACGTCGGCCCGGGCCAGCGCGACCCGCCCGTAGGCGGTCAGGCTGTGGTGCGAGATGCCGCGGTGGCGCTCGCGCGGGTCCGCGTCGCTCACCCGTAGCGAGGCCACCGGACGGCCGCCGAGCGCCGCGACGGCGTTGACCGCCTCACCTGCCGCCACGCCGGAAAAGCCCCAGCGGGTCCCGGTCCCGAGGTTGCCGGGCCCCTGCGCGACGACCGCGATGTCGGCGCCGAGCGCATGCCTGGCGGCGAGCAGCCCGGTATGCAGGGTCACCGTCTCCAGGTCCCCGCCGAACGACTGCCCGGTGGTGATCGTGGCCGCCAGCCATCCGGCGTCCTTGAGCGTGGCGCAGGTCCGGGAGAACCAGGCGGGCAGGGCCCCGCCGTCTTGCATGACGTAGACCACGGTAGGCAGGTCGCCTGGCGGTGGGCCGTCACCAGCGGCCCGTTCGGGAGAATCAAAGACACCAGCCAGGACGGCCGGGAGCGCCGAATGCAGGTCGGCCACCACTACGGGCATCCCGCCGATATCATCCGCGTCGCGCAGCACGTCATGATGAGCCGATCCTGGCTCGTCGGCGCCGGGCACGGTCGCTTGCAGCGGGGTGTAGCGGGCCTTGACCAGGTGCCCGGTGAGGTGGGGGTCGGGCGGCAGCCGGTCGGGAACCGCGATCACCAGGGCGTACCCGCCGGTGCCGAGGCCGAGCTCGAGTGCCGTGGTGTTGAGCAGCACCCGGTCGCCCGCCCGCGGGCAGCCGGTCAGCGCCGGGTAGGCGAGCGCCCGGACCGGGCTCCCGTCCACCGACACGTCCAGCTCGATCGCGCCGGGCCACTCCCGCCCTGTCCCGCTGACTATGCCGTTCCGCCAGGTAATCACGATCCGCACTCTAGCCCGGCCAGCGCTGGCCCCAAGGAGAGTCCGGGCGCCGACGGGTTCCGCGGCGGTCCCGCGGCGGTCCCGAGGAGTCCCGAGGGGGTCTGGGGTCCCGAGGGGGTCCCGAGGGGGTCCCGAGGGGGTCTGGGGGGCCGAGGGGGTCTGGGGGGAAAGGCTTCCCCCAGGAGCGGGGGGATCCCGGGGGGTCGTCCCCCCGGGACAAACACTGCAATAACCTGGAGGCACAGGGAGGGCCTTCGAGGAGTTTGGAGGGTCCATGTCGAAACGCAAGACCGAGCGGCTGCTCGGCCTTGTCGTATGCCTCCTGTCCACCAGGCGCTATCTGACCGCCGAGCAGATAAGAGCGGCGGTGCCGGGCTACCCGGAGCAGGACGACCTGTTCAAGCGGATGTTCGAGCGGGACAAGGAGGACCTGCGCGAGCTTGGCGTGCCGCTGGAGACCGGTGTCAATCATCCGTTCGACGACGATCCCGGCTACCGGATCAGGCAGCAGGCCTACGAGCTGCCCGAGTTGCGGCTGGAGGCGGACGAGGCGGCGGTACTCGGCCTGGCTGCCCGGGTCTGGCAGCGGGCTGAGCTGGCTGGCGCCGCCGCGGGGGCGCTGCTGAAACTGCGGGCGGCCGGGATCGATGCGGTCGATGAGCATCCCCCTCCGCAGGGAATCGAGCCCAGGCTCGGCACGCCCGAGCCGACCTTCGGGCCGCTCTGGGAGGCGGTCAGGGACCGCAGGCCGGTGACGTTCAGTTACCGCGCCGCGGGCCGCAGCGAACCGCAGCGGCGCGAGCTGGAGCCGTGGGGCGTGGTGAACAGGCACGGTCGCTGGTACGTGGCGGGCTGGGACAGGGGCCGCAGTGCCACCCGGGTGTTCCGGCTCGGCCGGATCGCCGGGGCGGTCAAGTTCTGCGGCCCGCCCGGCAGCGTGACCGTCCCGGACGGCGCCGACGTGCGCGAGCTCGTGCGTGACTGGGATTCGGCCCCGGCACGCGAGCACACCGCGGTCCTGCGGGTGCGATCGGGCGCAGGTGTCGGCCTGCGGCAGCACGCCGTCTCGGTCCGCGCCGACGACGAGGCGGGCGCGACGGGCTGGGACGTGGTGACCACGCGTTTCGCCGACGTCGGATCGTTCGCCGACTACGCCGCTTCGTTCGGCTCGGACGTGGTTGTCCTCGACCCTCCCGATCTGCGCGAAGCCGTGATCGCCAGGCTCAAGGGGGTGCTCGCGTGATGCCGGGGGCGCAGGGCCCGAGCCTTTTCTGGCGCGCCTCCGGCACGACCCTGCGAGGACCCGTAGGGCCGCAGCGGTGTCCCGGCGCCGAGGACCTGCCTCCCGCACTGCTAACTGGCGCGCCTCCGGCACGACCAAGCAAAGCGCCCGCGAGGGAGGCCATAAGATGAGCGCGCTGGTCACCTCGACGGAGCGGCTGCAGCGGCTGCTCGCCCTGGTGCCGTACGTGGTCAGCAGGAAGTCGGTGGGTCTGGCCGAGACGGCGGCGGCGTTCGGGGTCAGCGAGCGCGAGCTTGTCGATGACCTGAACCTGCTGTGGTGCGTCGAGCTGCGCGCGCCCGATCCCTACTGCCCGATCGACCTGTCCTATGAGGGCGGCGAGATCGTCGTCAGCCAGGCCGAATCCATCGGCCGACCGCTGCGGCTCGCAGTCGACGAGGCCAGCGCGCTGCTCGTCGCGCTCCGCATGCTGGCCGAGGTGCCGGGCCTTGAGGACAGGTCGGCCCTGTCCCGGCTGATCGCCAAGCTCGAGGCCGCGGCCGGCGAGGCCGCCGCGGTGAGCACCCAGGTCGCCGTGCAGGTCGACATGCCGTCCGGCGAAGGGGCCGAGGGGCTGGCCGCCCGGGTGCGGGCCGCCATCTCCGCCGGGCGGCGGGTGCACCTGCGCTATTACGTGCCGGGGCGGGACGAGGCGACCGAGCGTGACGTGGACCCGATGCGGCTGCTGGTGGTGGAGGGGAGGCCGTACCTGGAGGGCTGGTGCCTTCGCGCCGAGGGGGTGCGGCTGTTCCGGCTGGACCGGGTGCTGGCGCTGACGGTGCTCGACGTGCCGTCCTCGCCGCCGCCCTCGGCCACGCCGGTGGACGTGGACCAGGGACTGTTCCGGCCCTCGCCCGACGACGTGCTGGTGGGGCTCGAGCTGTCCGCCGAAGGGCGCTGGGTGGCGGAGTACTACCCGTGCGAGTCGGTATCCGATCTGGCTGACGGACGGCTCCAGGTGGTGCTGCGCACCCCGGATACCGGGTGGGTCCGGCGGCTGGCGCTGCGCCTCGGCGAGGACGGCCGGGTCATCGCGCCGCCCTCGCTGGTCGCCGAGATCCGCGACGCGGCCGCCGCGGCGCTGGCCAACTATGTCGTCTGACCGGCAGCCATACGTCTGACCGGCAGCCATACGTCGCTTGCCTGCGCAGACTGTTTCTGGCTGGGTCGCCGTGTACACTCGGGCCGAGAAGGACGTCTCCGGCGTTAAGAGGACGCACATGATTGGTGACCTATTCGACAGCCCTTGGAAGATCCTGATCGTCGCCGTTGTGCTCATCGTCCTGTTCGGGTCGAAGAAGCTACCGCACGCGGCTCGTTCGCTGGGCCAGTCGATGCGCATCTTGAAGCGGGAAGTGCAGGGCCTGAACGAGGACGAGCCGGGTGCAAGCGCTGCGGCTCAGGCGCCGGCCAGCACGGCCACCGGGATCCCGGTCCCGGCCGAGCTGTCCGCGGCCCCGCAGCCGGACCAGCAGGCGCAGATCGACGCGCTGCAGCAGCAGATACGTGACATGCAGCGGGCATCCGCGATGGATACCGCGACCCCGACTGTCCAGGCCGGAACGTCCGCGGAAGTCCCGCGCACCCAGCAGCCCAGCTAGGTCCGCACTCTTACTGGCCCACTGCCGGAAGCGGTCATGGCGAAACTCCCCAGTGCCATCGCGGGCGCCCGCATCGTCGGCGAGCGCTTCGTGCACTCACAGCGGCAGCAGAACCCTGAAGGCCGCATGCCGCTCATGGACCACCTGCGTGAGCTGCGCAACCGCATCGTCAAGGCGGTGCTCGCCCTCGCCGCAGGCATGGTCCTCGGGCTGGTTTTCTTCCATCCGGTCTGGCGCTTCATCACGGCGCCTTACTGCCGCGCTGTCGGCGGCTGCAATACCAGCAGCCTGGGCCACACCCTCGCCGTCACCAGCCCGCTGGACGGCTTTTACCTGCATATCAAGGTGGCCTTCGTGGTCGGGGTCATCGTCACCTCGCCGGTCTGGCTGTACCAGATCTGGGCCTTCATCGCACCCGGGCTCTACTCCAAGGAGAAGCGCTGGACCTACATCTTCCTCGGCACCGCGGTCCCGCTGTTCCTGCTCGGCTGCTACTTCGCCATGCTGGTGATGGGCCGCGGGCTGCATTTCCTGATCGGCATGGTGCCGCAGAATACCGTCGCCATCTTCACCGCTGACACGTATATCGCCTACTTCATCGCGATGATCCTCGGCTTCGGGCTGTGCTTTGAGTTGCCGCTTTTCCTGGTCATGCTGAACCAGGTCGGCGTCTTGTCCCACGCGCGGTTCAAGAAGTGGCGCCGCGTGATGATCTTCTGCGTGTTCGTCTTCGCCGGGATCGCCTCGCCGAGTCCGGACCCGATCACCATGCTGATGCTCGGCGGCGTGTGCGTGGCCCTGGTGGAAGGGGCCGAGGTCATCGTGATGCTGAACGACAAGCGCCGGGCCCGGCTGAACCCGGATACTTATGAGGGCCTGGCCGACGACCAGCTGTCGCCGATCGAGCTCGACGATAGCGAAACCCGCAGCACGCTTAACTGACGGCTCGGCTGCGACCCGCGACCTAATCTTGAACCATGACCACTCCGGCGGAACCGTACGCCGCGTCCCGCGAACGGCGGTCTGACCGGGAGTTCGCGTCCTTCCGCGCGCTCTACGACTTCGACTTCGACGACTTCCAGGTGGCCGCGTGCCGGGCGCTCGGCGCGGGCCGCGGCGTGCTGGTGGCCGCGCCCACCGGGTCGGGCAAGACGGTGGTCGGCGAGTTCGCCGTCCACCTGGCGCTGGCCCAGGGCCGCAAGTGCTTTTACACCACGCCGATCAAGGCGCTGTCGAACCAGAAATACACCGACCTCGTCCGCCGATACGACAACCGCACGGTCGGGCTGCTCACCGGGGACAACAGCATCAACGGCGACGCGCCGGTGGTGGTGATGACCACCGAGGTGCTGCGGAACATGCTGTACACGGGCTCATCGGCGCTGGCGGGCCTCGGGTACGTCGTCCTCGACGAGGTGCACTACCTGGCGGACTCCGCCCGCGGCGCGGTCTGGGAGGAAGTGATCATTCACCTGCCGGAGTCGGTTCGGGTGGTGGCGCTGTCCGCGACGGTGAGCAATGCCGAGGAGTTCGGGGAGTGGCTGGATCAGGTCCGCGGCGGGACCGCGGTCATCGTGGACGAGCAGCGGCCGGTGCCGTTGTGGCAGCACGTGCTGGTCGGGAACAGGCTGTACGACCTGTTTACCGACGATGACCACACCCGGGTCAACCCCGAGCTGCTGCGGGTGGCCCAGCGTGACACCTGGATCGAGCGCAAGGCGCCAGGCAGGCCAGCCCGGGGCGGTCAGCGGCCGCGCCGGCTACCGCTGGCCTACCGGCCGGACGTGATCTCGCGCCTGGATGCCGCCGGGCTGCTGCCCGCGATTACGTTCATCTTCAGCCGGGCCGGCTGCGACGCGGCGGTCCGGCAGTGCCTGAACGCGGGGCTGCGGCTGACGACGCCAGAAGAGGCAGAGGTCATCCAGCAGGCCGCACAGCGCCGTACCGCGGACATCCCGGCCGAAGACCTGACCGTCCTCGGCTACGGCGAATGGCTGGAGGGGCTGCGGCGCGGTATCGCCGCCCATCATGCGGGGATGCTGCCCGCCTTCAAGGAGGTCGTCGAGGAACTGTTCGCCGCGGGCCTGGTGCGCGCGGTGTTCGCGACGGAAACGCTCGCGCTCGGCATCAACATGCCGGCCCGGACCGTGGTCATCGAGAAGCTCGACAAGTGGAACGGCGAGACCCACGCGAACCTGACGGCCGGGGAGTACACCCAGCTGACCGGGCGCGCCGGGCGGCGGGGCATTGACGTGGAGGGGCACGCGGTCGTCCTGTGGCAGCCGGGCATGGACCCCGGCGCGGTAGGCGGGCTGGCCAGCACCCGGACCTACCCGCTGAACTCCAGCTTCCGGCCGTCCTACAATATGGCCGTCAACCTGACCGGCTGGGCCGGGCGGGCCAGGGCTGCCGCGCTGCTGGAGTCGTCATTCGCGCAGTTCCAGGCCGACCGCAGCGTGGTCGGCCTGGCCCGGCAGATTCACGAGAACCGCCAGGCGCTGGCCGAGCTGGCCACGGCGATGAGCTGTGAGAAAGGCGATTTCGCGGAGTACGCGGAAATAAGGAAAGCCCTGTCCGAACGAGAAGGCGATCTGTCCCGCGCTCGTGCGGCCTCCCGCCGGGCCGAGGCAGCGCGGTCGCTATCGCTGCTGCGGCCCGGCGACATCATCCGCGTGCCGGGCGGCAAGCGGGCCGGCCTGGCGGTCGTCCTCCAGCCCGGCCTGCACCCGGCCGGGAACGGCCGGCCCGCCGGGCCGGGCCCGCTGGTGCTCACTCAGGGCCGGCAGGTGAAACGGCTGGCCATGGCCGACTTCCCGGTGCCTCCCGAAGTCATCGACAAGATACGGATCCCGGGATCGTTCAGCCCTCGCTCGCCGCAGCACCGCAAGGACCTCGCGGCCACCATGCGGAACCGGCTGGCGGCTGTTGGCCGGGGGGACGAACCCCAAAGCCCTCCCAGACCCCCCCGCTCACGGGGGGACTCCCCGTCCCCCCGTACCCCCCTGGCTCCCCGGACGCCGGCCGGCACCGCCTCTGATGACGAGGCTCGTGCGGTGGCGGAGTTGCGGCAGCGGATGCGGCGGCATCCGTGCCACCACTGCCCGGACCGTGAGGATCATGCCCGGTACGCGGAACGCTACTTCCGGCTGGCCCGCGAGACCGATGGGCTCGAGCGCCGGGTGGCCGGCCGTTCGCATGTCATCGCCCGCACCTTCGACCGGGTGTGCACTGTGCTGGACCGGCTCGGCTACCTGGACGGGGACACGGTCACGGCCGACGGCCAGCGCCTGGCGGGTCTGTACGCGGAGCTGGACCTGCTGGCCGCCGAATGCATCCGCCGCGGCCTCTGGGATGGCCTGTCCCCGGCCGAGCTGGCCGCGTGCGTATCCGCCCTGTCATTCGAGTCGCGGCAGGCCGACGACGTCCAGCCGCCCCGGCTGCCGAAGGGCGGGGTGCCCGAGGCGCTGGCCGCCATGGTCAGGATCTGGGGCGACCTTGATCAGCTGGAGAAAGACAACGGACTGTCGTTCCTCCGCGAGCCCGATCTCGGCTTTGCCTGGGCCGCCCACAGCTGGGCCCGGGGCGCGAAGCTGGAAAGCGTGCTGGAGTCCTCGCCCGACCTCAGCCCGGGGGATTTCGTCCGCTCGGTTAAGCAGCTCATAGACCTCCTGGACCAGATAGCCGCCGCCTCCGAACCGTCGCTGCCCGACCTGGCCGCGGCCGCCCGCGCCGCCATCGACGCGATGCGCCGCGGCGTGGTGGCTTACTCCTCGGTCGCCGACTAGCGAGGGGCAGCATCCGCCGCGAGTACACCCTGCCGATCCGGGCCTAACGCAGCCTGATGATTCGCGCTCGTAACTCCTGGGGGCGACGAGGTGAGTGGGGTTAGCGGGATCCGGCCAGCTGGGGAGCGCGTGGCTGGCTCGCGAACGGGGAGCCCGGGTGGCCGGGTCGGCTGTCACGGGAGCCCGGGGCACGCACCACTGCCCGTTCGGAGGAAAGACCTTGCACCCGGGCCTTGCCAGACGATCGATATAGATATATCGTTAACCTAACGACAAGGATCGAGAAGCGATCTAGAGACTTTGAAGGAGTATCACAATGCATGACGAAGGATGGGGAGATCCCCGAGAAGGCCGAGGCGGTCACCGAGGGCACGCGCGCGGGCGCGTCCGCATGCGCGGCGGCCCCGGTCCCTGGGGCGGAGGCCCGTTCCAGTTCGAGGTGCGCGGCGGGCCGTTCGGGCCGCCGAGGTTCAAGGGTCCGAGAGGCCGCGGGCCGCGCGTTCGGCGCGGTGACGTGCGCGCCGCCATCCTCGACCTGCTGGGCGAGGGGCAGCCGTGGAACGGCTACCAGCTCATCCAGGAGATCGGCGAGCGCACCCAGGGTGTGTGGCGGCCGAGCGCGGGGTCGGTGTACCCGGCGCTGCAGCAG